>Ga0302187_10002360_pt1 | contig 15572 bp, 13 predicted proteins | sample II_Bog_E1_3_FD_202120 | JGI IMG/M metagenome (GOLD analysis project Ga0302187, IMG submission 202120) | Peat permafrost microbial communities from Stordalen Mire near Abisko, Sweden - II_Bog_E1_3 | ecosystem: Environmental > Terrestrial > Soil > Wetlands > Peat | place: Sweden: Abisko...
CGGCACGCGAACCTGGCGTGCTGGGGTGGAAGCCGAAGGGACGGGACCAATTTTCCCGATTTCGTTGTCGCTCGTCGCTTCAGTAACCGGCTACAGTGCGCTCCTCGCTCCTGGAACTCGGTAAAATTGCCTCCCGTCGCCACCGCCCTGGTAGTGTGAACAGGCCCTAGCGACAGAAGCATAAAGCCCACCTCCCCTGGTGCGATAGTGATTACCGGTTACCTCACCCCCTGGATTGTTCGCTTCAGATGTGAATCCACTTCATTCCTAGAGTCGTTGCGGAAAGCAGGAGACGACAAATATACACAAGTCCAAGGTCGTCCCGCAGGGCTCTAGTCAAATGGCAGGATCAGCGAGTTACCCGAGGTGTTTTGAATTAAGGCGATCAATTTGTCAATCATCGCGCGTTCCCAAGGTGTCTGGAAAAGGAATACAAGCCCGGTGTGGCCCCTGTCGATATAAGCGACCTGGGCTTCGATCTCGAGCACGCCGGTTGCATGGCTGAAGATTACCAGTCCAAAACTGCCTACAACCACTGAGCCATCAAGGGTAGCCCGAATTCCCTCATGGCTTACGTCCTCGCATAGACCCTGAAGTGTTTTTCCCTGAGCCACAAACTCAAGATCAAAGCTCGCTGTAATGCGGCAAGGCCGGTATTCGAATTTGCGGACTCTATCCTCAGTCTTCATTCTCGGATTCCTTCTGGGCTCTTCAGGACGGTTGAGCTGCCCGGACACATGGTTCGAGGTATCTATCGGCCGCGCTGCGTGAAACTTTCAATCCTGTCCCGATGTAACCACAGTCCGAAATCAACGGCCTCCTGAACGCCTCCTCTACAAGCAACAAACACCGCTATACCCGGATATCCGGCGTTCTCAAACATCCTCAGTTCCACCGAAGCTAATTGCGCGGTCACTGCATCGCTGCTTAGTGAACTGGCCAGCTCGCCGTGCCGATAGATGAGAGTCAACGGAAAACGCCCCATAAACTCAGTGGCGCACAGTCGAATGAAACTGGCGTCGGGGAACCGGAAAGGCATCATGGACAACACGTATACGGAAGATCAGGAGACAATTCGTGAGTTCCTGGTTGAAAGTCATGAGAATCTCTCGCGTCTGGATCAGGACCTAGTCAAGCTCGAGAAGAGTCCGCAAGATGTTGCTTTACTCAGTAGCATTTTTCGCACCATTCATACCATTAAGGGCGCGTGCGGCTTCCTCGCATTCTCAACACTGGAAGGCATCACTCACCAGGCCGAGAGCCTGTTGAGTCAATTGCGCGACGGCGAACGGGAACTCACTCCGGGCCTTGTCTCCCTAATCCTAGAGACCGTCGATGCCACGCGCAAGGTATTGGCCTCAATTGAAACTCATGGCATGGAGGGGTCCCTCAACTTTGAGTCGTTGACAGAACGGTTGCGCACTGCTGCCGCTTTGAGTGTCGATTTCGAACCTGGACCCGCGGCCGGCAGTCCGAACCAGGCCGAGCCCGCTGTCTCGATCACCCAGGTTCTAACCAGCCTAGTTTCGCAGGTAGCTTGTGAAGGTAAACCGTCTGCGGATTTGGGAGCTGCGAGAGACAAGACTAAAGAGACACGACAGTGGGATGGAGTGGAGCGAAGAACAGAGCGGGAGACCAAGGATGAAGACCCGGATTGTCACTCCGCGGTCGCGGATGCAAACATCCGAGTCGCTGTCGGCTTGCTCGACAAACTCATGGACCTTGTGGGCGAGCTTGTGCTCACCCGCAACCAGATTCTGCAATTCAACACCGAGCGGGAGGACGCGGCGCTCAACACGACTTCACAGCGGCTGAACCTGATCACCACCGAGCTGCAAGAGGGCGTGATGAAAACCCGCATGCAGCCCATCGGAGTGGTGTGGAACAAGCTGCCCCGCGTGGTTCGTGATATGGCGATTACACTCGGCAAAGGCATCCAGCTTGTCATGGATGGAGCGGAGACAGAACTCGATCGAACCATTATCGAGGCCATCAAGGATCCGCTTATGCACCTCGTTCGCAACTCGTGCGACCACGGCATCGAAGCGCCGGAAGTCCGACTGCGCGCAGGCAAACCCGCACAGGGAACACTGACCCTTCGCGCCTATCACGAAGGCGGGCAAGTCAACATAGAAATTGTCGACGACGGAGCAGGCATTGATATTGCTCGTGTCAAACAAAAGGCCATCGACAATGGATTGCTGCGGCCTGAGCAGGCGGAAAAGCTGGGCGAGCGGGAGGCACTCAACCTGATCTTCCAACCAGGCTTCTCGATGGCGCAGACCATCACCAATATTTCTGGCCGCGGCGTTGGCATGGATGTCGTCAAATCCCACATCGAGAAGATCGGTGGCGTGGTCGATGTCTTCAGCCGGCTCGGCGAAGGCGCAACAGTCAAGATCAGAATTCCTCTCACATTGGCCATCATTCCTGGTTTGGTCGTTACCAGCGGTGGCGAGAGATTTGTCATTCCGCAAGTAAGTCTGCTGGAACTAATCCGCCTCGAAGCAGACTCCGCGGTAAAACACATCGAGTATGTGCATGGAACCCCCGTATATCGTCGCCGTGGGAGCCTGCTTCCCATCACTTACCTGAATCAGGTGCTTGGGCTCAAATCGGCTGATCGGGCCGATGCCGTCAGCATGGTGGTTCTTCAGGCAGAAGATCGCCAGTTTGGACTCGTCGTCGACGGCATCAATGACACGCAGGAGATTGTGGTCAAGCCTTTGGGAAAGCAATTGAAGGGGCTCACCTTGTATGCCGGAGCGACAATCATGGGCGATGGTCGTGTCGCGCTCATTCTCGATGTGCTCGGCATTGGCCAGCGCTCCGGCGTGTTCGGCGAATCGCGGGAACAGTCGCGTGCGGCTGACAAGCAGAAGCCGCAGTCCGACATTGAACAACAGCGACTGCTTCTGTTCCGCACCGGCTCCTTCGATCGCCTCGCGGTTCCTCTGTCTCTCGTCGCACGGCTCGAAGAGTTTCCACGCTCGGCCATCGAGCATGCCGGCGGAGGCCAGGTGGTCCAGTACCGGGATCGCATCCTTCCTCTCGTCTCCTTGCGGACCGTGCTTGAACCCGGTGCTCACAACACTGGCGAGTTAGCCGATCCCGTCCAGGTGGTCGTCTTCAACGAGGGCGACCGCAGCGTGGGCATGGTGGTCGATCAGATTCTCGATGTCGCGGAAGAAGCAGTAACCATCCGCCAGAAATCAAGCCGCAAGGGGCTGCTCGGCTCGGCGGTTGTTGGCAAACGCGTCACTGACTTCCTCGATCTCAACGAAGTAATTCGAGCCTCGGAAGACACCTGGAAACCGAACACGAGCGGGAATGGAAGCGGCAAGAAACTCCTTCTGGCAGACGGCTCTGCATTCGCGCGAGGCATGGTGCGAGGTGGTCTGGACATGGCAGGCTACGTGGTCATCGAAGCCGTCAATCTGGAAGAGTCGATTCGCAAGATGGAACAGCACAACGTGGACGTCGTAGTGGCGGCCATGGATCTTCCGCCGAATGGCAGCTCCGCCTTGCTCGCCGCAATCCGAAGCCATCCGGGGTGGGAACAGATGCCAGTGATCGCAATGACTGACTCAACCGACCACATCCTGGTCTCGGCGGTTCGGGCAGCAGGCTTTCAGGATTGCCAGGCCAAGAACGACTCGGCAGCCATTCTCGAATCCGTGGCACGCTGTGTGTTGCCGCTGGCGTCCACTGAGCCAGAGCTTGCCTGCGTTGGAGAGGATAAATAACCATGAAGAACGAAATTGCAGCGCCCAAGACCGTACAGGTCCACACCAGCGGACAATTTTCAACATTCTTTGTCGCCGACCTCTTTTTTGGCGTGGATGTGCTCCATGTGCAGGAAGTCTTGCGTTCCCAGCAAATGACCGCCGTGCCTCAGGCCCCCGGTGTCATCGAGGGTTTGATCAACCTGCGCGGCCAGATCGTGACGGCTATCGATATGCGGCGGCGGCTCGGTCTTCCGCCCCGCAACAGCGAACAGGCGCCCATGAACATAGTCGTCCGCACTCAGGACGGGGCCGTGAGCCTGCTCGTTGACGAGATCGGAGATGTGTTGGATATGGATGCTGCCACCTACGAGCGTCCTCCGCAGAATCTCGATCCCGCGGCGAAGGATCTCATCCGCGGCGTCTACAAGCTCAAGGACAGGCTGCTTCTGGTCCTCGATGAAGAGAGAACCGTTGATCTCGCGGTCGGGAGGGCAGCTTAGTGCCAATGACGCGCCAGCGCCAAGCATGAGCCGGGAGCATCGGTTCCAACATTCAGCGAAAGCCCGTTGACTTTCGCAACATAAACCAAGTGATCTTCAAGCGCCGCTAGCGGCCAAGCAAACAGGAATATTCCAAGGAGCAACCGAGATGGCAAAGCAAATCAGCAGCGTTCGGCAGGTACCGTCCGGCCGAAATTCGTCCAACGGCGCCGCCGTTCTGGATCGTCCAGAGGTTCACGCTTCGAGCGTCAAGAGTGACGACCGGCTTCAGCAGGAAATCGCCCGTTTGGTGCAGGCTTCGCACGAAGGCCGACTCGGCGAACGTGGAAGAGCAGAGGAATTCGAAGGGGCCAACCGTAAAGTGGTTGAGGGAGTGAACCGGATATTGGACGCGATCCTGTTGCCCATTGGTGAAGGAAACCGAATCCTGGCGCGGATTTCCAGCGGCCAGATCGACGAGGTCATCACACAGACCTACAACGGCGACCACGAGAAGATGAAGCTGGCCGTTAACGGTGTGGCTGCTGTATTGCAGGGTCTGCAAAATGAACTGGCGCGCCTCACCGCCGCGTCTCACGCCGGGATCCTGACTGAACGCGGCAAGCCCGCTCAGTTCCAGGGTGTTTACGCAGGAATCGTGACGGGCGTAAACGATATGCTCGATGCCATCCTCCTGCCCATCGGCGAAGGCAACAGGGTCCTCGAATTGATCCGTGGCGGCAACCTGAGAGAGAAGGTCGAGATTGTCTGCAAGGGCGATCACGAAAAGATGAAGAACGCCATCAATGGTGTGCATCTCTGGTTGAGCGAACTGGTCGCATTCATTACCAAGATTGCCAACGGTGAATTGACCGCGACCCTGTCCAAGGCTTCCGATCAGGACCAGATTTTTGAGTGGCTGACTTTGCTCAAGACCAACATTAACAAACTGATCGACGACACCGACATGCTCGCCAAGGCAGCCGCCGAAGGCCGCGTCGGTACGCGCATTGACACCGACAAGCATTTGGGAGACTACCGCAAGATCGTCCAGGGTGTGAACCAGACTCTTGCCTCGATCGTCGAGCCGCTCAAGGCAACTGCCGAGAACGCAAGCACGCTGGCATCTTCATCTGAGGAACTCACAGCAGTGAGCCAGACCATGGCGAGCACGGCGGAGGAAACCGCGGTTCAGGCCAACGTGGTCTCTGCGGCCAGCGAACAGGTCTCAAGAAACGTTGCCTCGGTGGCCACTGCTTCTGAAGAGATGCAAGCCTCGATCCGCGAAATTTCAAAGAACGCAAATGACTCCGCACGGGTCGCCAAGAATGCGGTGAGCGTGGCACAGTCGACCAACGAAACGATGAAGAAGCTTGGCCAATCCAGCCAGGAAATCGGCAACGTGATCAAGGTCATTACTTCAATCGCGCAGCAGACCAACCTGCTGGCGCTCAACGCCACCATCGAGGCCGCTCGCGCAGGAGAGGCGGGCAAGGGGTTTGCGGTTGTGGCCAACGAGGTCAAGGAGCTGGCCAAGCAGACTGCCAAGGCAACCGAGGAGATCAGCCAGAAGATCGAGGCCATCCAGGGAGTCACCAAGGGCGCTGTTACGGCGATCGAAGAGATTGGCACAATCATCAACCAGATCAACGACATCTCCAACAGTATTGCCTCGGCGGTGGAAGAGCAAACGGTGACGACCAATGAGATTGGGCGCAGCGTGACCGAAGCAGCACAGGGCGTTAACGACATAGCCAAGAACATCAGCGGCGTGGCCACCTCGGCAAGGAACACCACGCAGGGAGCGAACGACACCAAGACCGCATCTCTGGAACTGAGCCGTATGGCTGCCCGGCTGCAGGCATCTGTTGCCAGGTTCACGTTCTGAGCCGGTGAGTGATCTGCAGTTACAACCCGGCGGGTCCTACTCGATCCGCCGGTTCATCCCTTCACAAGCGAAAGCGGAACAATGATGCTGAAAGCACTGGTTGTTGACGATTCCAAGACAATTCGGATGATCATCCGGAGGATCCTGGTAGAACTCGGATATGAAGTCTGCGAAGCCGGCAATGGCAAAGAGGCTCTGGACGTTTTAGCGGTAGAGAAGACTGCGGTCAGCCTGGTCCTTGCCGACTGGAACATGCCGGAAGTGAATGGCCTGGAACTGGTAAAGCGGCTGCGGCAGGATCCTGATTATTCATCCATCAAGGTCATCATGGTCACTACGGAGACAGAGATGGATCATATGGTGTCCGCCTTGAAGGCCGGCGCCAACGAATACGTGATGAAGCCGTTCACCAAAAACATTCTGAAAGAAAAACTGGAGCTTATTGGGATTCCATCGTTCGCGGGGCAGTAGCGATGAAAGCACTGAGCCAAAGGTTGCTGCAACCCGGCGAGCGGATTCGCGTCATGGTAGTCGATGACTCAGTTGTCATCCGGCGCCTGGTAGCGCAAGCTCTCGAGCAGGATTCAATGCTTGAAGTGGTGGGAACCGCATCCAACGGCGCAATCGGTTTGCAACGGATTCCGCAATTCAATCCAGACGTCCTTACGCTCGATATCGAGATGCCGGATATGGACGGCCTGGAGATGCTGCGCCGCATTCGACGCGACTACCCGCACCTGCGCGTCATCATGTTCAGCACGCTCACCGAGCGGGGAGCGGCGAAGACGCTGGAGGCTTTGACTCTTGGAGCGGACGACTACGTGACAAAGGTCTCCAATGAAGGATCACTGGATCGATCCCTGCGCCGCCTCCGCGACGAGATGGTTCCGAAGATCCGACAATTCTTTAGCCTCCCGATGGACAATAGGCTGGTCCCGCGGCCGGAAGCGAAACTCATCTCGTCCGTGCCGTCCTTCTTGCCTGGCGTGCCAGTCTCGCAGAGCTTGAAAGCGCGCCCGAAAGTTGTTGTCATTGGAGTTTCCACGGGAGGGCCAACAGCGCTCGGAACCATCTTGCCCCTGTTCCCGGCTGATTTCCTGCTGCCCATACTCGTGGTTCAGCACATGCCCCCTCTGTTCACGCGGTTGCTGGCCGAACGTCTGAACTCCACGTGCCGGTTGCCCGTCAAAGAGGCCAGCAACGGTGCGCTCGTTGCAGCAGGCCAGATCCTGGTTGCGCCCGGAGACTTTCACATGAAATTGGACTCCAGTTCTGGTGGCGTGCGCGTGCTTCTTGATCAGTCCGTTCGGCAGAATTCATGCCGTCCCGCTGTAGATGCGCTCTTTGCCTCAACCGGCGACGTATACGGCGGGGCAGTCCTCGCTGTCGTTCTCACCGGTATGGGACAAGACGGATTGCGTGGCGCCGAAATTCTAAAGGCACAGGGCGCTACCGTACTTGCGCAGGATGAGCCATCGAGCGTCGTCTGGGGTATGCCTGGAGCCGTGGTGAATGCCGGCTTTGCAGACCGCGTGCTTCCACTCGATGAAGTTGTTCCAGAAATTCTCCGCAGAACGGCGTTAAGGCAGGGGGTATCTCCATGGTAGAACTGGCATCAGTCGCGGAAATCAATCCGGAGAACTATCGCTTTCTGCAGGAGTACGTGTATTCCCAAGTGGGAATCGTACTTGATGAAGGCAAGCAGTATCTCTTCCAAAGCCGCCTCGCGAACATCGTCAAGCAGCTCAGCCTCGGCTCAATCAATGACCTGTGCGCGCAACTGCATTCTACGGGAGATTCCGGTGTCGGTCATCAGATAGCTGAGGCCATGACGACAAACGAGACTTACTTCTTCCGCGATCCTGCCCACTATGAGGCCATTCGCACTGTGCTCCTGCCAAAGTTGAAGGAGGAACGGCACACCTCAAAGAGCCTGCGTTTCTGGTCGGCTGCCGCATCGACCGGACAGGAAGCTTACAGCCTGGCGATGCTGCTGCTGGAAGAGCAATTGCAGGGATGGAACATGCAGATACTCGGCACCGACTTCTCCTCGAAAGTTGTCGCGCGCGCCCGCGGCGGCGTGTACCAGCAGATTGAAGTGAACCGGGGGCTGCCCGCATCGCTGCTCGTGAAGCATTTCCGCCGCTCCGGCATGGATTGGCAAGTCAGCGATCAGGTGCGACAGTTGGCCCGGTTTGAGACCATCGACCTGCGCAAGAGCATGCGCACTCTTGGCCCCTTCGATCTTGTCTTCTGCCGCAATGTCATGATTTATTTCGACAGCCAAACGAAACTCAGCATTCTGAAGCAACTCCATAGCACGCTGTTTCGTGGTGGCTGGCTGCTGCTGGGCGGCGCGGAAACCGCCTTCGGCGTCGATGAATGGTTTGAACGACGGACAGTTGGAAATGCAACCATCTACGTTGCGCGATGAAAGGAATCTTATGCAAGCCGAAGTGAGCATCGAGATACTGGCTCAGATTGTGCAGTCCGTCTTCGCCACGATGATGAGCCTGGAAGTATCAACGAGCGACGTACCATTCAACCCGCATGGCAACCGATTGACGTCCTCTGTATATCTTACGGGCGGCTGGAACGGCGCCGTGTTTTTGGAATGCACCAGCCTGCAGGCTCGACAATTCGCTGGTCTCATTCTTGCCATGGATCCACCCGAAATGGTGGACGACGACGTACGCGACGTACTCGGCGAATTGGCCAATATGATCGGAGGCAACTTGAAGTCCGGCATGGCGGCAGGCGTGCAGCTTTCCATGCCCACTGTCATGGAGGGCAACGACTATGAGATGCGGGTATGCGGATCCGAGGTTCTGGAAAGGCTTGGATTTCAATGCGACCAGGGGAACTTCTGGGTCACTGTCCTCGCCACCAGGGAATAACATAATTTGCAAAACGAGGTGTTCCATGGCGTCGCTCGACCCGTTCCCTGGGAATCACGCAACGTGATTGAACGGATAGGTAATTGTTGCCGATAGACAATCAGATCAGAATAGATGCACAAGGCATCCCACGAGGGAACAATGCAAATCGCTGCGATCTCAAGAATTGGCAGATCAAACGGGGACTCGGTCAGCCCACCACCCGCAACAAGGCCTGCCCATCCAACATCCGACCCGGAGGCTCTGCAGGCGGAATCGGCAGACAGCTACAGTCCTTCCTCGTTCGTCCCCGCCGCTTCGCAGCCGCTATTCATAACTTCATCCGCTGCGTCCGCATCGGCGAATGCGCGGTCATCGTCTGCGACCGCTCCCGCATCAACGCCAATAGACTCAAGAAGCTTCAAGCAAACTGCGCCGAGCTCTTCTTCTCCGGCGCAGATCGCAAGTCCCGTCGGCAGCGATCAGTTGACCCTGCTCGGCGCATCTTTCTCAACAACGGTCTCGGGCAAAAGCTATGCAGGGAGCGTCGAGGAAAGCGAAGGAGCGTACATCGCCTCTGTTCCCCTGCCACCAGGAGTCAGCGCCAGCGGCTCCAGCGTCCAGGCGGCGGAAGATAACCTCAACGTAATTCTTGGCTCTCTCGGTTGAGAACACGAGTTCCAAAAGTCTGATTCGACGCCCTGGGCTTGCACCATGCGGAACGCTCCGCACTAACTGAGCATGACGAGAGAGAGTGATGTACACGGAACAACTAAGCCTGAACAACTCGTTCACGCCAATGGCTCGCCAGGCAGGACCCACCGACTCTGCCAATGATGACGGTACCCAGGCCACCTTCGCGCTTCTGTTTGAAACTGCCCTCGCCCTCTCCGACGAGCAGTGCTCAGGTCCTCAGATTGACGCATCCGGGAACTCGTTCGACAAACAACCGGACGCCGCGAGCTTGTTGACCAACAATGACTTCCCCGGCCTTCAATCAATGCCTGACAGCAGCACTATGGGCAGAATCTTGGCTCGCCTCCGATCAGGCCCGGTTCCGACCCAAACAGATGCAAATCCAGTTGATCTGCAAACCAGATACGGCCTTCAGGCGGCCACACTGGATTCGAGAGAAGGACCACTCCAGGGCCCCGTGCAAGCGGTCGACGCCAACCCCAGGTTTGCATCGGTGCAGAATAGTGCCGGTAGCTTGAACAAGAGCGAACTTTCCGATTGGATGGACGCGCATGCCCTCACGCGCTCTAGTCATCACTGCGCAATGTATTGCCGTCTGGGCATGGAAGCGGCGGGACTCAACACAAGCGATCGCCCCCAGTCGGGTGACGCTGGCGACTACGGCCCTTTCCTGATGAGACACGGCGCACAAACCGTGCCTCAGGATGCCTATATTCCGAAGGTTGGGGACGTGGTTGTGTTCAATAAAACATCTGAACATCCATTTGGCCACATTGAGATGTACGACGGCAATCACTGGGTATCCGATTTTATGCAACACAGCTTATCGCCGTATCGCGATGTTGCAAATACACCTCCATTCACAATCTATCGCCTGGCTTGACACCTTATTCCTTGTCCAGGATGTTCCTGACAACGCGTAGGAGCTCGTCAATCCTGTAGGGCTTCTGGATAGTTGCAATCCTTCTCAACGGTTCATTTGGGATCGCGTAATTGTCGGCGGCGTACCCGGTTGTGAACACCAGCGCAATGTCCGCACGATCCTGCACTATAGTTTTTGCCAGTTCGGTGCCCCCCATTCGCGGCATAACGATGTCTGTTATGAGAAGGTCGATTGGACCTGGGTGGCTCTTGGAGATTTCACAAGCCTGGACACCGTCTGAAGCTTCCAGAACGCAGTAGCCACTCCTGCTCAATGCGACAGAAAGCATTTTCCGCAAGGGCGCAGAGTCATCCACGAGCAGGATTGTTTCGCTCCCGTCGTGGTTTTCAGGGGCGCTTTCAACGCTCTCCTTTCCGGTCTCATGCCCAGAGAAGCGTGGCAGGCACACCTTGAAGCTCGACCCTTCGCCAACTCGGCTGGAGACCATAACAGACCCACCACACTGCGTGACGATGCCATAGACAGTTGCTAAGCCCAACCCGGTTCCTTCGCCCACCGGCTTCGTCGTGAAGAATGGCTCGAAGATATGAGGAACTGTTTCGGGGTCAATACCACTCCCCGTATCGCTCACGGTCAACATCGCCAACGGCCCCGGATGAGTGGACATATTTTCATGAGCCACAGCCGCTGATGCCACCGATCGAACGTCGATTGTCAATCTCCCACCCCGTCGCATCGAATCACCGGCGTTGACCGCAAGATTGAGCACCACCTGCTCGAGTTCGCTGGGCTGTGCCTCCACTGGGCAGCCCTCCGGAGCGCATGTAACCACCATCTCGACATCCTCTGACAGTAACCGCCGCAGCATTGATCTCATGCCAAGAACAACTTGTTTCAAATCGACGACACGCTTGGCAATGACCTCCTTGCGGCTGAATGCCAGCAGTTTCTTCGTAAGGTCAGCAGCCGTTTCGCCTGCTGACTGGATCTCTTCAATTCGAATATGATCCGGATCGCTCTCGGGAAGCCCGTCAAGCACCAGTTCAGCGTTTCCCAAAATCACGGTTAGTAAGTTGTTAAAGTCATGAGCTACGCCACCGGCCAGCCTGCCGATTGCCTCCATCTTCTGGGCTTGCTGCAGCTGATCTTCCGCTCGCTTCCTCCGGGTAACATCCTGAACAACAGAAATCCTATAAAGCGGGCGCTTGCTCGTGTCCCTCACGAGAGATGAAGTGAGGCTCACCCATACCGTCGTTCCGGTTCGGTGGATATATCGTTTCTCAGTCTCAAAAAATGGGCGTTCGCCCAAGAACATCGACTGAAGCTGTACGCTGTCTTCCGCCAGGTCGCCCGGATGCGTGACGTCTCTCGGCGCCATGTTCAGTAGTTCGGCCTCGCTGTAGCCCAGCATCGTGCACAAGGCAGGATTGACCATGATATAGGCACCCTCGATGCTCACCTGTGCAATACCTACAGCGGCGTGTTCATACATGGAGCGAAAACGCTCTTCTTTCTCTCGCAGGTCCTCCTCCGCCTGCTTGCGCTGGGTCACGTCTCGCAAGATGACCGTGTAGAGTCTCTCGTGAGTTAGGTTGACCTGTGAGATTGTCGCTTCCAGCGGGAACTTTCTTCCATCTGCGCGAACACCGAAGTTGATTCCGAGGGCGCCAAAGATTTCTTGGGGAGACGACGAATCTCCGCCTTCTCCAGCATGCCAGCGGACTTGACCGTCGCCGTACTGATGGTCAGCCAAATGGGAAGGGATGAAGTGATCGATAGGCTTGCCTATCGCCGACGCTGCGGAGCAACCAAATATCTTCTCGGCTGCGGGATTGAACAGGATGATATTTTGACTTTCATCGAGCGTCATGACTCCATCCATCGCCATGCGTACAATGGCAGATAGGCGTTCCTGGCTAATGCGGAGATCCTCTTCAGCCCGCTTACGTTCGGTAATGTCTATGAAAACGGCTATTACGCGCGTGGCGCCGCCTGCACCAAGCAGAGGTTTGAAGGTAATGGCGTATGATCGTGGCCCTGCCTGCTCAGCCGCGCCCTGCCGCTTTGCAATCTCGATCTCGAAGTCAACCTGCTCGCCCGCTTTTGCTGTCTCCAGTTGGGAACAGATTTGTTTGTATGTGTTTCCCATGACATCTGCCACGTGTTTGCCCAAACTGTTCTCGGGACTGATGCCGAACATTTCGCAATATGCAGGATTGCTGTAAAGGTAGCGGCCTTCGGCACTCAGTACAGCCAAACCTATGTCCGTTAGCTCAGCCACCATGCGGAGCAGCAACTCGCGCTCGCGCAGCTGTTCTTCACGCCGCTTACGCATGGTGATATCGCTGCTGATTTCCATTACGCCACACGGCCGGCCGCCCTTGTCTCGCTGAGTTACCCATCGGCTGGCCACTATCACATGCGTGCCATCTTTAATAGTGCGGGTCAGTTCGCCCTCCCAACGCCCATCCCGCAGTAATTTCTCTTTGATGTCGGACATTGGCTCGGCGATTGTGGTGTGGAGTAGCGCTTGCGAGTTCTGACCGGTTGCCTGTTCCGAGGAATAGCCGTACGTCTCCTCTGCCCCGTGATTCCAAAATCGAATTGTCCCTTCAAGGGTACGCACCAGAATGGTGTCGTACGCTAGATCAAGCAGTTGAGCCTTTTCCAGAAGTGACGCCGCATGCTTTTCTGCAGCCTCGAGCGACGCTTCAAAGTCCTTTCCTAACAACTGCATTTGGCGTCGAATAAAAAGCGCCATCAGCCCTCCGCCGACCACAACCAGCAGTCCACAGGTAATCGCTGTCAGTCTTGATACTCCGAGCGCCCGCTGCGCAAACACCGCGCGCACTCGTACCTCGGCTAGAGTAAAGGCTTCATGCTGGGCTCGAATCGAGTCCATTAACTCGGTAAGTCGCAGACTGTCAGCGGCTGCGCTCGTTTGGTAGACGCCGTTCTCCTTACCCGTACGATGGGACTCAACTGCGCGCTGCGCCAGCAAGAGCCAGTTGTCAAAACTACTCTGCATGGCCGCAAGCTGAACCTGTTGAACCGGCTGGTTAGAAACAAGCTTATTGAGTTCAGCGAATTTCGATTCAATGCCCGCTGCCGCTTTGGTGTAGGTCTGAAGGAACTCCTCTTTGCCCGTATTCAGATATTCGTGGACCCCACTCTCCGTGTCGATGGTCGAATTGATCAATTCCCTGTCCGCGCTGATCGCTTGGTCCGCACGGTTAAGCCTCCTCAGCGATGCACTTAGGGACTCAATCTCCCATAGGAGTAGCAGCGCAAATACGCTCAAGGCAAGGATGGGCACGCCGACTGCGCGGCGAAGTAAAGCATCGAACTTCCTCTGTTTCATGAGTCGATCCCTTCGCCGGCAACAATCGTCAGCCCTTCACCCTGCGTTGAATGGCGACGAGGCGACAAAAGGCAGCCATCGATCGCTCTGAGCGCCGCGGGTGTATGCGAGGTTGATGATCGTCGATGAGGAGCTTGGGTGCGAAGTGCGAAGTTGGAGCGCCGCGATTAGCTTGAGTTCGACCATCTTCGCCCCGCCTGCCTCGCACGCGAATGAGATTTGCTGATGCCGCTGAAGCGATCGTCATGAACCGGATGCGCCGGGATTTCTCAATTCAGCTCCCGAAGTGCTCGTTCATTGAAGAGGTAGGTTCCTTCCGACTGGAGCAACCGGCAACACCGGAGGGTGCGCTCCGCCGGCATAACTGGCAATTGCGATCGCGAGTTGTGCATCCACTTCATCGGCGATCACCATCACATCCGGCAGGAGTTGATTGAAGTCGATCCGGTGAGCATTTGCATTCAAAGTATTGAAGATGCTCACTTGCAAACAGCGCGATTCCTCGATCAGTACGGCAGCGGGATAGCCCTGCTTCAGGCGCAGCAGTCCGTGCGCGGCGGCCGCTTCGGATATGCGGGGTCCGGATTTTTTAGTAATAGGATTACGCAACCGATGAATGAGTTCCGTGAAAAGAGCGGGCAAGTGAGATGATCGCTGCTGTTTGGTGAGCGCGGGCCCTTTGAGCAAGTCTTCCACACCCAGGCGCTGATACCAATCGTCGATCGTCTCTTGCGTTTGATCTTCCAAAACCAGAGCAACTCTGTCTTGCGGCGTTGCCGTTACGTCTTGTACCAATTGGTCGCTCATGGCATTCCCCATTCTCAATGCATCTCGTCACTTAGCCGGACACAACGACCGTCCTTGTTCCAACGTATAGCAACTAATCGTCACGTTCTCACCGCGCTTACTATCCAGTCTGTTCAATTGGGCTCACTTATTGCTGGAGCCCGGCTCCAGATCCACTTTGCTCAGGTCAATCCCAACGCAGCATGCAACCGTGGGGCGGTCGCCATGAGGGGTTGTGAGCAAGAATTACCGTTACCAGCCCATCCTTTCCCGGTACCTTTAGGTCCGCAAACATCGGCTAGCGTTATAACTTCAGCGTTAGATCTAATTAGAACACTTTGTTTTTGCGGCAGAGCGGGATCGGCGCACCAGGGCCCCCTGCCGGGGGCGGCGAGGGTCTCCGTCCCGCGTTGCCATTTAATAAGTTTCTAGGCAGCAGTGATCGCGAGATGTATCGGAGAAGATGAACCGAAGTCGCATAATTCCGCGTAAAGCTTACTCGCCGCCTCAGCGTCGACTGGCTTTGAAAACAAGAAGCCCTGGATATGATCACATCCCAGGTCGCGCAGACGCCGTAGCTGGTCTTCCGTCTCAACGCCTTCGGCAGTAACTTCGAGTCTCAGCGAGTGAGCCAGTTGCATGATGGCTTTGACTATATCCAGACAACCGTTTCCGGCGCTCAGTTCGCGAATGAAGGAGCGGTCGATCTTCAGTGTGTCAAAAGGCAGCCGCTGCAGGCGGCTCAACGAGGAATACCCAGTTCCAAAGTCGTCAATCTCCAACCGGACGCTCATCGCTTTGAGGCGATCGAGGATTGCCAACGTTTGCTCGGCGTTTCCCATAATTGAGCTCTCAGTCATCTCTAGCGCCAGCGA
>Ga0302187_10002362_pt1 | contig 15570 bp, 15 predicted proteins | sample II_Bog_E1_3_FD_202120 | JGI IMG/M metagenome (GOLD analysis project Ga0302187, IMG submission 202120) | Peat permafrost microbial communities from Stordalen Mire near Abisko, Sweden - II_Bog_E1_3 | ecosystem: Environmental > Terrestrial > Soil > Wetlands > Peat | place: Sweden: Abisko...
GGGGCTGGGTAATTACCGCGTCTATGATGAATCCCTGAGTATTGGGCACTAAGTTCTGGTAGGTCGAGTAGACGAAAGCGTCGGGTGTGCCCGTCAGCTGAAACCACGCGACGTTGAGGGCGTAGGTGTGATCGTAGACGTATTCTGCCGAAAATTTCAGATTGCGGAGATAATCGACGGGATTGGCCGAAAGTCCCTGTGCATAGGTCGAATCGAGGATCTGGCGTTCAAAGATTAAATTGCCACGCAAGGTGACATTATGCATGTCGCCGATCCACTGAAACTGGCTGTCGAAACCCGCATCGAAGACCTTGTTTGTGCCGAAGCCATAGACGCGGTTGGGCAGGATGTTGGCGGCCATGCCATAGGTTCCGACTTCCCAGGCAAATCGCCCCAGACCGGCTCCAGTGCGAGGCGATAATAAGGCGCTATGCCGTCGACTGTGAACGCGAGATAAGGCGGCGAGACTCCGAGATCGGTCTGCACACGCGGCGTCAGCGAGCCATAACCCTGCACTTCCGCATAAAGCATGTCGTTGATGAACACGTAGCCGCCAGCGCCCAGGACCGTCTGGCCGAGGTTCTCGATCATGGTTGGCGCCGGCACGTTACCCGCTTGGAAGGGGCTGGAGATGAATGGGAAAGACCAGGCCGGCATCGTGTTCCATGGATCCTGGACTGTCGGGGAGTTATTCGTGTCCAGTCCATAGATCACATCGAATCCGCCGACCTTGATCGTGTCGGCGTAGCGGACGTCGGCATTGTCCCAATGCAAGTCGCGGCCATAATCATTGTTGTAGCTCACCTGAACAAAGGCCCCAAGATTTCCATAGACCCTGCCGGCGTAGAACAGGCTCGCCTGCTGGGGAAGATCAAGCCAATTGTTGGTGTTGGTGAAGCCGCCATTGGGCGAGGGGATGGAAGACAGTGACGTGGCGTTGTGCGTGAAGCTTGGCTGCAACAACACTGCCAGTTGCGGGACATCGCGCCAAACGTCGCCACCCTGCATGGTATAGCCGCCGAGCTTGAAGCGGCGGCCGAACGGGGTGAGCTGCGGCAAGGCCGTGTGACAGGAAGCGCAGGGCTGGCCGGTCTGACGCGCAAAGGCCGGCAATGCCGAGGCCGGATCGTAGGCGGCGCTGAAACCAAGGGTCAGAAGCAGGGCCACTGTAAAGGCCACGATTCGAGAGGCGAAGCCGCCTCCGCGTCTTTCCGGATGCCGGCAATCTGTTCGAGTCATTCCTAATCCTCCCATTATTCCGTTCAAAAGCAATCACTTGCGGCTTTTACCGTCAAAAATTGCCTGAATCGTATAGTTATTACAATGATGCAATTGATGAGTTGTTCTAAACCAAATGTAAAAAATGTGTTGTTTATGTTTGTATAATTGCATCGTTGTAGATAGTTTCAGCCTAAATTGATAAATGTTAAGTTATATTGTGCATTGCAGCATGTTTGATGATTTTTGTGCAGTTGCGTTGCTTGAAATTCACTCGCTACTGGTTGATATATTTGACGCTGATCAAAGCGTCGATCGAAGCGTCATGAGAAAAAGGCTGAGTCAATTCCTTGAAGCTTATCCAAATCAAACAGGCGATAGGCATGGCCAATTGACGGGAGGAAGCGTTATGAAGAGCAAATTGAACGATATGTCTCGTCGGACCCTGTTACGGGTCGCCGCCGCCGCGGGGGCTGTTCCTGTGCTCGCTTTGGGCGTTCAGCCCGCCGCCGCAAAAATGGCGCAGACCGCTGTCGCCTATCAGGAACAGGCGAGTGGCGACAAGCATTGCAGCGGTTGCAAAATGTTCGAGGCGCCTTCCAGCTGCAAACAGGTTGACGGCGCAATTAGCCCGAATGGCGTTTGCAAACTCTGGCTCAAGGCGGCCTGATCACTCGCATTTTTTAACGCTCGGGGCGCTCGCCGCTTCGGGCGTTCGTCTATCCGCGATTTACCTAGTTTGAGAGGACGATCAAAATACTGCGTGGTCGCCACGGTCGATCGAGGCCTCGCCCTTGATCAGGCGCGCGTAAAAATCGAACAGCGTTTCCGAACCAGCCGACGGCGTGGCGGCGGCGTCGTAGTGACCGGTCGCCGGGTCGAACACGAGCATTGATTCCGTCGCATAATAGCGCCCGATGCGCGCCAATTCGGCCTTCTCGGCCAGCGGGGGGAACACGCGGCCGAGAGTTCCGAGCACCTTGATGATCGTATCGAGCAGCCCGACCGGCACATGCCGGAAGCGCGGCGGTTGGTCAAGCAACGCGAACAGATGTTCGCCTTGCTGTTTCGGCGTGATGGCGTCGCCGGGGCCGCCAATCGGCAAAATGCGATTTCGACGGCTTTCGTCGTCCAGGCATTCCGCGAGGTAACGGCCGAGATCGTCGTCGCTGATCGGTTTGCAGGCGGTCAATTCTCCATCGCCAAACACCAGGAAGGGCTTTCCCTGCTTAAGGCGCCCGATCTGTCCCGACAGGGATTTGAAGAAGGCGGTCGGCCGGACGATAGAATAGGTGACGCCGGACTCGATCAGCGCGGCTTCGAAAGCCAGCTTCGCGCGCTGGAAGGCCAGCAGCGGCTTTTGGACGCAGATCGCCGACAGCAGCACCACATGCGAGACGCCGGCCGCCTTCGCGCCCTCGAGCGCCGTCACATGGGCCGCATAATCCACCGCCCATGCGTCCTTGGGGGCGCCAGTTCGCGACGCCAGACAGGACACCAAGGCGTCAAAACGCTCGCCGCGAAGACCGTCTCGCGCGAGGGAACCGGCGTCGATGACGTCGCCAAAGCGCAGTTCGGCGCCTTCAAGCAGTTTGGCGCTTTCGTCGGGCGCAAGAGCGCCGCTGACCCCCGCGCGAGCGCGCACGAAACACACTACGTCATGACCGGCCTGAACCAGGGCGCGGACGGTCGCGCGTCCAATCGTGCCTGTGGCGCCCAGCACGAACACACGGCGAGGATGGGGGGAGGGGCGCGCTGTTGACGCCGGCTTCTGCGCGTTCACACCTGACTCGCGAATGACAGCGTGGTGAAAAATCCCAAAAGCGCGCTGCCCACATGGACGGCCAGCGCAAGGTTGGCGAGTGGCGGGCTTTTCTTGCCAATGAGGGGCGCCGCGAGACCGGTAAAGACCGCGAGACCGAACCATTTCACCGCCGTCATCCCGAGCGCCCGCACCGGCGAGTCCGCGTCGAGGTCGCTCATGTGCATGAAACCGATCAGGGCTTCTATCCCGCCCAGCCCTGCGAGCAGGTGAAAGGCGATGATCATCTGCTGGCGCGATTTCTTAAACCACAGGATCAGGCAATATCCGCCGAGTCCGGCCGCCAGCGCCTGCATGCCCTGTAGGGCTATCACGGGAGTCGTCGTCATTCATAATCCGATCGGCGCGTGCGAGTTTGGCGCGAGTTTGGCGCCTGAGGGAGGGGGTTGGCAACTTGCTTTTACACTGTCCATGAGATTTGTCGGCGACCCGCTCATTCGAAATGGGAGGCTGTCAACGGAGGCCTCATCGTGCCATTGGTTGAACATGAAAAATTCCTCCGACGAAGCTCGCGCCGCATCGCTTTCGCGTCTGGGTTGGTCTGATTTTTTCGCCGATCAGATTGATCGCGATGAAGCGGATCTCGCCCCTATGCGCATCGCAACGGTCCACAGGGCCAGACTGACCGCGATTTCAGAACTTGGTCCCGTCAAGCTGGTCCTGCCGGTTCACGCCAATACCGGCGACTTTGCCGTCGGCGACTGGGTGCTGGTCGAACCAAATACTCATCTGCTGGGCCGACGGCTGGACCGCAAGACGGTTCTGGAACGACGCACCGAAAGCAAAAAGACGCCGCAACTGGCCGGCGCCAATATCGATACCTTGTTCATCGTCACCTCGTGCAACGCCGATTTCAACCTTGCGCGCCTTGAGCGCTATCTTGCGCTGGCCAATCAGGCGGGGACCCACCCGGTGATCCTGCTGACCAAGGCTGACGAAGCGGTCGATGCGGAGACCTACCGGCAACAGGCGGCGGCGCTGCAACGCGGGCTGACCGTGGTGAGCTTAAATCCGCGTTCCGCCGATTCCGTCGCCGCTTTGGCCCCATGGTGCGGCTTTGGGCAGACGGTTGCGCTGGTCGGCTCCTCGGGCGTCGGAAAATCGACGCTGGTCAACACCTTGGCCGGTCCGGATCAGGAGACGCCCCAGCAAACCGGATCCATCCGCGAACATGACGCCAAGGGGCGGCATACCACCACCTCGCGCTCGCTGCACGCCATTGCCGGCGGCGGCTGGGTGATCGACACGCCAGGAATGCGCACGCTGCATGTCAGCGACTCCGCCGAAGGCATCGGCGAACTCTTCGCTGAAATTACCGAACTGGCGCCCCATTGCAAGTTCCGGGACTGCACCCACGCCCATGAGCCCGGCTGCGCCGTTCAGGCGGCCGTCGCGGACGGCTCGCTGGATCCCGAGCGGCTGAGTCGCTGGCGCAAGCTTTTGGAAGAAAACCAGAGCAACACGCCAGTCATGACCGGGCCGCGCGGCGGACGCGCCGCAGGCGGCTACGGCAAAAATCGCTGAGTCAAAGCTCGTAAGGGCCGCCGCGCGTGAGGGCGCGTTGGTAGGCCGGGCGCGCGTGGATGGCGTCGAGCCAGGCTGCGGCCTTGGGTCGGCCCTCCCGCAACCCCGCGCGCGCAGCGGCCCCTTCGAGCGGAAAGCTCATTTGAATGTCGGCGGCGGTGAAGTCGCTTCCGGCGAACCACGCAGTCTTGTTCAACTCCGCTTCCCAAAAATCCATATGCCGCGTGAGGTCCGGATCGACCACGGCCGCCAGCAATTGCTTGGAAAGCAAATTGCCGAGCGGCCGCAGCAGCGTCGGAAAATGCGACGGCAACACAGTGAATATGAGTTTGTTGACGAGGAGCGGCATGGCTGAGCCTTCGGCGTAATGAAGCCAATAGGTGTAGCGCAACTTCTCCGGGGTCCGGGGCGCGGGGACAAGACGGCCGTCGCCATAGGTTTCGACGATATACTCGATGATGGCGCCCGACTCGGCGATGACGGCGCCGTTATCGGTAACAATTGGCGATTTGCCTAGCGGGTGGATGGCGCGCAATTCCGGCGGTGCGCGCATATCGGCGCCGCGGCGGTAATATTTTACTTCATAGGGAACGCCCAATTCCTCCAACAGCCACAGCACACGTTGCGAACGCGAGTTGTTGAGGTGGTGAATAGTCAGCATCCGATTCTCCTGAAACACCAAGCAAAGATATGCCAGCGTTTCAGGTTAGGATAGGCGGAATCAGCCGCGCCGCGCCCCCAGCAAAAATTCATGATTGCCGTCGCCCCCCGCGATGGGCGACGGAATGAGGCCGAGGATTTCCCAGCCGAGATTTTTCACCAGCACTCCAATTTTCGCGCAGACTGCCTGCTGGACTTGCGCGTCGCGCACGATGCCTTTTTTGGCGTTTTCCGGTCCGGCTTCGAATTGCGGCTTGATGAGCAGAGCCGCCTCGGCCTTTTCCGCCGCGAGGACCAGAATGGGCGGCAGAACCAGCGCCAGCGAGATGAAACTCACGTCGCATACGATAACCTGGGGGGCCTCCGGCAGATCGGAGGCGCGCAGCGCGCGAGCGTCGCATTTTTCGAGCGATTTAATCCGCGAGTCCTCGGCAATGGTCGGATGCAATTGGCCATGCCCGACATCGATACAGGTCACATGCTTGACGCCGCGTGACAAAAGCACATGCGCAAAGCCGCCGGTCGACGCGCCGACGTCGAGCGCGCTCTTTCCCGCCGGATTTATGGAAAATGCGTCGAGCGCCGCCGCCAGCTTGACGCCGCCGCGCGACACCCAGGGGTAGGGGGCCTGCGCTTCGAGCACCGCTTCAACGGCCACAAGTTGGGACGGTTTTGTGACAACAGAGCCGTCCTGTCGGACCAGTCCGGCCTCGATCGCCTCGCGCGCCTTTGCCCTGCTGGCGAAAAAGCCGCGTTCGACCAAGGCGATATCGGCGCGACGGGCGCTCATGCTTGCCTTGTTCTCAGGCGGTCTTTGCTTCCACCGCAGGGCGTCCCAGGGCCTCGAAAACCTTGGCGACGATGCCTTTGGCGTCGAGTCCCGCCCGGCCGTAAAGCAGTTCCGGCTTGTCGTGGTCGAGGAAGACATCGGGCAGGACCATGGCGCGAACGCGCAGGCCCTTGTCGAGAAAACCGTCCTCGGCAAGCTGTTGCAGGACGAAGGAGCCGAATCCGCCGATTGAGCCTTCCTCGACGGTGATCAGGACTTCGTGGGTGGAGGCGAGGCGGCGCAGCAATTCGACATCGAGCGGCTTGGCGAAGCGCGCGTCGGCCACGGTGGTTGAAACGCCCTGCGCAGCCAGCAAATCGGCGGCTTTCTGCGCTTCCGCCAGTCGCGTGCCGAGCGACAGGATAGCGACCTTGTCGCCCTCGCGCACGACGCGGCCCTTGCCGATTTCCAGCGGAACGCCGAATTGCGGCATGTCCACGCCGACGCCGTCGCCGCGCGGATAGCGGAAGGCGATGGGGCCGGAATCATAAGCCGCGGCGGTGGCGACCATATGCACCAGTTCCGCCTCGTCGGCGGCGGCCATGATCACGAAATTCGGCAAGATGCCGAGGAAGGCCACGTCGAAGGAACCGGCGTGGGTCGCGCCGTCGGCGCCGACCAGTCCGGCGCGGTCGATGGCGAAGCGCACGGGCAGGTTCTGTATCGCCACGTCATGCACGACCTGATCGTAGCCGCGTTGCAAGAAGGTCGAGTAGATGGCGCAGAAAGGCTTGTAGCCCTCGGTCGCCAGACCTGCGGCGAAAGTCACCGCATGCTGTTCGGCTATGCCCACGTCGAAGGTGCGGTCCGGAAAGGCCTGCTGGAAGAAATCGACGCCGGTTCCGCTGGGCATAGCGGCGGTGATGGCGACGATCTTGTCGTCTTTCTCGCCTTCCTTGACCAGCGCCTGGCCGAAAACCTTGGTGTAGGAAGGCGCGTTGGCCTTGGGCTTGACCTGCGCGCCGGTGACCACGTCGAATTTGTTGACGCCGTGATATTTGTCGTCGGCGGCTTCGGCGGGCGCATAGCCCTTGCCCTTTTGCGTGACCACGTGGATCAGCACCGGATCGCCGACATCGGCGTCGCGGACATTTTTCAGGATGGGCAGCAGATGGTCAAGGTTATGGCCGTCGATCGGGCCAATATAATAAAAGCCCATTTCCTCGAACAGCGTGCCGCCGGTGACGAAGGTGCGGGCGTGCTCCACCGCGCGGGTGAGGGCGCGATCAATGGTCTTGGGCAAGTGGCGGGCGACCATCTTGCCGGCGTCGCGCAGTTTCAGAAAAGTGCGGCCCGAGGAAAGCCGGGCGAGATAGGCCGACATCGCCCCGACCGGGGGGGCGATCGACATGTCATTGTCGTTAAGGATGACGATGAGGCGCGAATGCTTGGCCCCGGCATTGTTCATGGCCTCATAGGCCATGCCCGCCGACATCGAGCCGTCGCCGATCACCGAGATGACATTGTTGGAGCCGTGGCTGAGGTCGCGCGCCACCGCCATACCGAGTCCGGCGGAAATCGAGGTCGAGGAATGGGCGGCGCCGAAGGGGTCGTATTCGCTTTCCGCGCGCTTGGTGAAGCCGGACAGGCCTCCCCCCTGTCGCAGCGTCTTCATGCGGTCGCGCCGTCCGGTCAGGATCTTGTGCGGGTAGGCCTGATGGCCCACATCCCAGATGATCCGGTCCTGCGGCGTGTTGAAAACATAATGCAGCGCCACGGTCAGTTCGACCACGCCGAGGCTGGAGCCGAGATGGCCACCCGTGACGGACACGGCGTCGATCGTGGCGCGACGAACGTCTTCCGCGACGGCACGCAGATCGCTTTCGGGCAGTCGGCGAAGGTCGGCGGGGGTTTTCAGCTTGTCCAGCAAGGGTGTCGTTGACTCAATGTTCACAGCGCGCTCGATCAAAGGCGTCCCAGGAAACCTGAAGATCAGGAGACCTATAGACCAAACGCTGCTTTACACGTTAGCTGCGGCAGGGGCAATGAAAGCGCCGGAAATTTGTTCAACTTGCGTTAACCTGTGACATTAGCGTCACCAAAGGAAAGATTTGGCGACTTGAGATGCGCCGGGCTGGAGTTTTGATCTGCGCGGACGCTGAGAGGAGGAGGAACCCATGAGCATGACTTCCGGAAATTTTCAGCAGCCGCATTCGCTGGGTCAGGCGATCGAGAAGCTGAGATCGCGCTGGCCATGGTTCGTCGGCTATGGCGCTCTCTGCGTTGCTTTTGGCGTGCTGGCGCTGACCATGGTCGCCGCCTCGACGCTCGCGGTGGTGTTTTTCGTCGCGCTGATGCTGATCGTCGCCGGCGCCGCCGAAATCGTCCTCGGTTTCAATTCACGCGACTGGCCGTCCTTCTTCCTCTGGGTGATCAGCGGGCTTTTTTACCTGGTCTTTGGCGCCTTCGCCCTGGCGCGGCCGGAAATCGCGGCCGCAGTCCTCACCGCTTTCGTCGGTTTCGGCTTCCTCTTGACCGGAATCGCCCGCATCTGGCTGGGTTACCGCCTGCCAGCCGGCCCCAAAGCCTACGTCATCCTCGCGGGCGTCGTGACGACTTTGCTGGGCGTGACGATTCTGGCCGTCTGGCCGGCAAACACCATGATGGTCCTTGGAATTCTGTTTGGCGTCGATCTGTTGTTTTACGGCGCCAGCTGGGTCGCGCTTGGGTTAAAATTACGCGTCTAACCAATGGCTTGCGGCTATGGTCTTGCCAAGGGCCAGCGAGCGCCGTATCGAAACATCCAGTTCAACTTCTGGCGTGGGGCCGGGAGCAGGATTTTTGCATCCCCGGCTTCCATTGCATCCAAGGAATCGAAAATGGCGAAATGGGTCTATTCGTTCGGCGACGGCAAGGCGGAAGGCGCCAGCGCCATGAAGAACCTCCTCGGCGGCAAAGGCGCCAATCTGGCGGAAATGGCCAATCTCGGCCTGCCTGTGCCGCCCGGCTTCACCATTTCGACGGAAGTCTGCGCCTACCATCACGCTAACGACCATCAATATCCCGCCGAACTCGCGGCTCAGGTCGAGGCGGCCCTGGCCCATGTCGGCCAGTTGACCGGCCGCGCCTTCGCCGATCCGGAAAATCCGCTGCTGGTTTCGGTGCGCTCGGGGGCGCGCGCCTCGATGCCGGGCATGATGGACACGGTGCTCAATCTCGGGCTCGGCGACGTGACCGTCGAGGCCATCGCCAAATCTTCCGGCGACGAGCGATTCGCCTGGGATTCCTATCGCCGTTTCATCCAGATGTACTCTAATGTGGTGCTCAACGTCGAACACCATAATTTCGAGGAAATTCTGGAGGTCTACAAGGACCAGAAGGGCTATCATCAGGACACCGACCTGTCGGCCGACGACTGGCGCAAGATCGTCGTCAGCTACAAGGCCGCGGTGGAGCGTGAGACAGGAAAACCCTTCCCCCAGGATGCGCGCGAACAGCTTTGGGGCGCGGTGAGCGCGGTGTTCTCGTCATGGATGAACCAGCGCGCCATCACCTATCGTCGCCTGCACGACATCCCGGAAAGCTGGGGCACGGCGGTCAATATCCAGGCCATGGTGTTTGGCAACATGGGCGAAACCTCGGCCACGGGCGTCGCCTTCACCCGCAATCCTTCGACCGGCGAGAACAAGCTCTACGGTGAGTTTCTGGTCAACGCCCAGGGCGAGGACGTGGTGGCGGGCATTCGCACGCCGCAGAATATTTCCGAGGACGCGCGCATCGCCGCCGGTTCGGACAAGCCGTCGATGGAGACGGTGATGCCGGAGGTGTTCGCCGAATTCATCCGCGCCACGCATTTGCTGGAGAGCCATTATCGCGACATGCAGGACATGGAGTTCACCGTCGAGCGCGGCAAATTCTGGATGCTGCAAACGCGCAACGGCAAGCGAACGGCCCGCGCCGCCCTGCGCATCGCGGTGGAGATGGCCAATGACGGGCTGATCACGCGCCAGGAGGCGATTCTCCGCATCGAACCGGCGGCGCTCGATCAATTGCTGCATCCGACCATCGACCCGAAAGCCGAGCGAAAAATCATCGCCACCGGCCTGCCGGCCTCGCCCGGCGCGGCCTGCGGTGAAATCGTGTTCAATTCGGAAGACGCCGAGACGCTCAAGGCCAACGGCCACAAGGTTATTCTGGTGCGCGTCGAAACCTCGCCGGAAGATATTCACGGCATGCACGCGGCGGAAGGCATTCTTACGACGCGCGGCGGGATGACCTCCCACGCCGCCGTGGTGGCGCGCGGCATGGGAAAACCCTGCGTTTCCGGGGCCGGATCGGTGCGCGTCGATTATGCGGCGCAGACCCTTTCCACCATGGGCCGGGTGTTCAAGAAAGGCGACGTGATCACCGTCGACGGCGGCGCCGGACAGGTGCTGGAAGGCGAAATCGCCATGCTGCAGCCGGAATTATCCGGCGAATTCGCGGTGTTGATGGGCTGGGCCGATGAAGTGCGGCGCCTCAAGGTCCGCACCAACGCCGACACTCCGGCAGACGCCCGTATCGCCCGGCAATTCGGCGCGGAAGGCATTGGCCTTTGCCGCACCGAACACATGTTCTTCGACAATGAGCGCATCATCGCGGTGCGCGAAATGATCCTCGCCGGCGACGAGGCGGGCCGCCGCGCCGCCCTGGCGAAAATCCTGCCGATGCAGCGCTCCGATTTCGCCGCGCTGTTCGAGATCATGCACGGCCTGCCGGTGACGATTCGCCTGCTCGATCCGCCCTTGCACGAATTCCTGCCGCATACGGCGGAAGAAATCGCCGAAGTTGCGACGGCGATGGGCTCGGCGCCGGAAAAGCTCAAGCGCCGCGCCGATGAATTGCATGAGTTCAACCCTATGCTCGGCTTCCGTGGCGTGCGTCTGGCCATCGCCTTCCCGGAAATCGCCGAAATGCAGGCCCGCGCCATTTTCGAGGGCGCGGTCGAGGCGCAGAAAAAGACCGGCGCGCCGGTCACCGCCGAAATCATGGTGCCGCTGGTGTTGGGCAAGCGCGAACTCGATCTGGTCAAGGCGCGCATCGACGCCATGGCCGAGGCCGTGACCAAGGAGACGGGCGTCGCCATTCCCTATCAGGTTGGCACGATGATCGAACTGCCGCGCGCCGCCTTGCGCGCTGGGGAGATCGCCGAGACGGCGGAATTCTTCTCCTTCGGCACGAATGACCTGACCCAGACGACGCTCGGCATATCGCGCGACGACGCCGGCTCATTTCTTGGGACCTATGTCGCCAAGGGCATCCTGCCCCAGGACCCCTTCGTGTCGATCGATCAGGAGGGCGTGGGCGAATTGGTGGCGCTTGCTGCCGAGCGCGGACGCAAGACGCGCGAAAAACTGAAGCTTGGCATTTGCGGTGAACATGGCGGCGATCCCGCTTCCATCGCTTTCTGCGAAAAGACCGGACTGGACTACGTCTCCTGCTCGCCCTATCGCGTGCCGATCGCTCGCCTCGCGGCGGCGCAGGCGGCGCTGGGCAAGGCGGCCGGCTCTTTGGCGTAATACAGCGCCTGCCTTCTCCCGCAAGTCCCTCAAGGGGAGAAGGCAGCTAACCGGCGAGACAAGGGGTTTTGCTTTTGCGTCAGGCTCAACACCTGCTGACGGTCAAAACCAACGGGCGCGGATTTTACGAATTCTCGCCCGACGCCCGCGCCTTTTTGCGCGCCAGCGGGCTTGCCATGGGCCAACTCACGGTCTTTTGTCGTCATACCTCCGCGTCGCTGCTGATTCAGGAAAACGCCGACCCGTCCGTGCTCGACGATCTGGAGTCCTTCTTCGACCGGATCGCGCCCGAAGGCGCGGGCCTTTACACGCATCAATCAGAAGGCCCCGACGACATGCCGGCGCATCTGCGCGCCGCGCTGACCCAAAGCAGCCTGACGATTCCCTTCGCGGGCGGCGAATTGCTGCTTGGAACCTGGCAGGGGATTTTCCTGTTCGAGCACCGCCGCGCGCCGCGCCAGCGCGAAGTGATTTTGCACGCTGTGGGAGAATAATCCGGCGCTTGCCAGAGTGCAGCTCGCCAGTTAGACCCGCACGGATAAACGAGGGTCACTTGCGCGCGCCTTTTCCCGATCTTTCCTCCATCGCCGGCGGCGGCAAGCGCGGGTTATCGCGCGCGCTGGCCATGATCGAGACGCATGCAGGCACAGCTGAACTGGCCGGTTTGCTCGACGCCGCCGTCATCCAGACCCGCGCCCATGCCGCCGGGCTGACCGGCCCGCCCGGCGTCGGCAAATCGACGCTCACCAACGCGCTGCTGCGCGACTGGCGTGCGCGCGGCGAGACAGTGGGCGTCATCGCGGTCGATCCGTCATCGCGGCGCACAGGCGGCGCGCTTCTGGGCGACCGCGCCCGCATGGCGACCGATCCCGACGATCAGGGCGTATTCGTCCGCTCCATGGCGGCGCGCGATCGGCTCGGCGGTCTGTCCGACCAGACCATCGCCGCCTCCGCGCTGATGCGCGCCCTGTTCGACCGGGTGTTGATCGAAAGCGTTGGCATCGGTCAGTCGGAGGCCGACATTTCCTTCGCCGTGGATAGCGTCATCCTCTGTGTCCAGCCCGGCTCGGGCGACAGTCTGCAATTCATGAAGGCCGGCGTAATGGAATTGCCGGATATCGTGGTCGTGACCAAAGCCGACATGGGCGATACGGCGCGCCGCGCCAAAAGCGAGGTTGAAGGCGCGCTGACCCTGTTCGAGCGCGACGACGACTGGCGCGTTCCGGTGATTCTGGCCTCGGCCTCGACCGGCGCCGGCGTCGAGGAGGTCCACCAGGCTCTGGCGGCGCATCGCGGTTGGGCGGAGCGCGGCGGCGGTTTGGGACGCCGCCGCGCCGAACAGCAAAAAGCCTGGATCGAGGAATCGATCCGCGCCCGTTTCGGGACCGAAGGTCTTTTCCGGGCGAACGCCATTTTGGTGAAGGATGAGGGGCCTTTCGCCAAAGAGTTGGCGATCGCGCGGGAGCTTTCGAGGCGGCTGGGCGCGGAATAGCGAGTGTGACGGCGGTCAAGCGGCGGCCGCCGAAATCATCCGGTAATGCCGCGCCAGCGCGGCCAAGCCCCGGCGCAGGATGAACAGGGCGACCGCGCTCGCCATTTTGGCGTCCTTGTAAGCGCCGATTTCCCGTCCGACATCGACCGGCTCGCGCTCGTTGCAGACGATCGCCGCCAACGCGTCGCGGAAATCTTCCGGGACCGCGTCGCGCGCGGCGCGGAATTTTTGTAGCGCCTCGATCTGGCTCTCGCAGCGCCACAAGCCGTTGGGCGAATAGGCGGCGGAGACTTCCTTTGCGGGGTCGATCGAGCGCAAGGGATCGAGCCCGGCGCGAAAAAAATCCTGACGGTATTTCTCGCCTGCTTCCGCCAGCGCCAGATTGCGCGCCCTGTCGTCGCGGTCGAGTTGGTTACGGTCGCGCAGCCGGGTCAGCGGCCCGTCATCGAGACGGATGCGCCCGAAATCGACGGCGACGGCCTCAAATTCATCGCCACGCGCGACTTCAACGACTTCGGAAAAAGTCTCGATTTTTGCCGCTTCGCCCGCCTTGAGCAGGCGCTCGACATTGGGCGCTTCCGCCGCGCGAGCGCCCGAGCGCTTAAATGTCGCCAGTAGGCGGCGGGCCTGGTTTTCCCGCGTCGGCGGCTCCAGACAGGCGAGTTTAGGGAGAGAGATTTTGGGCTTCCGCCGATTGGGCATTTTCTTTTTCCTTGCAGGAGGAGGGTCAGGACGCGGAAAAATCGCTGAGGGTGAGCGTCAGGTCGCCGCCTGTTCCGCCATAGCTGACGCAGAATTTATCGGGGCTCAAACCGCGCGGAATGACACGACAGCGCGCCAGTAATTCGACCAGCGGCCGCTCCATCGCGCCGAATTGCCGGGTGCGGGCGGTGCGCGGCGCGGTGATGTCCAGCGCATAGGTCGCCGAAATGCGGCCGGGCTTTTGCGCGGCGAGGCGCGTCGCGGCGTGCTCCAGCCAGTCCTCGAAAGCTTCGGAGCGGGCCAGACCTTTTTTCGGTGTCGCCGCAGCCCTTCATCAACCAGATGAATCGCGCCACCAGCGAGACGCAGAAGGACATGGCCGACGAGGAAGGGCTGCGGCCGATCCTCGCCTGGATCAAGCGGCTGTGCGACCATGTCATCGTCATGCTTGGCGGCGAGGGGCTGGAATTCGTCTGGAACGCCGAAAGCGTCATCGACCCGACTGTGCAGCGCGAAAATCTTGTCGCCTATGTCGGCGCCGGCATGATGACCCGCCGCCGAGCGGCGGAGATCATGGGCGAGACGCTGCCCGCCGATCCGATGACCGATGTGCTGACGATGACGACCGGGCAAGGGGTGGTGAGGCTGGGAGGCAATTCGCTACCGAGCGACGTCGAAAAAAAAAGATGTCTGATCGAAGAGACGAGGCGCTTGTCGACAAATATAGTGACGATCAGCCGCGTGATGCAAATGGGCGGTGGACAAGTGGCTGCAACGTTATCAGTCCCGCAATAGGCATAAAATCGAGTGAACACAGCGGCGAAGGCACGACCAACCAGCTTCAAGTTGCTGCTACCACGCGGGACTTTCGCAAAGCCTGCAAACTCCTTGGGATTGATCCGATTGATGCGGGCGAAGCCATTCACGCGGCAAAGGCGGCCAGAAGATTGTCGGGCGGCGACGAATGCGTATTCGATCTAAAAAATGGTGATATCTTTTTCCAGGGCGAATTGATAGGCAACCTTCATGACTGAGACAAAAACGGAAGCTTTAAAAAAACAGCATTTGCCATTCTTCAGAGCAAACTTGCGACTTTGGAGCGACAAGGAACCTTTGGCACGACTGGTTCGTGCTTCAGGACATAATTGGACCGACATCGATGTAAAGGATGAGAAAGTCCAGGCCAAAGGCAGGGTGCGTGCGCACATCGCGTCAGGGCATTATGCGTCTTCCGAAGATACAATCTACGATAATATCGAAAAAATAATACCTGTTATTTCGCGATGGCTTGACGATTTGGAGCGCGGGGCGCCGCCTATTTCCGCGCTCGCCAAAGAGGGCAAAATTGAAGCCGTTATTTGGGTCGCGGTCTTCGGATATGACGAAATCGCTACGCCCAATCTTTCAGAGGAACTTGACCAGAGGGCGAAAAAAGCGGGCGTTCAAATTCTGATTGAAAATTATACGATCGCTGACATGGACCCTGAACATGAAGTTCCAACCAAAACCTTTTTTGGCGCTGGACATTAAGCAATTGTCACGCGCGCCCAGGAAATCGAGCTTTCGGCGCTTGGACGACGGCCCGGGGCCACTGGGTCGTAATTAGTTGGCTGGGACTTTGCCATGATCGATATGAACACCATCGATAAGCTTTACGATTTTATCCGATGCAAAGATTGGTCGGCAGCCCACGCTATGCTTGATGAGATCGAGTTGGCCGATCCTAATACCCATGGTATTGCTCATTGGCGATCGGTTGTCTTGCGCGATGAAGGCCGTTACGAAGACGCCCTCGATTATCTTGCCGAAAATTTGCACCGATTTA
>Ga0302187_10002371_pt1 | contig 15554 bp, 15 predicted proteins | sample II_Bog_E1_3_FD_202120 | JGI IMG/M metagenome (GOLD analysis project Ga0302187, IMG submission 202120) | Peat permafrost microbial communities from Stordalen Mire near Abisko, Sweden - II_Bog_E1_3 | ecosystem: Environmental > Terrestrial > Soil > Wetlands > Peat | place: Sweden: Abisko...
GTTGGCGGCGCGATCGACGTAGATGTGGCAGATGCCTTCGCTATGGCCGAGGACGGGAATGCGCGAGTTGGCCATCACGTAATCGACGAGCTGCTTGGAGCCACGCGGGATGGCTAGGTCGATGAGATCGTGCCGCTGGAGCAGGATATCTACACTCGAGCGGTCAAAGACTGCAAAGAGGCTGGCCTTCGGCAGACCTTGGTCGACAAGGACTTCGCGCATGATATCGACCAGAGCCTGCGCGGTTCCTGCGACTTCCTTGCCTGGCTTCAGAAGAACTGCGTTACCGCTCTTGATCGCGAGCGACGCGATCTGCGTGACGGCATCAGGGCGGGCTTCGAAGATCACGCAAAGCACGCCGAGCGGAACGGAGATCTTTTCGAGGTGAAGGCCTGGATTCGTGGCGGATTGATCCCGGGTCCCCGAATGCGAGGGACCCGGGGCACCCGGAGTCATCGCAGGATTCTGATCATCGAGCTCAATCGCATCGAGGACTCGACCGAGTGGGTCCGGCAGCGCGACCACCGACCGGATCTGCATCGCCATTTCTGCGATCTTCGCCTCGGTAAGGGTGAGCCGAGAGATCGTGGAGGCCGGTAGAGCGTCAGCACCGGTTCTGCTAGAAGCCTCTTCCAGGTCTTGCTGATTGGCCTCAAGAAGATCCTCCAAGTGAGCGTCGATGGCATCTGCCATCGCAAGGAGAACTTCGTTGCGACGCTGCACTGCCAGAGACGCCAGGATGCGTGAAGCATCTCGCGCTGCCTTTGCGACGCCTTCGATAACAGCTGTCTCGGTCACTGCGCTCACCACTGGTCTCCATCGGTTGCGCCGACGGGCAGCGCGGAGAACCGTGTGCCGATGTTTTTGCCAGCGACGATCTGGTCCAGCACCCCGGGCGTGCGGCCGTTGGCGATGACCACCTGCTTGCCCGCACGGAGCACGATGCGTGCGCTTTCCAGCTTGGAAATCATGCCGCCACGACCACGGCCGTTGCCGCCCACGGCGAGCGCCAGCACGGAGTCGTCGATGACATCGACGTGCTCGATGAGCCTGGCGTCCTCGGCCTCGGGGTTGCGATCGTAGAGGCCATCGACGTCGGAGAGCAGGACGAGCAAGTCCGCACCAATGTGCTTGACCAGCAGCGCAGAGAGCTTGTCGTTGTCGCCGAAGATTCTTTCCGGCTTGTTCGCGCCTTCGGCAGGGCGGTCGAGTTCCATCGTCGAGACGGTGTCGTTCTCGTTGACGATGGGGATGACGCCCATGGTGAGCAGAGCATCGAGCGTGGCGCGCAGGTTGGCGTGGCGCGCGGGATCGCGGAAGTCGTCCTCGGTGAGCAGGACCTGCGCGATGGGGCAGCTGAGGCGATCGAAGACGCTGTCATAGAGCGCCATCAGCCGCGACTGGCCGATGGCCGCGCAGGCCTGAATCTGCGCCACGTTGTTGGGTCGCGTGTGGACGCCGAGGCGATCCATGCCGAGCCCGACAGCGCCGGAGCTGACGACGAGGACCTCGAGGCCATCGGCGCGAAGGGCAGCCATCTGTTCGACGAGGCCGCAGAGAAGTCCCAGGGCCACGCGGCCATCGGGCCGCATGATGACGTTGGTTCCGAGTTTGACGACGATGCGACGCAAGGTTGACGGTCTCGACACGTGAATTCGTTCCTCTGATCTTAGCAAGCGGGCATTGGACGCTCGGCCTTGCTGTGTTAGCGTGAAACCGCTGTAGGTGATACCGCAGAGGAGTTCACGATGAAGTCGATACTGCTAACTGCTGCCCTGTTTGGTTGCTCCGCCGTCGCCTCGTTCGCCCAAGCCACACCGGATTCGATCAAGCTGGAGATCCGCGGTCTTCGCTCTCTTCCCGAAGCCGAGCGCGGGCCTCGCACCGGGGCGATCGCCCGCGAGATTGCTTCGCTGCCCGATGGCAAGCCGAAGCTTTCGCTGGTGGTGGGACTTGCCGGACTTTCCACCGAGGGCGACCCCGGGCGCGACAACCTGCAGGCCGTCACCGATACGCTGAGCGGTGCCCTGGCAGCAAGCCCTGTTCCCGAGTCCGCGCCGGGCAAGCCGGCAGGGCCGTACAAGGAACTCGCCCTGCTGGTGCGCTACGAGGGAATGCATGCGAGTGGCGCGGCCACGAAGGACCCACAGTATGTCGCGGCGATGAAGGAGTTCGATCATCAGGATGAGCAGGTGGTAAAGAACGACTTTGCGCTGAAGGACGCAAAGGGCAAGACGTGGACGAAGAACGAGCTGCGCGGCAAGATCGTGATGCTGAACTTCTGGGCGACATGGTGCCCGCCGTGTCGCGTGGAGCTGCCGAACATGGACGTCCTGACGCAGAAGTATGGTTCACAGGGACTGGTGATTCTCGCTGTGACCAACGAGGATGAGGCCAAGGTGGACAAGCTGTTCCACGGAGTCACGCCGCACTTCAACGTGCTGTATGACCCCGGCAACAAGGTGGCAGACGAGTACTTCGTGGACAGCCTGCCCAGGACCTATGTCTTCAACCGCGAAGGCAAGCTTGCCGCCGTTGGCATGGACGGCCGAACCATGCAGCAGTTCAACACGATGCTGCAGAAGGCCGGGCTGAAGCTGTAATCTCTCGCGACTCTATCCCACGGCCGCAGACGAACCTTGTCTGCGGCCGTTGAGTTTGCGGCGTCTTACGCGTGCGCCGGAACGACGGCCGGAGCGAGCTTGCGATCGACTACCGGCGCGAGCTGATGCAGCTTGCTCATGAGCTGATTCAGCTGCTCGGGGAACAAGGACTGTGCGCCATCGGACATGGCCTTGTCGGGGTTGGGGTGCATCTCCATCAGCAGACCGTCGGCACCGGCGGCTACAGAGGCTAGCGCCATCGCGGGCACGAACTCGCGCTTGCCGACGCCATGCGAGGGATCGCCGAGCACGGGAAGATGGGTGAGCTTCTTGAGCACGGGGATCGCCGAGATGTCGTACGTGTTGCGGGTGTAGGTCTCGAAGGTGCGGATGCCGCGCTCGCAGAGCATGAGGTCGTAGTTGCCGCCGGAGAGGATGTACTCAGCCGAAAGCAGCACCTCTTCGATGGTGGCGGCGATGCCGCGCTTCATCAGCACGGGCTTGCGCACGTTGCCGAGCTCGCGCAGCAGGTTGAAGTTCTGCATGTTGCGCGCGCCGACCTGGAAGCAGTCAATGTACTGCAGCATGGGCTCGATCTGCGAGATCTCCATGACCTCGGTGATGACAAGCAGGCCGTATTCGTCGGCAGCTTCGCGCATGATCTTGAGGCCCTCGATGCCCATGCCCTGGAAGCTGTAGGGCGAGCTGCGGGGCTTGTAGGCTCCGCCGCGAAGGAACTGGCAGCCAGCAGCGGCAACCTGCTTCGCAGAGAGGCGGATCTGGTCGCGCGACTCGACCGAGCAGGGGCCGGACATGACGACGACTTCTTCGCCACCGACGACCACGCCGTTGGGGAAGGTGATGCGTGTGCCTTCGGGGCGGAAGCCGCGGCCCGCGAGCTTATACGGCGAGCTGATGCGGTAGGCCTGATGCACGCCGGGGAGCACCTGGAACTCGGTGACTTCGAAGTGCGCGGGGGAGCCGACACCCGCGAGGATGGTCTGCGCTTCGCCTGTTGTGCGATGCACGTTGAAGCCCAGCTCCACCATGCGCTCGATTACGGTTGTGATCTGTTCATCTGTTGCTTTGTCCTGCATTGCGACGATCATTGCTTTGTCCTCGATCTCCAAATGTGTAGGCCCCATGGGGGCGGTACCTCAGCGGCTGAAGCCGCAATCTTTGTTGCCGCGGGGTGTCATGGCTGAAGCCATGACCTACCGTTCGTGCTGGGCCCTTCGCCGTGGCCTAGCGTTGGTTCTGCCGGGGGATGTAGGGCTGCTGAGGCTGCCGCTTGTCCTCGCCGGTCTGGGTCGTTTCCGTGGGCTTCTGCAGGGATCGCATCACGTCCATGATGCGTTCGTAGATGTCCTGGATCTGCGTGCCGGAGAGCGATTCGGGCTGGCGGCTGGCGGCCTTCGCGCGGGCGCGGTCGTAGACGACCTGTTCGCGCTTGGGCTCGTAGACGGGCGATGCGGCCTGCGCCTTGAGCTTGCCGATCTCGATGGCGGCGGCGGCTCGTTCGCAGAGCAGGGCCACGATCTGCTCGTCCAGTTCATCGATCTTGTTACGCCAGTCTGCGATCTCCATGCCGTCCCCTGCCTCGGAGCCTTCGCGGCTCCCGATGTGATGGCGCGCCCTGCGACGCGCGAAAGTTGTCTCTGTGGGTCGATGATACGAGGGCCGATGATACGAGGCGTACGCAGCGCACCTGTCGCTATAGATCATGGCGCGGTTCCTCCTCGAAGACTGGCGACGAACGCGCCGACTGCGGCGGGAGCTTCGGCTGCGGGCGTCTTCTCGATGAGCGCGACGATGGCCGAACCGATGACGGCTGCGTCGGCGAACTCGCCGACGGCCTTCACGTGCTCGGGCGTGGAGACGCCGAAGCCCAGCGCGACGGGCAGCGAGGTGTGCTGCTTGATGCGCTGGACGAGTTCTTTGGCCCCGACGGCGAGCTCCTGCTGCGTGCCCGTGATGCCGGTGCGGGAGATGGCGTAGACGAAGCCGCCGGAGTTTTCGGCGATGGCCTTGAGGCGAGCATCGGGCGAGGTGGGCGCGGCGAGGAAGACGGGCGCGAGGTTGTGTTCCTTCATCGCGACGATGTACTCGGCAGCTTCTTCGACGATCATGTCGGTGAGGAGCACGCCGTCGGCTCCGTTCTGCCTGGCCGCCATGGCGAAGGGTCTAAATCCCTCACCTCCCCAAATCCTTCCGTTCTCACAGAAACGAACGACCGGATTGAGATAGCTGAAGAGGATGAGGCCGGCGTTGGGGCGGGCGGCGCGGATCTCTTTGCAGATGCCGAGGACATCGGTGAGGCGCGTGCCTTTGGCGACGGCTCTTTCTGACGCGCGCTGGATAACGGGGCCGTCGGCGAGAGGATCGCTGAAGGGCACGCCGAGCTCGATGACGTCCGCGCCATTGTCGATGGCGGCGATAGCCATGTCGCGCGTGGTGGCGAGGTCGGGATCACCGGCGGTGAGGTAGATGACGAGGCCGGGCTTGTTGGGGAAGTTAATCATGAAATCAGTTGCTCAGCCTGTCCGTTGGAGTTAGAAGCGACCTGTGCGAATGAGCTGCCAGAAACAAGTTCCGATCAGCGCTAAACAGACCAGTACAAAGATGGGGATATTCTTGCGCTGCCTGTCTAGAATGCTCCCGTGTTTCGCTGCGAGATAGACCAGCCCGCCCACACCAACCACGAAACCAATCCATGTTCCGTGAGAACCCGAGTTCGCGGACAAAGGTCCGAGCATGAAAAGCCTCCTCTTGGCAAGAGTGCCTGCCGTTTCGATCAGCCTCTCGCATCGACGGCTCCTTCCAAACTCATCTCACTGCGCAGAATTCCAATGTCCTTGTCCCCCCGGCCACTGACGTTGACCATGAGGATCTTGTCTTTGCCCATCTTCGGTGCGAGCTTCATGGCTTCGGCTACGGCGTGGGCGGATTCGAGGGCGGGGATGATGCCTTCGGTACGGCTGAGTACCTTCACGGCTTCGAGGGCTTCGTGGTCGGTGGCAGAGGTGTAGGTGGCGCGGCCGGAGTCGTGCAACATGGCGTGCTCGGGGCCGACGCTGGCGTAGTCAAGGCCTGCTGAGACGGAGTGGGTTGCGGCGATCTGGCCGGCGTCATCCTGCAGCACGTAGCTGAAGGTGCCTTGCAGCACGCCGGGTACGCCGCCGGAGAATCTCGACGCGTGTTCGCCGAGCGCCGATCCGCGACCACCGGCTTCGACGCCGATGAGCTGCACGTTCTTGTCGGGGATGTACTCGTAGAACGCTCCGATGGCATTCGATCCGCCGCCGACACAGGCGACGATGGCATCGGGCAGGCGGCCTTCATGCTCGAGGATCTGCTGCTTGGATTCCTTGGAGATGACGCGGTGGAAGTCGCGCACCATCGTGGGGTAGGGATGTGAGCCGAGCGCGGAGCCGAGGATGTAGAAGGTGGAGCGGACGTTGGTGACCCAGTCGCGCATGGCCTCGTTGATGGCGTCCTTGAGGGTGGCGGAGCCGGAGTTGACGCCGCGCACCTCCGCACCAAGCAGGCGCATGCGGTAGACGTTGGGCTCCTGGCGGCGCATGTCTTCCTCGCCCATGTAGACGACGCATTCGAGCCCGAAGAGAGCGCAGACCGTGGCCGTGGCGACGCCGTGCTGGCCCGCGCCGGTCTCGGCGATGATGCGCTGCTTGCCCATGCGGCGTGCAAGCAGAGCCTGGCCCAGCGCGTTGTTGATCTTGTGCGCGCCGGTGTGTAGCAGGTCTTCGCGCTTGAGGTAGATCTTCGCGCCACCGAGCGTCTCCGAGAGGCGTTTGGCGTAGTAGAGCGGCGTGGGGCGGCCGACGTAGTCCTTGAGCAGGCCATCGAGCTCGGTGTGGAAGGCAGGATCTGCCTGGGCGACGGCGTAGGCCTCTTCGAGCTCCTGCAGCGCGGCCATGAGCGTCTCGGGGACATAGCGTCCGCCGTAGATGCCGAAGCGGCCGGGCGTGCTGGCGGAGGGGAGAGAGACCGGACTTGTGAGCTGCGTGATGCTCATCGTTACCTCAGGGGCTAAAGCCCCGGTTCATTCGTTGGTCCAATGTCACGGCTAAAGCCGTGACCTACCGTTCGTGCATACCGACAGAAGACAAAACCGAATCAATGACAACATCGCAAACCGAGAGCAGCGCGCAAAGCAAAAGCCGCAACCTTTGGGAGGTCGCGGCTCGGGGGCTTGATACAGAATCTTTGCTGAGAACTTGTCAGCGCAGGTTCAGACCGCCGCGGCCGCTACCGGAGGCCAGTAGCGGAACGGAAAGAAAGACGGGCTGAACACCTTGCACATTGGGAACAGCCTACACCCATGCGATGAAAAGGGGCAAGAGGTTGCCCCGGAAATAAGAGTATTTGGTGCATCCGGCGCGGGGATGCGAGGCATCGGACTTTACAGTTGCGGCTTTGCGACGAGATGCCCCCGGAACCACGAGGCGTCCAGCAAGGCGAAGGCCCGGGCCGCGACATGGAGGGTGCTCCGATGACGATTCCGACGATTTCTCTTGCTGCAAAGCGCGCTCTTGCTGTGGCTGTAGCTTCGGCTACGCTGGCGCTCCCAATCACGATGCATGCGCAGGAGTCGCACGAAGACGCCGTTGCGCAGACGCATCGCCACGATGCCCGACACCACACCAAGGCCAAGTTTGTGGCTGGCGGTGCGGTAGGCGGCGCGCTTGTCGGCGCCAAGGTAGGCGGCCCGGTGGGCGCGGTGGTAGGTGCTGGTGCAGGCGCGGGCGCCGGTGTCCTGGCGAACAAAGCGCATCGTCACCATGAGGTAAAAAAGCGCGAACACTACGGCGATCCGTATCAGCGCTAACGCGCTTTGCGTTTGAAGTGCTGTTGAACTCGACTGAGTGGCGGCTTCCTTCTGTCCTGACCTTCAGGATTTGAGGAACCGCCATTCGCCGTTTGCGAGTTCGACGTTCATGGTCTCGGTATTTCGCACGCGATGCACGTCGTCGTAGGCGCGGAAGTTGGCCATCTTCTCGTGCGGCGTCCATTCGGGGTAGAACAGCGTGTGGCGCAGGGCCTGCATGAAGTGGCCGTGCGTGAAGAGCAGCACGCGCTTTTCAGGACGTGCCGCGAGCCTTGCAAGCGCGGCTTCGGTGCGACCGAGGAGATCGCGGAAGGTTTCTGTCTCCTTGGCATGGCGATAGTCGGGATCGGCCTTGCGCCAGAAGCGCTCGACCATCTCGAAGGTATCGTCCGGGCCAGCGTCCCAGTAGGCCGGATCCCAGAAGGTGAACTCGTGGATGGGCCAGGTCTCGACGGGAACGTCGGGAAAGCGCGCAATCGTCGGCGCTGCGGTCTGCTGCGTGCGCAGGTAGGGCGAGACGACGATGAGGTCGGGCGTGAAGTCCCACTTGCCGGCGAGAATCTCCGACTGCCTCTCGCCGAGGTTGGTCAGCGGAATCTCAGCGAAGCCGCCGTCCCATTGCCCGATGTTGGCCATGCTCTCGCCATGGCGGATAAACGTCGCGCGGCGCGTCACAGCGCTGGCCGCACCGGAAGCCCGGTCCATATCAATCATCACAGCTTCAAGTTTACGACGCGGGCTTTACGACGCGCAGTGACCTACCTGGCTTGACGCGCATTCACGAGGAACTCACGCAGCTTGGCGGGATCCTTGGTGCCGGGCGTGGACTCCACACCGCTGGCCACGTCCACGCCCCAGGGGGCGAAGGCATGGATGGCCTCTGCCACGTTGTGGGGGCTGAGGCCGCCAGCGATGAGGACCTGGCCGCCGGTCTGCGTCTGCACCTTGCGCACCAGAGATGCCGTGGCTTGCCAGTCGAAGGTCTTCCCTGTTCCACCGGACGTGCCGCCGTGCGAGGCGTCGAGCAACGCGGCGACGACGTAGGGATGCGTGAGCGCCGAGTGCAGCTTCACACGCAGATCGTCCGGGGTCGTGTCCGCTGCGACGTCGATCACCTGCAGCAGCTTGAGCTTGCCCTCAGTGCGTGTGGTGATGGCTTCGAGGAGCTGCGGATCGAAGGCACTGTGGAGCTGCACCATCGTGAGGCCCGCGCGCGTGGCGGCGTCCACGATCTCGTCTGCGTTGGTCGCAGTGAAGACGCCGACCTTCTCCACGCTGCCAGGTAGATGCGGCGTGATGGCCGCAACCTGATCGACCGTGACGATGCGCTTGCTGGGGGCGAAGACAAAGCCAACGGCATCGGCGCCCAGCTCTGCGGCTAGGGCGGCATCGTTGAGGTTCGTGTTGGCGCAGATTTTGAGGAACATGGAATGCGAGATGCGAGATGCGAGATGCGAGATGCGGAAAAGCTAGAGGCTAGGAGCTAGCAGCGAGAAGCTCCTTCAGTCCTTCGCCCGGGCGCTCGCGGCGCATGAGGGACTCGCCAATCAGAAAGGCTTCATAGCCCGAGGCGATGAGGCGGTCGACGTCAGCGCGGGTGCGGATGCCGCTCTCGGCGACGCGGACGACGTCGGCGGGGATGTGCTGACCGAGCTCGCACATGCGATCCATGGAGACTTCAAAGGTGCGCAGATCGCGGCTGTTGACGCCGATGCACTCGCAGCCGAGGGCCTTGGCGCGCTCGAGCTCTTCGGCATCGTGGACCTCGCAGAGGGTATCGAGACCATAGCGGCTGGCGGCTTCGCGCAGGGTGAGGAGTTCGCTGTCCGTAAGTGCGGCGACGATGAGGAGGATGGCATCGGCGTGGTTGGCGCGGGCTTCGAGCACCTGGAACTCATCGACCATGAAGTCCTTGCGCAGGCAGGGGATCTTTACAGCCGCACTGGCGAGCCGCAGGTTCTCGAGCGAGCCCTGGAAGAACTTCTCGTCGGTGAGGACGCTGAGGACGGCGGCTCCTGCGGCCTCGAGTTCCTTGGCGAGGGCGGCCGGATGGAAGTCGGCGCGGATGAGGCCCTTGGAAGGTGAAGCTTTCTTCAGCTCGGCGATGACGCCGATGCCTTCGCTCGCAGCCTTGGCTCGAAGAGCCTTTGCGAAGCCGCGCGGCGTGTGGGCAGCGGCGGCGCGCTCCAACGCGGCAAGATCGGCGGTAGCCTTGCGCGCGGCGACGAGCTCGCGATGATGCGCGAGTATCTCGGCGAGGTACATGGTCTTCGTATCTGTGGTGGTCGCGCTCATGGTCTATTTGAAGCGTTTCACAGACGGGCCGTAGCGCGCCAGTGTCTTGTCTGTCGTCATCAGGGTCAGGCCTTCAGTCTGGGCCTGCGCGACAAGGAGACGATCGAAGGGGTCGCGGTGATGGTTTGGCAGTTTGGCGACAGCGATGACGTGTTCCGGAGCAATGGGAAGCTCAAGGTAACCGAAGCGAAACAAGCTTTCACGCAGCACTTGAGGCGGCAGGTTGAAGTCGTTTCGGCCGAGAGCGTACTTGATGGCCACTTCCCAGATACTGACCAGGCTGAAATGGACTTGATTCGAACTGCTTTCAATCTGTTCGGCCGCTTCCGCGGGAATCCGTCCCGGAGTGAGTGCTGCCCACACCAGCACGTGCGTGTCGAGGAGAATGCGGCTCATCGCTTGCGCTTACCCGTCGTGAGCTTTTCCGGGTTGCCGTAGAACATCTCCTCGATCTCTTCACGAGCGAAGGCTTTGAAGTCATCAGGAACGTTGTATTGACCCTTCAGAAAGCCAAGCTTGCGCTTGGGTGCAGCGGCTGGCGCGATGGCGCTGACCTGCACGAGGGGCTTGCCGGCCTTGGCGATGATGAAAGGCTCACCGTTGACCGCCTTCGCGATGAGGCGGGAGAGGTGGGTCTTGGCTTCGTGGATGTTGAAGGTTTCCATGGTGGTCCCGTGAACTTAGTTTATCAGACTTAGTCCAACCTCAAAACGATCCTTTGACGCGGATCCCCAGCCCTGAGGGACGCAGAGCACCACGGATCGTGCGGAGCGAGAGCCAGCGGTTCTCCTCTGTTGCTTTCGCTGCTCTGATGTTCTGCGATTCCGCTGTCCTGCTGCTCCTAAGCCTTGCCTGCAAGCCGCCCCAGCATCGCTGGGCAGGTGCATGGTCGCGGGATCCCGTCGCAAGACTCATCTCTTCAGTGCATGGCAATGAACGGATGGATGCGGTTAGAGATCGATTCGCTCACGCCAACGGCGAGCCTGAACTTCGTAACTCATCAGCCGCCACAGAACCAGCATGTTGATGACAAGCATGATCGGCGGCAGGACGAGGAAGCAGAAAAGTGCGATCCACCAGCTGCCGCACAACCAGCTCATCGCGAGCACAAGACCGATCCACGCAGGAAGGTACCACGGTGCCTGCTGGTGGAGCTCGATCCAGCGCAATGGAAACCTCCGCCAGAACTCACGACGGCCCGACTTGGAATTAAGCTTGTAGGGCCATTCCTCGGGTGCTTTACGGCGCTCATCCTCCCACCTGGTCTTACGTTCCTGGATGCGCTGGTCACGGAGCGCGGGATTGAAGAGGTTCTCGATGGCCTCCAGGGCTGCAGCATGCTTCTGTCCGTTGTCGTCCGCGCCCCACCAGTCCTCTTGAAGCCAACCAAGCTCGGCGAGATCTTCGGGATATCCGGAGTTGAAGTGGAGCCGCTCAAAGTAGTCCAGCGAGCTGATTGGATCTTCGTTGTTATCGAGGATGCGCTGGGCGCGCCGCTTCGCGAGAAAGATGGCGGCCTCAACCTTATCCGGGGGAGTGACGCTCAGCTCCGCTAGAACCTTCCCCATCAGAGGCTCTATCTCCCACGTGGATGGGTTGTCGAGGATTGCGAGTCGCACGATTGCGGACCCGTCGAAGCCTGCTTCGAGCGCATCCTGCGCAGCGGCGGGCAGGTCTTCAGAGTGAAGCTCTCCGAGGACAACTTTCGCCGCAAACTCTTGGGGATCGAACGGCATGGAGAAAGGCTACCGCAGGTGAGCGGGTTTTCGCGGCCGTTGTGCGGGTTTAGCCCGGGTCCGAGAGCCCGGACCCGGGGCACCCGGATTTGTGGAGGTTCAAAGAGCAAGCGGCGAGCCTTGGGGAGCTCGCCGCTGTTGTTTCTCGTAGCTATCAGTTCCAGACGCCAGATTGCCAGATGCCAGCGCTTAGGCTTTTCCTGCCAGCTGGCGCAGCACGTACTGCAGGATGCCGCCGTGCTGGTAGTAGAGGATCTCCTGCGGTGTGTCGATGCGGACGGTGGCGTTGAACTCGATGGTCTTTCCCGCTTCGTTCTCGGCGATCACTGCGATCGTCTTGCCGCTGGCGAACTTGGAGTCGAGCATGTCCTTGAGGCCGACGACCTCGAAGATCTCCTCGCCCGTAAGGCCGAGCGATTCGACGTTCTGGCCGGCCTCGAACTGCAGGGGCAGGATGCCCATGCCAACGAGGTTGGAGCGGTGGATGCGCTCGTAGCTTTCGGCGATGACAAACTTGATGCCGAGGAGGCGCGGACCCTTCGCAGCCCAGTCGCGCGAGCTGCCTGAACCGTACTCCTTGCCCGCCAGGATGGCGAGCGGTGTGCCGCGCTCGGCGTAGATCACGGAGGCGTCATAGATCGACATCCCTTCGCCTGAGGGCAGGAGGCGCGTGACGCCGCCTTCCGTGCCGGGAGCGAGCTTGTTCTTGAGGCGGACGTTGGCGAAGGTACCGCGCACCATCACCTCATGGTTGCCGCGACGCGAGCCGTAGGAGTTGAAGTCCACGGGCTTGACGCCGTTCTCGGCGAGGTACTTGCCAGCAGGGCCGTTGGCCTTGATCGAGCCTGCGGGCGAGATGTGGTCGGTGGTCACGGAGTCGCCGAGGACGGCGAGCACGCGAGCGGCCTTGATCTCCTGCACGGGCGCGGGAGTTGCGGGCATGCCCTCAAAGTACGGCGCCTGGCGGATGTAGGTGGAGTCACCCTCCCAGCCGTAGGTGTCGCCTGAAGGAAACTTCAGGTTCTGCCAGTTCTTGTCGCCATCGCTGACGGTCGCGTACTGCTTCTGGAACATCGAGGAGTCGATGCAGCTGGCGACGGTCTCGGAGACCTCCTGCTGCGTCGGCCAGATGTCCTTGAGGTACACAGGCTTGCCATCCTTGCCCTTGCCGAGGGGATCCTTCTCGAAATCATGCGAGATGTGACCAGCGAGAGCGTAGGCCACGACCAGCGGGGGCGACATCAGGTAGTTCGCGCGAACCTCGGGCGAGATGCGGCCTTCGAAGTTGCGATTGCCGGAGAGCACGGACACAGCGACGAGGCCGTTGTCCTCGATGGTCTTGGAGACATCCGTGGGCAGCGGGCCGGAGTTGCCGATGCAGGTGGTGCAGCCGTAGCCGACGGTGTTGAAGCGCAGGGCGTCGAGGTACTTCGAGAGGCCGGCGCGATCGTAGTAGTCGGTGACGACGCGGGAGCCAGGAGCGAGCGAGCTCTTGACCCAGGGCGGCGTCGTAAGGCCTGCCTCAACAGCCTTCTTCGCGAGCAGGCCGGCGGCCATCATCACGTAGGGGTTGGAGGTGTTGGTGCAGGAGGTGATCGCGGCGATCACGACGGAGCCATCGGAGAGGTACTTGTCGGGATCGACGCCGAAACGCTTCTCGACGGAGTTGATGAGGGCTTCCTTCGGGCTCTCTTCAACGGCAGCGCCGACGGAGCTGGTGATGTCGCCATTGGCGGAGGCGTGTCCACCCTCGCCTTCCCAGCGGACCATCTGGCGCGCGACGCCCTTGTTGGCGTTGGGGCCCTGGAGCGCGGGGAGTTGCTTCGCGAAGCTTGCCGCGGCGCCCGAGAGCAGCACGCGGTCCTGCGGACGCTTGGGACCGGCGACGGAGGGCTCGACGGTGGAGAGATCGAGCTCGAGCGTCGAGCTGTACTCAGCCTCCGGCGCGTCAGCGGTGTGGAACATGCCCTGCGCCTTGTAGTAGTCCTCGACGAGCTGGATCTGCTCGGCAGGGCGACCGGTGAGGCGGAGGTAGTTGAGGGTTTCCTTGTCGACCGGGAAGATGCCGCAGGTCGCGCCGTACTCGGGCGCCATGTTGGCGATGGTGGCGCGGTCGGCGAGCGGGAGCTCGGAGATGCCGGAGCCGAAGTACTCGACGAACTTGCCGACGACGCCGTGCTTGCGCAGCATCTCGGTGACGGTGAGGACGAGGTCGGTGGCGGTGGTGCCTTCCTTGAGCTTGCCGGAGAGCTTGAAGCCGACAACCTGCGGGACGAGCATCGACACCGGCTGGCCGAGCATGGCAGCCTCTGCCTCAATGCCGCCCACTCCCCAGCCGAGGACGCCGAGACCGTTGACCATGGTGGTGTGCGAATCGGTGCCGACGAGGGTGTCGGGATAGGCCGTGGTCACGCCGTCGGCGGTGTTGGTGAAGACGACGCGGGCGAGGTACTCCAGGTTGACCTGGTGACAGATGCCCATCCCGGGAGGCACGGCCGAGAAGTTGTGGAAGGCCGTCTGGCCCCACTTGAGGAAGGCGTAGCGCTCGCGGTTGCGGGTGAACTCGAGCGCGGCGTTGAGGTCGTAGGCGTTGGCGGAGCCGTACTCATCGACCTGCACGGAGTGGTCGATGACCAGCTCGGCGGGGACGAGGGGGTTGATCTTGTCGGTATCGCCGCCGAGAGCCTTCATCGCATCGCGCATGGCGGCGAGGTCGACGATGGCGGGGACGCCGGTGAAGTCCTGCATCAGCACGCGGGCGGGCATGTAGGCGATCTCGCGGCTGGGCTCGGCCTTGGCTTCCCAGTTGGCGAGGAACTTGATGTCGTCGGCGGTGACGGTCTTGCCGTCCTCGCAGCGGAGCAGATTTTCGAGCAGCACGCGCAGCGAGAACGGGAGGCGGCTGAGCTTCACGCCGTCCTTTTCGAGTGCGGCGAGGGAGTAGTACTTGACGGTCTGGGCACCGGACTTGAGTTCTGCGGCCGCGCCAAAGCTGTTGGGGTGGTTCGTCGTTGCCATCTGGGGTTCGTCTCCTGTTGCGCCCCTGGCTCTTCTGAGCGGATTTCGCGCGAGCGCCTGAGAAAGGCGGATCGTTGCGGATCCAGCGTCAAGATTGAGCCCGGGCCTGATTGGGCCACCGTCCGCTCACGCTGCGTGCGTGTGCCGCGGACAGCGGCGGGTTCCGTATTGAGGGTGCCAGTTACTTCTAAGAGGGATGGAGAAAGGCCTGAACGTCGAGAGGATCAACGTCCGCGGTCGTGGCGGCCACGACGAAAGCGCTTGATGGGAGCGCACTCCATGCGGTTGATTCTACTCCGCAGTATTGTGCGCCTTGAAGAGGAATCTGGCGACTCGTGGACGATGCAGGCCCGGAATGTGACGGAACGGGCAACCTTTTCGCCGCGCGACCTTGGTAACGCATTGGTGTTTCTTCATCCAGCCCGCGTGGCGTGGGCGGCATCTCAGTTTAAAGCAGCAAGATTGCCCGCGCCCACCCTCGAACGGCGTGCGCGGAGCAGGAGCGACAAGTCATGAGCACGTATAAACACAATCTTCAGTGGCTGGCCATCGCAGGCGCAGCATCAGGATTGGCCCTGGGCCTGGTGGCCTGCAAGAGCCAGGATCCGCAGCAGGCAGCGATCATTCAGCAGTCCAATACCGGCCCGGATCCGGCCATGGCGAACGTGTACTCGACGGGTACGGCTCCAGCAACTTCGAGTCCGGCACCCGTCACGCGCGTGGCCGGCCAGAGTTCGGCGTACGCTCCGCAGCAGCAGAGCGAAGCGTATCCGCAGCAGCAGGCTTATTCGCAGCAGGCCGCTCCGGCACAGGATTACAGCTACAACGACTCCTCGCCTGAGAGCTATGCGGACCCCAGCTACAACGACGTGGACTACGCCGCACAGTCGGAACAAGCTCCGCCGCCGCTACCCGAGTACGATCAGCCACCTGCGCCGGGGCCGGATTACTACTGGACGCCTGGCTACTGGGGCTGGGGCGATAGCGGCTACTACTGGGTGCCCGGCGTGTGGGTCGCCCCGCCGTATTATGGCGCGCTCTGGACGCCCCCTT
>Ga0302187_10002381_pt1 | contig 15503 bp, 19 predicted proteins | sample II_Bog_E1_3_FD_202120 | JGI IMG/M metagenome (GOLD analysis project Ga0302187, IMG submission 202120) | Peat permafrost microbial communities from Stordalen Mire near Abisko, Sweden - II_Bog_E1_3 | ecosystem: Environmental > Terrestrial > Soil > Wetlands > Peat | place: Sweden: Abisko...
GATCGGCGCCGAGGGGACGCGGCCCCCGATCCGGCCGGACCCCTCCTCCGGACTCAGCCCGCCACCGGCTCCTCGGGCACCCGTAGGGCGACGGCGTCGGGTCGTGGGTCGCCGAAGGCCAGCTCCAGGAGGAACCGGGCCACCCAGGACGGCGAATTGAACCGGCCCTCGCGGTGGGCGTCCAGGAACCGCCCGACGGCGGGGAACTGGTCCTCGGGAGTGGCCCGCACGGCGGCCTGCATGTCGGTGTCGACCACCCCGGGGGCCACAGCGTAGGCCCACAGTCCGTGCCGGGCCTCCTCCAGGGCCACCACCTCGGTGGCCATGGCCACGGCGGCCTTGGCGGCGCAGTAGGCCGCCCATCCCTCGTAGGGACGGGTGGCCGCCCCCGAGGAGACGTTGACCAGCACCCCGCCGCCGGCACGGGACCGCACGTGGCGGGCGAACACCCCGGTCCCGTGGAGCACGCCCAGCACGTTGGTGTCGACGTGGCGCCGGAGCTCCTCCGGTCGGGCCTCGACCAGCGGGCCCGTGGGCTCGAGCACCCCGGCGTTGTTCACCCACAGATCGATGCGACCGAAGCGGGCCACCACGTCGTCGGCGAACCGCTCGAGCTCCTCGGCGTCGGCCACGTCGAGCGACTGGCGGACCACCGGGGCGTCGCCGACCGGTGCCGGGAGCTCCCGGGCACAGAGCCCGAGTGACAACCCGGCGGCGGCGAACGATGCGGCCAGTCCGGCCCCGAGCCCCCGGCTGGCCCCGGTGACCACGGCCACCGAGCCCGGGGGCACCACCGGGCCGCCGGCCCCACCGGCGGCCGGTCGCCCCGCCGGGAGGTCCGCCGGGAGGGCCGCCGGCTCAGCCATCCGTGGCGATGAAGACGTTCTTTACCTCGGTGTAGGCGGCCAGCGCCTCGAGCCCGAGCTCCCGGCCGAACCCCGACTGCTTCATGCCACCGAAGCTCGTCTGTACCCGGACCGAGCCGTTGGAGTTCACCGAGAGATTGCCGGCGTCGACGGCCCGGGCCAGGCGCAGTGCCCGGGCCCCGTCGCGGGTCCAGATCGAACCCGACAGCCCGTAGGGGGTGTCGTTGGCGATCCGTACGGCGTCGGCCTCGTCGTCGAAGGGGATGACGCAGACCACGGGCCCGAAGATCTCCTCCCGGGAGATCCGCCAGTCGTTGTCGGCCGGGGCCACCACGGTCGGGGGGAACCAACACCCGGGTCCGTCGGGCACCGGTCCGACCACGAGCGGCTCCACCGGTCCACCGTCGGGCCCGGCCATCCCCGCACCCAGAAAGCTGCGGACGACCTCCCGTCGGGCCTCGGAGGCCAGCGGCCCCATCTGGGTGGCCGGGTCGGTCGGGTCACCCACCCGCCAGCGGCCCACGGCGGCGGTGAGCAGGTCGAGGAAGGTGTCGAACACCGACCGCTCCACCAACAGCCGGCTCCTCGCACAGCAGTCCTGGCCGGCGTTGGCGAACACCGCCCCGGGAGCGGCCGCCGCGGCCCGCTCGAGGTCGGCGTCGGCGAAGACGATGTTGGCCGACTTGCCGCCCAGCTCCAGGGTCACCCGCTTGACCGTCCCGGCGGCCCGGGCCATCACGTCCCGACCGGCCGCCGTGGACCCGGTGAAGGCCACCTTGGCCACGTCGGGGTGCTCGACCAGCCGCCGGCCCACCCCGGTCCCCGTGCCCGGCACCACCTGGAGCACGCCCTCGGGGAGCCCGGCGTCGAGGGCCAGTTCGGCCAGGCGCAGCGCGGTGAGCGGGGTCAGCTCGGCCGGCTTGACCACCACGGTGTTGCCCGTGGCCAGGGCCGGTCCGACCTTCCACGAGGTGATGGCCGCCGGGAAGTTCCACGGGACGATGGCCGCCACCACGCCGAGGGGCTCCGGGAAGGTCAGGTCGACCCCACCGGCCACCGGGACGGTCGACCCCCGGTGCGTGGCCACCGCGCCGGCGTAGAAGTGCAGCGCCTCGGCCACCATGCCCACCTCGTCGCGGCTGTCGGCGATGGGTTTGCCCACGTTGGCCGTCTCGAGCTTGGCCAGTTCCTCCAGGTGGTCCTCGACCTGTCCGGCGAACCGCCGGAGCAGCCGCGACCGGTCGGCCGGGGCCGTGGCCCGCCAGGCCGGGAAGGCCGCCCGGGCCCGGGCCACGGCGGCGTCGACCCCTTCCGGATCGGTGTGCCCGACCTCGGCCACGACCGCACCGGTGGCCGGGTTGACGATGGTCTGCGAGCCGCTCATGCCGGCCTCCCCACGGTGTCCCGATCGACGCCACCGCCACCGCCACCGCCACCGCCCACCGGACCGGCCGACCGGTACTCCCGCGCCGACTCGACCAGCGCGGTGAACAGGCGGAGGTCCCCGGTCTCCTCGGGATGCCACTGCACGCCGACCACGAACCGCCGGCCCGGGAGCTCCACCGCCTCGATGACCCCGTCATCCGACCGGGCGGTGGCCTCCAGCCCGTCGGCCAGCACCCCGATGGCCTGGTGGTGGCAGCACAGCACGTCGACCTCGGGCCCCACGATGGCCGCCGTGCGCGAGCCCGCGACCGTGCGTACCGTGACCTCGCCGAAGGCCCCGGCCCGGGGCTGGTGGACCGTCGTCCCCACCACGTCAGGGAGGTACTGGACCAGGTCCCCGCCCAGGTGGACGTTGAGTAGCTGGTGGCCCCGGCAGATGGCGAGGACCGGGAGGTCGGCCCGCAGGGCCGCCGCCAGCAGGGCGCGTTCGGTCCGGTCACGCACCGGGTTGACCCCGCCGATGCGGGGGTCGGGATCCTGGCCGAAGGAGGAGGGGTCGATGTCCCCCCCGCCGATCAGGACCAGACCGTCGAGGGCGGCCACCACCTCGTCGGCGCCCGCCTCGGGGCCCCCGTCGGCAGGGTCGGCCGGCGGGAGGAGGAGCGACCGGCCGCCGGCCCCGGCCACGAGGTCGACGTAGGGGGACGGCACCAGCACGGCGTCACGGTTCCAGGCCCACCACGAGGTCTCCTGGCGGTACATCGTCACCCCGATGAGGGGCCGGCGGGCGTCGGCGGGCATGGCCGAACGTACCCCAACCGCCCGGATGCGGCCCAGCCCGTCCCGGCTTCGCCGGAGGTCCGGGGCCCCCGATAGGGTGCGGTCCGCACGCACTCCCCTACGCACGCACCGGAGGAACCGATGGGACGACTCGACGGCAAGGTGGCGGTCATCACCGGGGCCGGTAGCGGCATCGGCCGGGTATCGGCCGAGCTGTTCGCCGCCGAAGGGGCCAAGGTGGTGGTGGCCGACGTGGTGGCCACCAACGCCGCCGAGGTGGCGGCCGGGATCGTGGGGACGGGGGGCGAGGCCGTCGCCGTCTCGGTCGACGTGTCCGACGAAGCCCAGGTGGCCACCATGGTCCACGCCGCCGTGGAGAACTACGGGGGGCTGCACGTCCTGTTCAACAACGCCGGGATCTTCCCCGACGACGACGGCGGGGTGCTCGACACCCCGCCCGAGACGTGGCAGAAGGTCATGGAGGTCAACCTGAAGGGCGTGTGGCTGGGCTGCCGGGCCGCCGTCCCGGCCATGCTGGCCTCCGGAGGCGGGTCCATCGTCAACGTGGCGTCGTTCGTGGCCCTGGTGGGGGCGGCCACCGCCCAGATCGCCTACACCGCCTCCAAGGGCGGGGTCCTGGCCATGACCCGGGAGATCGCCGTGGAGTACGCCCGCCAGGGGATCCGGGCCAATTCGCTGTGCCCCGGGCCCATCGAGACACCCCTACTGGCCGAGCTCCTGTCCGACCCGGCCCGCCGCCAGCGCCGCCTGGTCCACATCCCCGTCGGACGGTTCGGCCGGCCCGAGGAGATCGCCAGGGCCGCCCTCTTCCTCGCCTCGGACGACGCCTCGTTCGTCACCGGGTCGGCCCTGGTGGTCGACGGCGGCATCACCGCGGCCTACGTCACCCCCGAGTAGCGGCCGTCCCCGCCGGCTCCGGCCGGTGCGCTCAGCGGCCCCGCCACTCCGGGGGACGCCGTTCGAAGAAGGCCCCGATCCCCTCGGTCACGTCCTCGCTGGCCAACAACCGGGCATGGGCGGCGTCGCTGCGCTCCCAGGCCTCCGTCTCGTCGCCCGCCACCTCGGCGTTGACCACGGCCAGCGCCTCCCGCACGGCCAGCGGGGCGTTGGCGCAGATCCTCGCGGCCAACCCCAGCGCTGCGGCCAGGGCTCCGCCCGGCTCGGTGAGGAGGTTGACGAACCCCAGGCGTTCGGCCCGCTCGGCCGGCAGGTTCTCGCCGGTGAGCAGGAGCTCCCGGGCCACGTTGACCGGCAGCACCCGACCCGCCCGGAAGGCACCTCCGAAATCGGGCAGCAGCCCCCGCTTCACCTCCGGGAGCCCGAAGGCCGCGGTCCGTGCCGCCACCACCAGATCGCAGCAGAGGACCAGCTCGAGCCCGCCCCCGAGGGCCAATCCCTCGACCGCGGCCACCAGGGGCTTGGTGCGCTGTCGCCGGATCAGCCCGGCGATACCGCCCCGGGCCGTGGGCTCCCCCGGTCCGGTGGCCAGGTCGGCCCCGGCCGAGAACACCCGGTCGCCACCGGTCAGGATCCCGCACCACAGCTCGGGGTCATCCTCGAGCTCGTTCAGGGCGTCATCGATCCCCGCCGTGACCGCGGCGTCGATGGCGTTCCGCTTCTCCTCCCGGGCCAGGGTCACGACCAGCACACGGTCGTGACGGGTCGTTGCCACGGTCATCAGGCCTCCCAGGGAGCGGTGGACGACTACGGGCCCGACCCTACGGCCGACGGTGACGGTCCGCACGGCGGACGGTGACGGTCCGAACGGCCCACGGCCCACGGCCCACGGCCCACGGTCAGAAGGACAGCAGGCGGGCGTCGTCGGTGGCCAGCCAGTCGGCGAACGTCGGACCGACCACCACCGCCCCGTCACCGGGGACCAGCGCCCCGTCCCGCATGGCCACGCCGGCCCGGCCGGGCAGCGTCGTCGACACCACCCGCAGGCGCCGCCCCGAGGTGGCCACCAGGTCCCGGGCCATGGCCGGGAGCTCCAGGCGCCCGGGGCCGGCCACCTCCACCCGATCGGGCGCCCCGGGGTCGACGGCCAGCGAGGCCAGGTACCCGCCCAGCGCCCGGGCCGCCACCGGCTGGACCGCGGCCCGGAACACGTAGGCCAGGGGCCCCACCGCCGTCCGGCGGAGGACCTGGGCCGGGAACTCGAAGAACTGGGTGGCCCGAACCACGGTGGCGGGCAGCGGGCCCCGGCGCACCGCCGCCTCCTGGGCCAGCTTGGCCTCGTAGTACGGGTAGCCGGGGACCCGGTCGATCCCGACGATCGACAGGGTCACCAGCCGCCGCGCCCCGGCCGACTCCCCCTGGTGCTGCAGCCGCCCGGTCACCTCGGTGAAGAAGGGCACGGCCACCTTCCGGGAGGTGCCCGGGGCGTTGGACGCGTCGACCACCACGTCGACGCCGTCGAGGGCCCGGGCCACGTCGCCGTCCCGTCGGAGGTCGACGCCGTCGGCCCGGCTGAGCGACACCGCGTCGTGCCCGGCGGCCCGCAGCGCGGCCAGCGTGTGGCGCCCGACCGTCCCGGTCCCACCGGCCACGGCGACCCTCACCGGGGCGACCTCCCGGGGCCGGGGGTGCTCATGCCAGCGAGCCGATCCACCCGTCGGTCGACAGCACCGCGGCCTGGCGGGGGAAGACCTTGTCCATCAGTATCCGGTGAACGTCGAGGTCCCGGTCGGCGCAGGCGTCCTCCAGGACGGTGAGTCCGAAGTCGAGGTCGGCGGCCTGGCGCAGGGTGGACAGCACCACCCCGCTGGTGGCGATCCCCGTCAGCACCAGCGAGCGGGCGTCGAGCGCCCGCAGCACCACGCCGAGGTCACTGCCGGCGAAGGCGCTGACCCGGCGCTTGACCACCACGATGTCGTCCGGGCCGGGGGCCACACCGGGATGGACGGCGGAGGCCTCCTCGTCCTCGCCCAGGCCACCGGCGCGGGCCCGGTCGAACAGGGGGTTGTGCGGGCTCACCTCCGGGGCCCCGGGACGGAAGCCCACCCGGACGTAGATGACGGGCACGCCCGACGCCCTGGCTGCGTCGGCGGCCCGGGCCACGGTGGCCACCAGTTCCGGGCCGTCGTCACCGAGCATGGCCACCACGGCGTTCTGCACGTCCATGACCAGCAGTGCGGTCTCGGGCACGGTCCACGCTTCCTCTCCGGCGGGCTCCGACCGGAGGCGGTCGGCCCTCCGGGGATCCTACGCGGGGAGCCCGGCGGGTCGCCTTCCGGCCGGCCGCCGCACCGACCCGTCCCGGTGACTACGGTGGCCCGGACCGCACGCCGGCGGTCCGACGACCGGAAGGGACCCCCCATGACCACCAAGGCCGCGTTCACCGAGGAGGAATGGGAGCTCGTCCTGGAGGCACCGACCAGCGCCGGGCTGACCGTCATCACGGCCGAGCACGGCGGGACGTTCCGCGAGACCTTCGCCATGGCCAAGGCCTACGTCGAGGCCCGGAAGCACCACGGCGACAGCGAGCTGCTGGACGAGATCGTGGCCACCAAGCCCGGGCGCGACCACACCCACTACCACTCCCCCGAGGAGCTGAAGCAGCACGCCCTCCAGCACGTGCGCGACGCCGTGGCCCTGCTCGGGCGGAAGGCCACTCCGACCGAGGTCGACGACTACCGGCGCTTCGTCCTCACCCTGGCCCACCACGTGGCGGCGGCCCACCGCGAGCACGGCGTGGACGTCAGCCCGGCCGAACAGGCGGCCATCGACGACATCACCACGGCCCTCGGGGGCACCGGCGACTGATCAGCCGAGCGCTCCGCCGAGCCGGTCAGACCCGGACCACGGCGAACAGGGCGTCCTCCAGCACCGTGGTCCCGTGCCCGGGTGGCTCCAGGTCCTCCAACAGGATGACGTCGCCGGGACCCCACGTGCGGGTCTCCGGACCCGCGGTCACCTCACCCCGGCCGGCCAGGACGAACATCCACTGGCGGGCCGGTGACGGGTGCGACGGGTCCGACCACCCGGCGGGGAAGCGGATGAAGAGCAGCTCCCGGGCCGGCACGGCCGCCGAGACGTCCAGCGGAGGTGCCGGCGGAGCGAAGACCGCGGAGGCGAAGGGGAGGTCACCCTCGTCGAACCGGGTCGTGCCGCCGTCGTGGGAGAGCCGGAGGTAGCGCACCGTACGAGTCTTACCACCCGGCCCCCGGGGCACCAGCCCCGCACGTCACCTGCCCGGTGGACGTGCCCCGGTGTCAGGTGAGGGCCCGGGCCACCTGGATCTGGGCGCCGTACTCCGGACCGTCGACCGACCAGTACAGGGTGCCCGGGGCCCCGGTCGACGTGGGGGCGATCATGATCGTTCCGCGACCGAGTCCCGAGGGACGGCCCCCGGGACGGGCGGCGGTCGGGGGCAGGGGCCGGTTGCGGGTGTCCCAGGTCCTGGTGTCGGCCGGTCCGTGCGGCGTAGCCGTGGAGTCGTAGACCAGCAGGGCGTAGTCCCCGTTGGTGAGGAGTAGGGGCGTCCCGGCCACGATGAGGGCGTGACCCGACTCGTCGGTTCCGGCCCGGGGCGGTACGGCGATGATGTCCCCGGGCCGTACCTCGGCCATGGTCCGGGCCGGTACCCACCGACCGTTCCCCCCGGTCGGCAGCGCGGCGAAGTAGTCGGCCACGGCCTGCGGCCTCGGGACGTACCGGGCACCGATGTGGAGGGAGGCCCGCATGGCATCGTTGGCCGCCGGGGCGCCGAGGGAGAGGAAGTAGTCGGTGGCTCCCACGCAGTCGAACTGGTAGGTACCGGCGGCGGCATCCTCGCGGTCGGTGTGGGAGTAGATGGTCCACGTCATGGTCGTCCAGGCGTGGATCGTGGCGGCCAGCACCGGCGAGGCGGAGGCCGGGGCCGGGGGGCCGACCACCGAGGGGCTGGGCTCCGGCCCGCCGGACGAGGGTGCCGGGGTGGCGTCGGTGTCGGGGTAGGGGGAGGCGTCAGGGTCGTAGCCCGGGGCGGGCTGCTGGCTCGACGGCCCGCCGGCCACCGACGCGGTGGTCGTGGTCGCCGGGGTGGCCGAGGTCCCCCCGCAGGCCGCCAGCCCGAGCGACAGTGCGACCACCGAGGCGGCAACGGCCAGCCGTCGACCGGGCCGGACTGGCATGGCCGTGCGTCGCACCCGAGGCGAACGTCCCGACCCGACGTCGGCCCGTGCAGCCGTCGGACCGGGTTCAGCCGGGGACCGGGACACCGGCGGCGACGGTCTCGGGATCGTCGCAGCCCACGATCAGCTCGGTGTACTTCTCACCCTCCAACGTCACCCGGACCCCCCGCCTGGTGTCGTGGTGGACCACGGCGAACTGCTTCGACCCCCGGGAGGAGAAGGTACCGACGGCCGTCATCCCCGGGATCCCCGTGCCCACCCGCATGCCGTGCACGGCACCCAGGACGTCGTCCAGGACCTCGACGGTCCGGACGGAGGACAGGGGCACCGTGACCTCGCCGTGGACCGCCTCGGCCCGCTCGAATTCGGTCAGGTGGACCCTCAGGGTGTCCCCTTCGACGATGAGCCCAGCCATGGTGTCGCCTCCGTCCGCTTGCCCGTTCGACGTCGGGGTCCACCCTACGCGATGCCGGGACCGTCACCCCGCTCCCGACCGGGGGTCAGCCGGCGATTCCGTCCAGTTCCGTCAGGTCGTCCTCGGACAGCACCAGGGTCGCCGAGGCCACGTTCTCCCGCAGGTGCTGGACCGACGAGGTACCGGGGATGAGCAGGATGTTGGGCGAACGCTGCAGGAGCCAGGCCAGGGCCACGGCCATCGGCGCGACCTCGTGCCGGGCGGCGACGGCGTCGAGGGTGCCGGACTGCAACGGGGTGAACCCGCCCAGCGGGAAGTACGGAACGTAGGCCACGCCGTCGGCGGCCAGGATGTCGACGAGCTCGTCGTCCCCCCGGACGGCGACGTTGTAGAAGTTCTGCACGCACACCACCGGGGCGATGGTCTGCGCCTCGGCGACCTGCTCCGCCGAGACGTTGCTCACGCCGAGGTGGCGGATCAGCCCCTCCTCCCGGAGCTCGGCCAGCGCGGTGAACGGCTCGGCGATCGACCCGGGCGTCGGCCTGTCGAACCCGCCGACCCGGAGGTTCACCACGTCGAGCACGTCGAGGCCCAGGTTGATGAGGTTGTCGTGGACGGCCTGGCGCAACTGCTCAGGTGACCGGGCGTGGGGCCAGCCCCCGTGCACGTCCCGGTAGGCACCGACCTTGGTGACCAGCACCAGGTCGTCGGGGTAGGGGTGCAGGGCCTCCCTGATGAGCTGGTTGGTGACGCGCGGACCGTAGAAGTCGCTGGTGTCGATGTGGGTGATACCCAGGGCCAGCGCCTCGTTGAGCACGGCGATCGCCGCGTCGCGGTCATCCGGCGGCCCGAAGACACCAGGTCCGGCCAGCTGCATGGCGCCGTAGCCGACCCGGGTCACCTCGAGGTCCCCGGACAGGGTGTACGTCCCCGCCTGCCGTGCTGTCGCCATGTTCGCTTCCCTTCGCTCGTAACGGCTCCCGGACCATCGCGCCGCACCACGTGCCGTCACCCGGTGGGCCCTGCGGGGTCCACGCCACCCGTCCCGGCCGGTCGGCCGTCGATGCCGTCGATGCCGTCGATGCCGTCAATTGCCGCTGTGGCCGATGGTAGCGATCACCGGAGGCCGCCCGACCGCCCGACCGGCCGACCGGCCGACCCAAATACCGGCGTTCTCACTCCTCGAAGTAGTGGCCCTCGTCGATGTCGTCCACCAGGCCCGGGTGGGTCGGTTCCCAGTCGAGCAGCTCCCTGGTCAACGTGCTCGACGTGGGGTTATCGAGCGAGACGAAGAAGGCCAGGTAGTCAAAGGTCGCCTCGATCTCCTCCGGTGGGACGGTCGCCGCCGGCAGGTCCAGGTGGCGGCCGATGGCCTCGGCGAGGGTGCGGAAGGGGATTCCCTGGTCGGCGACGGCGTGCAGCCTCGAACCGGCCGGCGCCGACTCGAGGGCCAGGCGGTAGACACGGGCTGCATCGAGGGTGTGCACGGCGGGCCACCGGTTCGCCCCGTCGCCGACGTAGCCGGCCACCCCGTTCCGGCGGGCGAACCCGATGAGGCCCGGGAGGAACCCGTGGTGGTCGAGCGAACTGTGCACGATCGGCGGCAGGCGCACGATGGAGGAGCGCACCCCGCGGTCGGCGAGGGCGATGACGGCGTTCTCGGCGTCGACCCTCGGTCCGGCCTCGACGACGTCGGACTCCGTGCCCGTGCGCTCCAGTCCGTTGAACGTGAGCATCAGCGTCCCCGAGGTGCCCACCAGCGGCTTGCCCGAGCCGGCCAGCGCCTCGCCGATGACGCCGAGGGCCCGCTGATCGGTGGCGATGGCGCCCTCGAAGTCACCGGACCGCATCTCCTCGTGCTTGAAGGCCAGGTGGATGACCCCGTCCGATGCGGTGGCGGCCTCCCGAAGCACGTCGAGGTCGTCGAGGGACCCACGGCGGACCGTGGCCCCGAGGGCCTCCACGGCCGCGGCGGACCCGCCCGACCGGGCCAGGCCGACGACCTCGTGCCCGTGGTGGAGGAGGTCGGGGATGAGGGCGGAGCCGATGTGGCCGGACGCTCCGGTGACGAAGACCTGCATGGCACTACCTCCTGCTGACGGGAGTCGACACGGCGGCGGTTACGACGGACCAGTGACGACAGCTTCTGACGTCACTGTACCATCAATGACAGCTTCTGACATCAACAGGTAGGCTCCGGGGATGGCACGCTGGGCCCCCGACGCACGCGGCCGCCTCGAGCTCGCGGCCATGGAGTTGTTCGGCGAGCACGGGTACGAGAGCACCACCGTGGCAGCCATCGCCGAGCGGGCCGGGCTCACCGAACGCACCTTCTTCCGGTACTACGCCGACAAGCGCGAGGTCCTCTTCTGGGGTGCCCGGGCCCTGCAGGACGTTCTGGTGGACCGGGTCGACCACGCGCCCGCCGACCTGTCGGCCATCGAGGCGGTGACCGCCGCCCTGGCCGCGGCGGGCGACGAGATCTTCGTCGGCCGCCACGGGTACGCCGGTCGCCGACAGGCCGTCATCGACGCCAACCCCGAGCTCCAGGAGCGCGAGCTGATCAAGCTGGCCCGGCTCGCCGCGGCGCTGGCCGACGCCCTGCGCCGCCGGGGCGTCGGGGACCCGGCCGCCGACCTGGCCGCCGAAGCGGGGATCGCCGTCTTCCGGGTCGCCTTCGGGTCCTGGATCTACGGCGGGGGCGACCGGACCCTGTCGGACTGCATCCTGGAGTCCGCCGACGTGCTGCGGGACGTCACCGGCGGCCGGGGACGGTTGCGTCCGGACTGATACGCCTCCGGACGCCCTCCGGTCCGGACGTTCCGCCCCGGTCCGGTTCGGCATACCGAAATCGGGCCGACGTGCCGCCTAGGATTCGGGGTCCGGGCACACGACCGCCGTCGACACCAGACGGCGCCCGGTACTCATGCGCACGGGAGATGCCGCCACGTGGTGACGGACGACGACCAGCAGCACCGGGGGCCGGGGGGGCCCGTCGCCGAAGCCGACGGAACGGTCCCCGCGGTCGGGGTTGACGGCCTCCCCGAACCGGACCCCCGCCCGGGGGAACCGGCGGAGACGTCCGCTGGCCCGTCGAACGGGGCCGACCCGGCGCCGTCGGCGACCGTCACCCCTCCCGGTGTCCCCGCCGACGTCGGGTCCGATGGCCCGGCTCCGGCAGTGGTGGAGGACCCGGCAGCCCATCCGCCCGCCGAGCCGCCGGCGATCGCACCCGGACCCGCGGAGCCTCGCCCGCTCCGGTCCCAACACGCCCGCCGACGACGAAAGCGCCGGATCACCGTCTGGTCCGTCGTGGCCCTGGCCGTGGTGGTCGTGGCCGCCGCCGTGGTGGTGGCGGTCCAACGCGTCGACCACCCGCTGGCCCAGCCCACCGTGGCCTCCGGCCACCCCACGGTCACGACGGTCCCCGGTACCGCCCCCACTCCCCCGTGGCCGGTGAGCGGCCAGGCCGCGGTGGCCATCCCGGCCCTGGGCTATGCCGAGCAGTCGGGCCCGGAGCAACCCGTGCCCATCGCCTCGTTGACCAAGATGACCACGGCCGTGGTGGTGCTGCGCGACCACCCGGTGCCGCTCGGGGCCGACGGTCCGACCATCACCATCACGCCGGACGAGGCGGCCCAGTTCGACGTGGACCTGGACAACGACGAGACCAACATCCCCCTGCAAGCCGGTGAGACGCTCACCGAACTGCAACTGCTCGAGGCCCTGCTCAACCAGTCGGCCAACGACGCGGCCTACACCCTGGCCGAGTGGGACGCCGGCTCCCAGCCGGCCTTCGTCGCCAAGATGAACGCCCTGGCCGCCTCGCTCGGAGCCGACGGTTCCCACTACGTGGACGCCAGCGGCTTCGATCCCCGGTCGGTGTCCACGGCGGCCGACACCCTCAGGATCGCCGGCGCCGGCATGGCCATCCCGACGTTCGCCGTCGTGGCCGGGATGCCCACCGTCAACCTGCCCGGGGTCGGCACGGTCCGCAACATCGTGACGGCGATCGGCACCGACGGGATCGTGGGCGTGAAGTCGGGTTACACCTCCCAGGCCTCGGGCTGCATGGTGCTGGCCGGGTTCCGGACCATCGGCGGTCGGTCCGTGCTCGTCCTGGCCTCGGCGCTGGGCCAGCGGGAGCCCGACCCGTCCCCCGCCCCGCCGGCCACGGCGGCACCGGGGGCCGCCCCGACCACCACCACGACCTCGGTGCCCTACAGCTCCATCGAGGCCGAGTACCCGCTGCGGTACACCGAGCCCATCGTGGACCGACTGCTCGATGCCGCGGAGTCGGCCGTCGTGGCCGTACCGGTGGTGGCGACCGGGCACACCGTGGGCACGGCGGCGGCCGACTGGGGAGGCCAGTGGCACGTGGTCCCCGTCGTGGCCACGCAGGACGCCTCGCTCCTCGGGGTCCCGGGCCAACAGGTGGCTGCGGCCATGGTCCCGGAGGGACCGGCAGGAGCCGGCCCCCACCGCGGGACCGTCGGCGCCGTCCGGTTCACCCTGGGGTCGCAGACCGAGACCGTGCCCGTGCGGCTGGTCCACCGGTTGCCCGATCCCGACTGGTGGTGGAAGGTGCTCCACAACTCGTGACCGACCGGGACGGTCCTTCCGGCCGGTCGGTGCGGGTCGTCACCGCCGGTCGCGACATCGACGACGCCCTGGCCATCAGGCGCCAGGTGTTCATCGTCGAACAACACGTTCCCGAGGAGCTCGAGTACGACGGCCTCGACGCCGGTGCCACCCACTACCTGTGCTCGCTCGACGGCAGGGCGATCGGCACGGCCCGCGTCAGGTGCGCCGACGGTACGGCGAAGATCGAGCGGGTCGCCGTGTTGGCCGACCACCGGCGCGACGGGGTGGGCCGGCACCTCATGGAGGTCGTCCTGTCCGACCTGCGGCACCAGGAGGTCACGACGATCGCCCTGGCGTCGCAGACCTACGCCCAGGACTTCTACCGGGGACTGGGCTTCGTCCCGGTCGGGGACGAATTCGAGGACGCCGGGATCCCCCACATCTCCATGGTCCTCCGGGTACGGGACTAGGGCGCCGGCGCCGGCGCCGGCGCGGGCGCGGGATCCGGCGCCACGGTCCGCAGGGCCCGGAGGTCCCCGAGGGTGAAGACCAGGGCCAGCCCGGCGGCCGACCACGAGTCACGGCGGCCGATCGACCGGACCGAGGCCAGGCTGACGACCGTGTCGAGGGCGTCACTGGCCATGGTCGCCGTCGTCCACCGACGAGCGTCGGCCCCGTCACCGGAACGTGCCGCGGCGACGGTGCCCAGGCCCAGCACCAGGTCCCGGATGCCGATCGTCCGCATCAGGAGGAGCGCCGCCCCCGTCGGCTCCTCCGTGCCGGCCAGGCGCAGCGGTGCGCCCGGTGCGGCAAGCAGGGCAACGCCGACCGACGCACGGAGCCAGCCCATCGACTGCACGGTGATCCTCGGCATCCCCGGAGCGTAGCGAAGGAGCTCGAGTCGATCCCCGGGGACGTAGGTGGTGGACGAGTCGTCGACTACTCGTCGCCGGGTGCCGGTCACGCCGGGTCCCGGTCACGCCCGGTCCCGGTCACGCCGGATGCCCACCCTGCGGGACCGCCTCCACGATCAAATAGTTAGTTGACACTAACGAAAGCTATTGCTTACACTCAACGGGTGGACGCAGCACTGAAGGCTCTGGCCGAACCCCGCCGCCGGGAGATCCTGCGTCTGGTGTGGACCGAGGAGCTCCCGGCGGCCCACATCGCCGCCCGGTTCGACGACGTCACGCGCTCGGCCATCTCCCAGCACCTGGCGGTGCTCCGCCAGGCCGAGCTGGTGATCGAACGCCGCGAGGGGACGCGCCGCCTCTACCGGGCCAGTCACGCCCAGATGGACCGGCTCCGCGAATTCCTCGACGAGTACTGGACCGGCAGTCTGCAGCGCCTGCAACATCTGGCCGAATCGGCCGAACGAGCGTCCCGAGAGAAAGGCACCACCGATGGCTGAACTGACCCGAGAGGTCGTGATGGACGCCAGTCCGAGCACGATCTTCCCGTTCCTCACCGACCCGTCCGAGCACGTCAAGTGGATGGGCTCCGAGGCCGAGCTCGACCCCCGGGCCGGAGGCATCTACCGCGTGCTGGCGCAGGGGAAGCACCCCGGCGTCGGTGAATTCGTGGAAGTGGTGCCCGACCGCAAGGTGGTGTTCACCTTCGGATGGGACGAGCCCGACCACCCGATCCCCGCCGGCAGCACCGAGGTGGAGATCACCCTGACCCCGGACGGCGACAAGACGAGGGTCCGGCTCGTCCACCGGGGCCTCCCCGACGACGCGGTCGGTGACCACACCCAGGGATGGGACCACTACCTCGATCGGCTGGCCATCGTGGCAGCCGGCGGCGAGGTCGACCCCGAGGTGGCCGGCGGGGACGACTGAACGGGACCTCCCCGTGGTGCCCGACCGAGGAACGCCACCGTGCGACAACGGGACCGGACGGTGATGCCAGACGCATCCGGGACGGGGCACCGATCAGACGAGGGCCTCGACACGGCGTGCCGCACGTCGGAGCACCTCCTCGAGCCGGGGTGACGGCGCGTCGTGTGGGACATCGGCCCCGAGGAGGACCGCCGCGGCGACGACCTCCGTCCCCAGGATGTTCAGCTCATACCGATCGCGGCGATGGCCGATGACCGGGCCCAGCCCACCCAGGCTGACCGGCCCGATCTCCCCGGGGCGTTCGAACAGGGCACACGTTGCCTGCTCGCGGCGATCGTGGGGAGCAGAACGGAACAGAGCGGAACGGAACGGCCGGAGAGGACGCCAGCGGCGGCGCTCGCCGCCAGGACCGCCCGGCAGGGTCGGACGGAGAAGCACCGGGTTGTCGCCACCGGACCGCCCCTCGGGCGAGACGGGCTCCCTTGGAGCACAGCTC
>Ga0302187_10002385_pt1 | contig 15492 bp, 16 predicted proteins | sample II_Bog_E1_3_FD_202120 | JGI IMG/M metagenome (GOLD analysis project Ga0302187, IMG submission 202120) | Peat permafrost microbial communities from Stordalen Mire near Abisko, Sweden - II_Bog_E1_3 | ecosystem: Environmental > Terrestrial > Soil > Wetlands > Peat | place: Sweden: Abisko...
CATCCGGCCATCGGTGCCGGATCCAAGGCTGTTAAACGCTGGAGGGTCGGCAGAACTGAGTCCCATCTGCAACACCTGCAGGCCGAAGTGAAGCGGCATACAAAACAGCCGATTCCCGAATCGGCAAATGTCTGACTCCTGGGGCGGCAACCGAGTCGGAGGTTGCCGTGGCTGCGTTTTCGCCGTTGTTGGACATGCTGGCAGACGTTCCCGATCCGCGCCGAGCGGAGGGGATGCTCTATAAATTGCCGCACGTGCTGCTGTTCTCGATCCTCGCCGTCGTGACGGGCTGCAACTCGTATCGCGGCATCGTCACCTTCATCGACGTCCATCGTCACAAGCTGAACGCGGCGTTCGGGCTGAACTGGCGCCGGGCACCGGCGCATACCGCCATCCGCTACATCCTTCGGGGGCTTGATCCGGCCGCACTCGAAGCGGTCTTCCGCCGCCATGCCGCACAGTTGCAAGCAGCGCACGCCGCGCCCGAGCGGGGCAGCATCGCGCTGGATGGCAAGACATTGCGTGGCAGCTTCGACAACTTCCGCGATCGGGCTGCCGCTCAAGTGCTCAGCGCCTTTGCCACCGACACCGCCTTCGTGCTCGCTCATGTCGACATCGCCGAGAAATCCAACGAGATTCCAGCAGCCCAGGTGCTGCTGGCTGAACTCGGCATCGCCGCCGGCGCCATCGTCACGCTCGATGCGATGCACTGTCAAAAAAACATTTCGAGGTCGCCGCCGACGCCAGCATTGCCCTGATCGTCCAGGTCAAGGACAACCAGCCCAGCCTGCACCAGGAAATCAAGGACATCTCCGCAACCGCGGCGCCGCTCGAATCAGCCTACAGCCACGACAAGAGCCGCAACCGTGACGAACGCCGTACCGTCACCGTCTTTGATCCCGCCAGCAAACTGGCCGGAACGGACTGGCACTCCCATATTGCCGCCATCATTCGGGTCGAGCGCAGCGTCTACAGCCGCAACAGCAAGACCGGGCTGCTGAGCCACTCCTCCGAGATCGCGTTCTACGTCTCCAACAAGCCGGTGTCCGCCGTCCGTGCCGCGGATGCGATCCGCAAGCACTGGGGCGTCGAAACCACATCCCACTACAGCCGTGACGTCGCCATGGCCGAGGATGCCTCACGCATCCGTATCAACCCAGGCGTGTTTGCTCGAATCCGCAGCTTCGCGTTCAACATCCTCAAGGCTAACAAGTCCGCTACGCTGCCACAAGATCGCTACCGCGCCGCTCTCGCAGGGATCGACGGCCTACTGAAACTCATTGGAGTTGCATAGCGTTGAACAGCCTTGCTCGTCCGGTGACCTGATGACCTGATGCGCGTCGTGACCCACGCAGCCGGCGGCGCAGGCTGGGACATACGCACAGACCGGTCCCGCGCCTGAGCGCAGCAGCACCGTCCAGGGGTCGCTCGCGCGCCGCCGCCATGCGCAGGGCTGCGGCAATCCGCGACCCCGCCCGCAGCGTCCAGCGGAGCAAGCCCGCGACCTTCTACTCGCCCCCGGCGCGGCAACGGTACGCCAGTGGCACCTCCAGGACCCGAAGGCCAGCGCGCCTCCCGTCGAGCGCCCGGGTGTCGCGTTAGCGGACCATGCCGCCTACTGCAGCAGACCCACAGGGACGCTGGCGGCAGCGAAGCCGCCTCGATTGACAGCGGCGGCGCCGTCATCGGCGGAGATGCCGAGCAGCCTGGACAGAGCGGCGCGATTTTCCACCAGGTCGGCCAGGGTATAGCTGTCGACCACGTTGGTGAAAGCCGCCAGCGCTTCGCGGAGTGCCCCTTTCAGGACGCAATGATCCTGGATCGTGCAGTTTTGGCAATCGAAGCAGCCGGTCAGTGCAAGGCCGGCCTCGGTCCGGCGGAGCACCGCGCCGATATTGATTTGCTCCATCTCCCTGGCGAGCTTGAGTCCGCCGTGCCTGCCGCGTACAGTCCGGACGTCGCCGGCCAGCGCGAGCTGGTTGACCACCTTGTTCAGGTGAGTGTCCGGGATGCCGTAGGCGGTGGCGATCTCGGCTATGGTGACCAACCGACTGGGCCGAACTGCCAGATAGATCAGCGTGCGCAACGTGAAGTCCGTGAAGGTTGTCAGGCGCATCGGCATAGTCTTCCTGTTGGGGCTGCCGCCCGGGTCAGGGGGTCGCTGCACGCTCCGCGCAAACTGAGGTCGAACGCTGGTCTGGTTCACCAGCGTGGCGGCAAGATCCAATTCAGAATCGCCGCCGACATCATGGTGCCGATAAGGCGATAGGCGAGGTCAGCTCACGCGCGAATTTCGCGCGGTGCGTTTTGTGCAGATCGTGCGGTTGCCCCAACAATGGCAGTAGTACGAGCCGGGGTTTCGCGTAAGTGCCCAGCGTCTGCTACCGGCGTAATGATCCCGTCTTGCCGGCAAACGGTCTATGAAACGTTTCACACCGCCGCTCGTTGCAGCAAGCAAGCTGGCTCGCCGCGTCACGGGGTTGTGATCAAGTGCCTCACCCAAATAGACTAAGCGTGCATAGGCTCGCTCGATGTACGCGGCACCAAAAGCATTGCGTGATCGCGTGCCTGCCGGGGATGCCGCCGGTGCTGGTACGGCTGATCGCCAGAGTGCCCAGGAATGGCTGCGCTGGCTGGCACGCCGCGGCTCCGGTCGAATCCTTCAATCGAATGGGAGAAAGGGCCATGTCCAAAGATCGCAATCGAGGGAACCGTGAGGCAAAGAAGCCGAAGGCGGAGAAAAAAACAGCTCCGGCAGGTTCGAGCTTTCTCCGGCCACAGCCGGCGCGTCCCGAGACGACAGCAAAGCCAAGCTCCAAGTAGGCCGTGGAGGGACAGTTCGTTTCTGGACTGCAGAGGGTGATCTGCGCCCGCAGCGTTGCCGGATGGATGCGGAAGGGCAGGGGGCATCGCGCCTTCCCGCACCCGGATCTCAGGCGTGGAACGAGATCAACGCCCCTCCGTTCGCGTCGCTGGCCATTTTGAAATTGGCCAGCGTGTAGGCGCCGGCGAAGGTAATCGTTGCCGAGTGCGTGCTATCCGTCGCGGTGAGGACACCGGACGTCGTCGTTCCGGCATAGGCCAGTGCCTTGGCCTTGGTGAAACTGAGATCGGTCAGGTCGATCAGGTCGCTGCCACCGAACAGTTTGATCATATCGCCGTTCAACCCGGCCGAAGTGTCGCTGAACGTGTCGCCGAACCCGCCATAGCCGACCAACGTGTCGGTCCCAGCCCCGCCGGTCAGCGTCTGGTTCGCGGCCAGCGCGGTGATGGTGTCGCTGCCGGCGCTGCCGATCGCGGTGACGAAGGCCATCTTGCTCAGCGTCAGGTTCGCAGCCGCATCGAGTATGACGGTGACGTTCGTGGTTGCGGCATTCAGCGTGGCGGTACCGGCGTTGGTGACCTCCAAGGTCGTCTTTCCGGCGCCGCCGTTTATCAGTGCGCCGGCCGTCGCTGTGGTCGCCTGCACCAGCGTCGTGCCGCCTCCGCCGTTTACGGTCTCGCCACTGCTGCCCAGCACCACCTTGTCCTTGCCGCCGCCCAGGCTAATCCAATTGGCGCCTGTTCCGCCTGTGATGACATCGTTACCGTTGCCGCCAACGACAATGTTTCCAGAGCCTGTCAGGTCGATGGTCGTACCCGTGTTGAGGTTGGCAGCGGCGGTGACGGCGACGCTGCCGACAGCAACGTCCTTGTTTTGGTCGGAGACTGTATAGGTGAAGACATAGGTGCCGCCGGTCGCCGGGGCGGTGTAGCTCAGGTCGCCTTTGGTCAGGACGCCGCTCGCGCCGGCCGTGGTCAGGGCGAGTGTGTCGCCCGGCAGACCCGGTGCGTCCAGCGCAAGCAGGATGCTTGTCAGATCGACGCGTTGGCCCGGTGCGACATAAAGATGCGCATTGCCTGGCGTTGGCCCAGGATCGACCGTGACTGCAACCGTGCCGGTGGCCGTGTCGCCATACTGGTCCTTGACCGTGTAGCTTATCGTATCGGACCCGCTGGCCGGCACGGTGTAGGTGACGGCGTTGCCCGAACCGAGCACGGCCTTGCCGCGTGTGGCGGTAACACTGGTTAGTGTCTTGGTGTCGCCAGCGATCCCTGGGGTGATCAGGCCGGCGATCAGGGATGTCAGGCTGACGGTCGCGCCATGGCCTGCGAACACGGCACCAGTGTTGGCCGTAGGTCCGGCATCGACGGCAACTGTAACCTTTCCGGTGGCCGTGTCGCCGTACTGGTCCTTGACCGTGTAGCTTATCGTATCGGACCCGCTGGCCGGTGCGGTGTAGGTGACGGCGTTGCCGGAGCCGAGCACGGCCTTGCCGCGTGTGGCGGTAACACTGGTTAGTGTCTCGGTGTCGCCAGCGATCCCCGGGGTGATCAGTCCGGCGATCAGGGATGTCAGGCAGACGGTCCCGCTGTGGCCTGCGGCCACGAGCCCATTGTTGGCCGTCGGCCCGGCATCGACGGCGACCGCCAGCTGTCCGGTGGCGGTGCCGCCGTGCTGATCATTGACCGTGTAGCGGATGATATCGGACCCGCTGGCCGGCGCGGTGTAGGTGACGGCGTTGCCGGAACCGAGCACGGCCTTGCCGTAAGCGGCGATAACACTGGTTAGCGTCTCGCTGTCGCCTGTGACCCCCGGAGTGACCAGGCCGGCGATCAGGGAAGTTAGGCTGACGGTCCCGCTGCGGCCTACGGCCACGGCCCCATTGTTGGCCGTCGGCCCGGGGCCCTGTTGGCAGAGGTGGACCACAGTCCCGCCTGGCGTGACTTCCGAATATTCGAAAGTCAGCCCGTTGTTTCCGATACTGACAATTGTCGGGGTGAGCACGGTTGTGGAAGCCGCAATCAGGATGCCGTCAGAGTCATTCCATGGCGTCCAGGACAGTCCATCCGTGCTTTCATAGGCGACTATATGGTTCTGGTTGTACCAATCCTGTCCGATCAGCCAATAGGTTCCGTCACTGGCCTGCTTGACGTCTACATTAACCGCGGTCAGTGCCTGATTGGTGCCGGCAAGCACGCATTCCTGCGTCGTTTGCGGCGCCGTACCAGCAGCATTCATGATCGTTCTGTAGTCGTGAAGGGTAGTCCAGTTTCCCGTATTCAAGTCGGTGGCACCCGTGTGGTACCAAAGATTTACTCGGCCGTTGATGTCAAGGGCGCTTGGCGACCATGCTCCCGTATCGTCGGCCCCGTTATTGAATCCAATGACAACGCCATTCCAGGTCCAGGTAAGACCCCCGTCGTTTGATGTCGCAAGGCCCACCTCATTGCGCGACGTAATATCAACAAACGAGGTATAATTGTTCTGCAATGCCGTCATGTACATGAATAGGATGTCGGGATTCGCTGGGTCCACGACAACAGAGGGATCGTTCAGATGATACTCCAGATACGGAGATTGGGCATTCGTCCAAACGAGGGGCTTCGGCGCATCAATCAGCGGATTGCTGCACTGGTACAACTGATCCGGTCCGATATCCGCCGCAGTCAGCCATCCACCGAGATAAAGGGTTCCCCCGAAATTGTCCGCGGCGTAGAGCATATAGTCTAAGCCATTCGGGTGCTGAAGAACCGTGTCCGTGTTGAACAGCGGTTTCGTATATATACGGATTGTCATATCACGCAACCTCAGCAGGCATCGTAGGTGATAGAAACGAATCCATTTGGTGCCAGCACCAAATGTCTGATTAGTGTAGACAGCCGAGTTCGTGGGGGAAGTAGTAGTTGCCTCAGCCGTCGTCGCACATGTTTCGTATCAGCAGCGGGCATTCCGATGTTCCCACGCCGGGGCGCGTTGCTGGATCACCAGGCTCGTGCTGCGTGCTACCTAACTCATTGATTTTGCTACCTTCGGAAATCCGTCAACCAGCGGGTAACCAGACTTGTTGGACAAAGGTAACCGTAACGGTGACCTCTGTCAACACTCCGGGCGGCCATTCGTGCCGACCCGCGGTCTGACTGATTGTTATGGTGACGATGGCGTTTGCGAACGGCGACAGGCGCGGCGGCCCCCTGTCAGATAAGAACGAATTGCCCGGCTGCTTCTGCGGGCTTGCGGTCTGGCCGTTCTGGCCGGTGGCAATCGGAAACATGCCGCAGAACCGTTAAAGATTGGTTCTCTGGATCAGTCTCAGCGGGCAATACGTCTTGCATTCAGGCTGGTCGGCGCCAATCCCGGTGTTCCGGTGCAATCCCCGGCAGCGCGACGATGCCGGATTCGGGCAACATCTGGAGACCCGTGCCAGATCCGGATACCGTGCCGGTACATTGCGGATCGGCAGGCCGGGATGGCGTTACAGCGCGAGCGATTCGCGCTTGATCATGAGCCTCCGCGGTAAGTCATTGTCCGTGACTAGCAGTATTGCTGCCCAAATCTGAAAGGGGCTGTGCGCAAATGCCCGGATTGGCTGATCCGTGCGTTGCGGGATATGCCCCGGACCCCATGTCAGACACACCCGCCGCCCCAGACGCCGTTATCGTCATCTTCGGTGCCGCTGTCCGGCCGGACGGCCGTCCCAGCACCGTGCTCCGCCGCCGCGTCTTCGCTGCCGCTCGCTTCGGGGCCACGCTGCGCGCGCCGCTCTACCTGCCCACCGGTGCCCGTGGCCGGCACGGCCCGCCGGAGGCCGCGGTAATGGCGGCCCTGCTCCGCCGCCTGGGCATAGCGCCCGAGCGTATCGTCGAGGAGCGCTCCGGCATCGACACGCTCTCCTCGGTCCGCGCCGCCCTCTTGCTGCTCCGCGCACGGGGCATCGCCGCCCCGGTCTATGCCGCCAGCAGTGCCTATCACCTGCCACGCTGCGTGCTGCTGCTGCGCCTGGCCGGGCTGCGCGCCCGCGCCTGCCCGCCACACCGCGCGCCGGCGGCGCAACGCCTTGGCCAGCGCTGGTACTGGCGCCTGCGCGAACTGCCGGCGATCCCCTACGACGCCGCCTTGCTCCTCGCCCTGCGCATCACCGGCCGCTTATAGGCGCCCCCGCCCAACAGGCCCCGTCGTCATCCCGTCCCGCCGCCACAGCACCGGACGGCCAGCGCCAACGCCGCCGCCCGACGCGCCCCGGCCGGGGCCTTACGACCGCCTGAAATGCGCCGCCACGCGTGCGTCGGCCGCCTCGACCGAGAAAGCGTCGGGATCAAAGTCTTCGTCGCCGCCCAGGTCGGTCCACTCGTCGTATCGCGGGTGTGTGGGACCCCGCGCGGTGAGCAGGTCCTGGTAGCCCCAGATCCCCCCGCAATCGTCTGGCGGACAGGCACGCTTGCCGGCGACGCAGGCGGGATACGCGCGGCCCTCGGCCGAAGGCGGCCTGGCCTCGATCAGGATCGCATGCTCCCAGTCGTCGCCGAAGTCGTAGGTATAGCCGAAGCGGGTGACGCCCGATGTCAGCAGCCCGCCAACCGTCAGCCGCGCATCATTGGCGACGTCATCGACGGCGCGCGGATCGCCATATTGCCGGCCATCAACGTCGAACGCATGAAGATGGTAGCCGCACCACCCCATCGCGGCCTGAATGGCCTCGTTGAGCTGTCCCAGGGTCATCCCGCCCGGACGACAAGGCGGCGCCAGATCGCCGGCCGGATGCCGCTCAGCGTCACCTTCAGGCTGATGGCGCTGTTCGCGCCGGGCGCTGCCTTCGCCAAGGTCGGGTCTCCTGTTCGGGCGCTTCCAGCCGGCCGTCCCGAGCCGGAAAAGGCTACCGCTCTGCTTCGTCCGAGTCCGGCTCGACTTCGATGTCCGGGCCGATCGCGTCGGCGTCGTCCTCCAGGTCGCCCGCGTCTTCCAGCACGTCTTCCTCGGCCTCCGCCTCGACGCCCTCCACCTCGATGTCGGCCTCGTCGGCGCCAGGCGCGGGCACGGGCTTCTTGGCGCGCTTCTCCTCGATCACGTTGCCGCCGGTGCGGCGCGGGCGTGGCTGCTCCACCGGCTGTTCGGTGCCGCATTTGGGGCACATCGCCGGCGACTTCCCAAGGTCGTAGAAGCGGGCGCCGCATGCGACGCACACGCGCTTGGTGCCGAGTTCAACCTTCGCCATTGCGGATTCCGTTCATGGAAGCGGGCGGCCATGCCATCGCCGCGCCCGGCTGTCAAATCGCGTCTCCGCATGCTAAGCGCCGCGCTTGCCTGGAACCTCAGCATGTCGGACATCGCCGCCAAGCCGTTGATATCACGCCGCGCGCCGGGACCGCTGAATGGGCGGATCGCGGTGCCGGGCGACAAGTCGATCAGCCACCGGGCGCTGATGTTCGGCGCGCTGGCGGTGGGCGAGACCCGCATCACCGGCCTGCTGGAGGGGGAGGACGTGCTGCGCACTGCCGCCGCGATGCGCGCGCTGGGCGCCGAGGTGGTGCGCGACGGGGACGGCGCCTGGCGAGTCGCCGGCCGCGGGGTGGGCGGGCTGATCGAACCGGCGGACGTGCTGGACATGGGCAATTCCGGCACCGCGGCCCGGTTGTTGTGCGGGATTCTGGCCAGCCACCCGTTCTTCTCCGTGATGACCGGCGACGCCAGTCTGCGCCGTCGCCCGATGCGCCGCGTGACCGATCCGCTGGCGGCATGCGGTGCCCGCTTCGCCTCCCGGGACGGTGGCCGGCTGCCCTTGGCGGTGGAAGGGGCGCGCGAGGCACTGCCTCTGGATTATCGCGTGCCGGTGCCGTCGGCGCAGGTGAAGTCGGCGATCCTGCTCGCCGGCCTCAACGCCCGCGGCACCACTCGCGTCGATGAACCCGAGGCGACGCGCGACCATTCCGAAAACATGCTGCGCCACTTTGGCGCGACGGTGCAGGTGGAACTGGCCGGGGCGGGCCGGGTTATCACGCTGCACGGCCAGCCGGAGCTGCGCGCTGCCGATGTGGCGGTGCCGGGCGACCCGTCCTCGGCCGCCTTTCCGGTTGTCGCCGCGCTGCTGGTGCCGGGCTCCCAGCTCACGATCGCTGGCGTCGGGCTCAATCCGCTGCGCACCGGCCTGTTCTCCACGCTGGCCGAGATGGGCGCGGACATCACCGAGGAAAACCGGCGCGTGGCCGGCGGCGAGCTGGTCGGCGACCTGGTTGTGCGGCACGGCAAGCTGCGCGGCGTCACGGTGCCGCCCGAGCGCGCGCCCAGCATGATCGACGAGTTTCCGGTTCTCGCCGTGGCCGCGTCCTGCGCGGAGGGAACCACCCGCATGCGCGGGCTGAAGGAGTTGCGGGTGAAGGAAAGCGATCGTCTCGCCGCCACCGCTGCGCTGCTCGCGGCCAACGGCGTGCGGGTCGCCATCGAGGGTGACGATCTGGTTGTCCACGGCACCGGCCGGCCTCCCGCCGGCGGTGGCACGGTTGCGACCCACATGGACCATCGGATCGCCATGAGCGCGCTGGTGCTGGGGCTGGTCGCCGCCGAGCCGGTGACGGCCGACGACGGCGGCTTCATCGACACCAGTTTTCCCGAATTTGTCGCTCTGATGAACGGCGCCGGCGCCCTGATCGCCGCCATATGACCGCCCTGGTCATTGCGATCGACGGCCCGGCGGCGGCCGGGAAGGGGACGCTGGCCCGCCGGCTCGCCGACGCGCTCCGTCTTCCTTATCTGGACACCGGGCTGTTGTACAGAGCGGTCGGCCGCCGCGTCCTCGATGCCTGCGGCGACCCCGCCGATCCAGCTCAGGCGCAGGCGGCCGCCGAATCGCTGGTCCCCGAGGACATGCGGCGGACCGACCTGCGCGGCCCCCAGGCCGATGCGGCCGCGTCCGCCGTCGCGGTCATACCGGCGGTTCGCGCCGCGCTGCTCGCGTTCCAGCGGGGCTTCGCGCAGGACGGCGGCGCGGTGCTGGATGGCCGCGACATCGGCACCGTGATTTTTCCCGACGCTCCGGCGAAGCTGTTCGTCACCGCGACCCTGCCCGAGCGTGCCCGCCGCCGCTGGCTGGAATTGCAGGCTCGCGGCGTGGCCGTGACGCTGGCCGGCGTCGAGGCGGAGATGCAGGCCCGCGACGCCCAGGATGCCGCTCGCGCCGTCGCTCCGCTGCGGCCCGCGCCGGACGCCGTTGTCCTGGACACCACGGCGCTGGATGCGGACGCGGCGTTTGCGGCGGCGCTCGCGGCCGTATATGCGAAACTGCCCGCAAGGCCCTGACCGGGCCTGTGAGTGCCCCATTCGTTCGCGCCAGCGTGATCGCGCGCCCCGTCGCGGTCGCCCGGCCGCACTTGAACTCCGGCAATCGGCAGAGTATGACCCGCCTCGTGTGCAATCCAGCGCACTGATCTTTGCCTATATGCAACCTGGCCCGCGGTTATCCCGCGGGCAAGACGTGTTCCCGTAGTGGGACGCGCAAACCCAGCGGCAACCGCCGGCATCCTGCCGGCCTTTCCCGTCAACGGAACATACGCACCACATGGCATCATCCGCCACCGCCCGTGCCGTCGCCCCGGCCCACGGACCAGTCCAGGACCACTTCAAGGGCGAGGATTTCACCTCGCTCCTGGACGAGACCCTGGGTCGTGACTCCGGCTTCGACGGCTCGGTCGTCACCGGCCGCGTCATCCGTATCGACGACGACCATGCCGTCGTCGATGTCGGCCTGAAATCTGAGGGCCGCATCGCCCTCAAGGAGTTCGGTCCCCCCGGCTCCAGGCCGGACGTCAAGCCCGGTGACCTCATCGAACTGTATGTCGAGCGCTACGAGGACCGCGACGGCTCCATCGTGCTCTCGCGCGAAAAGGCCCGCCGCGAGGAGGCCTGGACCAACCTGGAAAAGGCGTTCGAGACCAGCCAGCGCGTCAATGGCACGATCTATGGCCGCGTGAAGGGCGGGTTCACCGTCGATCTCGGCGGCGCCGTGGCCTTCCTGCCGGGCAGCCAAGTCGATATCCGTCCGGTCCGCGACGTGGCGCCGCTGATGGGCACGCCGCAGCCGTTCCAGATCCTCAAGATGGACCGCGCCCGCGGCAACATCGTCGTCTCGCGCCGCGCCGTTCTGGAGGAGACCCGGGCCGAGCAGCGCTCCGAGCTGATCCAGGGCCTCAAGGAAGGCCAGATCCTGGACGGCGTGGTGAAGAACATCACCGACTACGGCGCCTTCGTGGATTTGGGCGGCGTGGATGGCCTGCTGCACGTCACCGACATCGCCTGGCGCCGCATCAACCACCCGTCCGAGGCGCTGCAGATCGGTCAGCAGGTCAAGGTGCAGGTGATCCGGTTCAACCCGGAGACCCAGCGCATCAGCCTCGGCATGAAGCAGCTCGAAGCCGACCCCTGGGACGGCGTCGCCGCCAAATACCCGCCGGGCGCCAAATACTCGGGCCGCGTGACCAACATCACCGACTACGGCGCTTTCGTGGAGCTGGAGCCCGGCGTCGAGGGCCTGGTGCACGTGTCGGAGATGTCCTGGACCAAGAAGAACGTCCATCCGGGCAAGATCGTCGCCACCAGCCAGGAGGTGGAGGTGATGGTGCTCGACGTGGACAGCGGCAAGCGCCGCATCTCGCTCGGCCTGAAGCAGGTTCAGCGCAATCCGTGGGAGCAATTCGTCGACGACCATCCGCTCGGCTCGGTGGTCGAGGGGGAGATCCGCAACATCACCGAGTTCGGGTTGTTCATCGGCCTCTCGGCGGACATCGACGGCATGGTTCACATGTCAGACCTGTCCTGGGACGAGCCCGGCGAACTGGCGATGACCAAGTTCGACAAGGGTACCGTGGTCAAGGCCAAGGTGCTCGACGTCGACGTCGAAAAGGAGCGCATCAGCCTCGGCGTCAAACAGCTCAAGGACGACCCGGCCGCCTCCGTGCTGGATACCGTGCACAAGGGTGACGTGGTCACCTGCGTCGTCACGGCCACCCAGTCGAACGGCATCGAGGTGAAGGTCAACGATGTTCTGACCGGCTTCATTCGCCGGGCGGAACTGGCCCGTGACAAGTCGGACCAGCGCCCCGACCGCTTCGCCGTCGGCGAGAAGGTGGACGCCAAGATCACCGCCGTCGATCGCGCCTCCCGCAAGCTTAGCCTCACCATCAAGGGCAAGGAGATGGAGGAGGAGAAGCAGGCGATGGCCGAGTTCGGCTCCTCCGACTCGGGCGCCTCGCTGGGCGACATCCTCGGCGCCGCTATCCGCCGCCGTAACCAGCAGACGCAGGAAAGCTGATAACGGAGGACGGAAGTCGGAAGTCGGAAGTCGGAGGACAGATAATGACAAACGCCGTCGGTTCTGACTCTTCCGTCCTCTGATGACGCTCGAAATGGACCTTTTGCTCGACAGGCGGCGCCTCAAGCGCCGCCTGTTGTTTTGGCGCAGCTTCGCGGTGCTGGCTTTGGTGGCGGCCGTTCTGATCGCGCTGCCTGGTCACGTACTGTCCGGCGCACATGTGGCACGGGTGTCGGTGAAGGGGCTGATCAGCGAGGACAGCAAGCTGAATGATGCGATCGCCGCGGTGGCGGACGACGCCTCGGCCAAGGCGCTGATCGTTGCGATCGACAGCCCTGGCGGCAGCGTCGCGGGCGGCGAGACCCTGCACGCCGTGATCGCAAGGGTGGCGGCGAACAAGCCGGTGGTCGCGGTCATGGGCGGGCTCGCTGCTTCGGCCGGCTATATGGTCGCGGTGCCGGCCGAGCGGATTTTCGCCCGGGAGGCAACGCTGACCGGCTCGATCGGCGTCATCCTGGAAACCGGCGATGCCTCGGGGCTTCTCAAGACGATCGGTGTCACCGTCGATCCGATTGTTTCCGGCCCGCTCAAGGATCAGCCGAGCTTCGTCAAGCCGCTTTCGCCGGAGGGGCGCGACGTGCTGCATGGCCTGGTGATGGACATGTACGACCAGTTCGTCGGCATGGTGGCCGAGGGGCGTCACATGGACCCAGCCAAGGTTCGGGAACTGGGCGATGGCCGCGCCTATACCGGACGGCAGGCGCAGAAGCTGGGTCTGGTCGACGCCATCGGTGGCGAGCGCGATGCGCGGGATTGGCTCGCGTCGGCCAAGGGCGTCTCTGCCGACCTGCCCGTCAGGGAGGTCACGAAGGAGCGCGGCCTGGCGGAACGAGCACTTTCGAGCAGCTTTGCGCCGCTGGTTGACGGCATGTGGAAAATTGTTTTGTCACAAGGGCTTACACTTGACGGAGCCTGGGCGATCTGGCAACGTTCCGAACACTGACCCTTCGGGACGCCGCCGCAGTGACCAAGTCGGAACTCATCGCCGAACTGGCGAGCGCCAACCCTCATCTGCGGGCCGGCGACGTGGAACTGATCGTGGCCACGATCTTCGATGAGATCACCGCCGCCCTCGCGCGCGGCGAGCGGGTGGAGTTGCGCGGCTTCGGCGCCTTCACCGTGAAGCGGCGCGACGCCCGCACCGGCCGCAATCCGCGCACCGGGGAAGCGGTGCCGGTCGAGGAGAAGGCGGTCCCGTTCTTCAAGGCGGGGAAGGAATTGCGCGAACGCGTGAATCACGGCAAGTCTGTGCGCGGCGCGGCGACAGAGACGTCGCCAGCGTGAGAAAGGTCCGGTAGTCCCATGCGCCTGCTGCTTGTTTCACCTTTCATCCTGGTGCTGATCCTGTTCGCCTTGTCGAACACGGAGCCGGTCAGGCTGGTTCTTTGGCCGACCGACTACACGCTCAATTCGCCCGTTTCGCTGGTGGTGCTGATCGCCATGGCGATCGCATTTCTGCTGGGCGGCATCGTGGTTTGGCTCGGCGAATTGGGCCAGCGGGCCCGTGCGCGGCGTGCCGAGCGGGCGGCGCGGTCGCTCCAGGCCCAGTTGCGCGAACTGAAGTCACGTCTGCAACAGCCCACGGCACTGCCGCCGCCGAGGTGACGCGCGCGTGCCGTCAGCGGCTGATCGTTGCGCTTGACACCACCGATCTCGTCCGCGCCCGCATTTGGGCCTCCGCAGTGGCGCCGTCTTGCGGCCTGCTGAAGCTTGGACTGGAGTTCTTCCTGGCCAACGGCGCAGATGGGGTCCGCGCGATAACGGGCCGGCCGATCTTCCTGGACCTCAAGCTGCACGATATCCCGAATACGGTGGCGGGCGCCGTTCGCGCAATTCTCCCACTTGCGCCGGCGATGCTGACGCTGCATGCCGCCGGCGGGACGGCGATGATCGAGGCGGCGCGTCTGGCCGCCGACCCGGCCGGCGCTGCGCGTCCCAGGCTGCTCGCGGTGACGGTGCTGACCAGCCTGGATGCGGCCGCCCTGGCGGCAACCGGCGTGGCGAGCGCACCGTCCCGGCAAGTGCTGCGCCTGGCGCGGCTTGCCCTCGCGGCCGGCGCCGATGGGCTGGTATGCAGCCCGCGTGAGGTTGCCATGCTGCGCGACGCGCTGGGCGACGATCCGACCCTGGTCGTGCCGGGAATCCGCCCGGCGGGCGCCGAGACTGGCGATCAGGCGCGGACCATGACGCCCGAGCAGGCTGTTGCCGCGGGTGCGGACTGGGTCGTGGTCGGCCGGCCGATCACCGCCGCACCCGATCCGGCCGCCGCCGCCGCCGCGATCGCCGGCGCGATCGCGTAACCGGCGATGCGAGGACTTCAGGTCAAGATCTGCGGAATCAACGATTCGGCCGGCCTGGATGCAGCGGTTTCCGCCGGGGCCGACTGGATCGGGATGGTGTTCTTCCCGCCGTCACCGCGCGCGGTGACCCCCGGCCAGGCGGCGGCTCTGTCGGCCCGCGCCGCCACGGCCGCCGACGGCGGTCCGCGGCGGGTGGGTCTGTTCGTCGATCCGGTGTCGGACACGATCGCGGCGACGCTCGCCACGGTAAGGCTGGACGCGCTGCAGCTCTACGGCAAGGTCGGGGATCTGGCGGCACTGCGCGCCCGGTTCGGGCTGCCGGTCTGGCGCGCGGTCGGCATCGCGACCGCATCCGACCTGCCAGCGGACTCGGGCGGGGCGGACGCCTTGGTGATCGAGGCCAAGCCTCCGCCGGATGCGACGCGCCCCGGCGGCAACGCGGCCAGCTTCGACTGGTCTCTTCTGCGTGGCTGGACCGCGCCCGCCCCTTGGGTGCTCGCGGGCGGCCTTACGCCCGCCAACGTCGCCGAGGCGATCCGCGTCACCGGTGCAAACTGCGTCGATGTGTCCTCCGGCGTCGAGCGGGAGCGCGGCATCAAGGACCCCGCGTTGATCCGTGCCTTCGTCGCAAACGCCCGCTCGGCGTGACCGCGCGCCTCATGCCCCGCACCAGCTTCCATGCGACCGGCCAGCCGGTGGCTTGCGGCTGGCAAAGCCGGGGCTGCGCCCGTGGCGGTCCGCCGGGCCCCCGCCACCCAGCCCGCAACGGGGCGTCGAAGGGGCAGCGCAACGGCCGCGAATGTCAGATCTTTTCGGACCTGGGCGTCACCGGCCGCTTGATCTCCAGTTCCTGCCTGAGCCGTTCGTTTTCGGCACGCAGCGCCGCGATCTCTTGCGCCGCGTCGTCTTCGGGCGAAGCAGGGCTGCTGGGCTCGGGTGGGTGATAGAAGGGCGTGAACAGGCTGAGCGCCCGCTCCATCATGGCGATGTTCTGACGGCTCATTTCCTCGATG
>Ga0302187_10002412_pt1 | contig 15391 bp, 9 predicted proteins | sample II_Bog_E1_3_FD_202120 | JGI IMG/M metagenome (GOLD analysis project Ga0302187, IMG submission 202120) | Peat permafrost microbial communities from Stordalen Mire near Abisko, Sweden - II_Bog_E1_3 | ecosystem: Environmental > Terrestrial > Soil > Wetlands > Peat | place: Sweden: Abisko, Stordalen...
ACAATCTCGAAGCCGGGCTTGTTGTAGAGGGCGGCGAGATGCTTCTCTGCAATCGCCATGCCGACCGACATGCCGATGCCCTGGCCGAGCGGGCCGGTGGTGACTTCGACGCCTTCCGTGTCGCCGTACTCGGGATGGCCGGGGGTGATGGACTCCCACTGGCGGAAGCTCTTCAAGTCGTCGAGCGTGACCTTGTAGCCGGAGAGGAACAGAGAGCCGTAGAGCAGGGCGGAAGCATGGCCATTGGAGAGGATGAAGCGGTCGCGGTCAGCCCACTTCCAGTTCTTGGGGTTGTGCTTCATCAGCTTGTGGTAGAGCAGGTAGGCGATGGGCGCGCAGCCGAGCGGTGCGCCAGGATGGCCGCTATTGGCCTTCTGCACCGTATCCACGGCAAGCAACCGCAAGGTATCGATCGACAGTTGATCCAGCGAAAGTTCGGCAATGCTCGAGGTCATAAAGTCTGAAATTCCTTTCCTTGTGGCGGCGCGGCGCAGGTGCAATTGGATTGTTTCTCGCCGCTTTTCGCCTATTCCTTCGCTTCCACTCGCACTTCAACATTGTAACCAAGCCAGCTGTCCGGCTCGGGCCAGTGCAGGGTCCATTGAAGCTTGCTGCTCTCTGCCGGTGGTTTGATGTCGACGCTGTAACCGGCGCAGCCCAGGGTGCGGCCGGTTGTTGTGTGCGTGGTGTGCCAGTCGTCGGCGGTCCACACCAGCTCAAAGCGCTTGTCGTCCATGATGCGCAGCGTCTCGCCGGGAGCCATCTGTTGGATGGGGCGGCTGCGGGTGTAGATCTCGAGATCGGTGCGGCGGCGCTCTCTGCCCGCGGGCTCGGAGTAGCGCTCGTAGACGGGGTCAATGCGGTCGAAGACCTTGCCGTCGAGGGCGGAGCGCAGCAGCTTGAGGTACTCAGCGTGTGCCCAGACCAGAGGCACGGCTGAGCCGCCGGGATGGCCGAGCTTGAGCTCGGTTCCGGGCAGGTTGGGCTCGTCCCAGACCTGCTCGGGCATCATTTGGCCGGCGGTGGAGAAGCCCTCGTAGGTGCGGATGAGCTCGGTGATGTCGTTTCCGGCGGCCAGCTCGTAGTGGGCGCGCTCGCCGGTGAGCAGCGGCCACACGTGCCCCTTGCCCCATCCCTGAAATGGACCGCCATCGAGTTTGTCGCCGTAGCCATCCCAGTTGTAGCGCAGCCAGCCGGGCCCTTGCGGAAGGCCGCGCTTGAGGACCGCGTCGACCACCTTGAGCGAATCCACCATGAGCGGATCGTCGGCGCGGCGGACGCCGTAGCGGACCAGCTCGAGGAAGCCGGCATCGATGATTTCGCGGGCCTCGAACTCAAAGCGGGTGCCGGGCGGGCGATTGTTGAGGTGGATGATCTCTTTGCCGCAGCTCTCGCAGGCGTAGGCCTCACCGGCCTCCGGCGGGCGGATGCGCATGTAGTGGCGGGTGACACCTGGCAGGAGCACGCCCTCGTTGGTGACCGTCCACTCCTCAAGATGCTTCTCGATCCAGTCGGCGAATTCCTCATAGGAGACGGCCAGCTCGACAGAGTCGTGGGCGCGGGCGATCTGGGCGGCGCAGATGAGGCCGGAGATGACGACGGCCAGCGTGGATGGCGAGTAGCCGGGGTTCTCTTCCCAGCGTTCCTGGTGGGTGATGGGCGCATGGCGCAGAAGGAAGCCGGCGGCGCGCTCGACGAAGGGAAAGATTTCGAGGTCGCCGAGGGCGTTGGCCTTCCACAGGCGCCAGGCGAGGATGATGGGGAAGGCGACCTCGTCGAGCTGAAGGCCGCTCCAGTAGGGAGTGCCGTCGATCCAGAAGTTCTGGGCGAAGCCGCCGTCGGGCTCCTGCGTGCAGGCCAGGTAGACGAGGGCGCGGCGGGCGGTTTCCGCGCGGCCGCAGGCAAGCAGGGCGGTTGCGGTCTGCACCATATCGCGGGTCCAGACGAGGTGGTAGCCGCCCAGGTCGTCGTCGCTCTTGGCCTGTCCCCAGGGGATGGAGGCCGAGGCGACAAAGGCGCCGGAGAAGGTTTTGTCCTCATGGGCGAGGAGTACGTTGTGGCTGACGCCCATGAGCTTGCCGCCGTCACAGGATTTGGCGGCCAGGGCCACGGGATTGGCGGCGCGATGCCACTGCCGGATGAAGCGCTCGCGATTCTCGGCAAAGGGCGTGGCCAGCGAGCCCATGGTCTTTTGGGCGGCGGTGTGATGGCCCTCGCCGATGCCGAAAGCAAGGGTAAATTCGATTGCGCCGTCGGCGCCAACGCCCTGGAGGCCGAGCTCGCCCATGACGGCGATGTTGCCGCCGGTGGCCGAGCCGAACTCCCAGTCCATGCGGAAGTTGTCAATCAGGTCGCGCCAGCCGTCGCTCGCGCCGACGAACCCACAGCTGACGCGGCTGAAGCCGCAACTGGCGCCCATGGCCAGCGACCAGCGATCCTTCCAGGCCAGCAGCGCCTTGCGGCCGGCAATGTCGACGGCACGGGCGGAGTTGCCGGCGCCGCCGCCGTCAAGGTGGGGCGCCAGCAGCGCATAGACCTTGAGGCGCGGCAGCAGGTCGGCGTCGCCTTCAATACGGACGTGATTTAGAACCACGGAGTGGTGGGGGTCGCAGATGATTTCCTTGGTGAGCGTGTAGCGGCCTTCCGGATCGCGGTTGATGTAGCGCACGCCGAGGGCTTCAAGATCGAGATACTCGAATGTGGAGAGCAGGTCGCGCTTCTCTTCATGGACGAAGGTCTCGCCGTCGGTGACCAGGAACTCCATGTCGCGCACCTGGGCGCGATCGATGGTGGGGTGGTAGATCTCGTTGAGAACTCCGTGCGAGCAGGTAAACCAGATGCGGCTGGAGGCGGCGTAGGCGGTGCCGACGGCGTCTTTGACGCTTGATGTCCATCGCGGCTCCGAGCCGGGCGCGCCAAAGGCCTCGCCCTGCTGCTCAAGCCACCGGTACAACGGCTGTTCGGTCATGGGGACAGTACTCTCTTCCGATGGGGCGGAGTTGAAGTCAAGCGCGATTCAGTAACCATGCCTGGGAGACGCAGAAGGGGGAAAGCCGCGCAATGCCGTCTCCAGTATCGATGTTTGCGGCCCGGGGAAGGTTTCATTCCGGGGAAAATCAACGGGCCAGGCCAGGCTCGCCGATCCATCCGGGCTGGTTCCTCGTCCCTGACCCCTGTATTTTGCACCCAACCCAGCGCAGCAGGCATCCATCCAGACATATGCGCGTGGCGCTGAGTGGAAAGATTTGGCTTTGAGCGGCTCGGCTTGCCGACTGAATTCAATCAACTGTTCTGTTCAGTGCAGTGCCGGGCCAAGTGGCCACAGTACAATTTCAATCGAAGGAGAATTCCCCGATGCCCTACGAACTTCCTGCGCTTCCTTACGACTACGCCGCGCTCGAGCCTTTTATCGACGCGGAGACGATGAAGATCCACCACGACAAGCACCACCAGGCGTACATCAACAACCTGAACGCGGCGCTGGCCAATCATCCCGACCTGGCCGCCAAGTCGGTTGACGACCTGGTTCGCGGCCTGGCCGATGTGCCCGAGGATATCCGCGGCGCCGTGCGCAACAACGGCGGCGGGCACTCCAACCACACCGCATTCTGGAACCTGATGGGCCCGGTAGGCTCGGAGGGCGTGGGCGGCGCGCCGACGGGCGCCATTGCGGAGGCCATCACGGCCGACTTCGGCGACTTTGAGGCCTTCAAGAAGACCTTCAACGAGACCACGGCCAAGCAGTTCGGCTCCGGCTGGGGCTGGCTGGTCTGCTCCGGCGGCAAGCTCAAGGTGCTGACCACCGCCAACCAGGACTCGCCGCTGACGCATGGGCTCTATCCGATCCTGGGCAACGATGTGTGGGAACACGCCTACTACCTCAAGTACCAGAACAAGCGCCCCGACTACCTGGCGGCGTGGTGGAGCGTGGTGAACTGGAACGAAGTGAACAAGCGCTACGCGGTCGTCAAAGGGTAAAGGCAGGCATCAGGGAATAAGGAATAGACCGCGCGGCTGTGCAGCCACGATCAGTCTGTGCCCCATCCATTCCGGTCGCCGCGGCGACCGGAATGGGTGGGAAAGCACAAACTTCTCTCAGCCTGCAACTCCTGTTCCCTATTCCCAGCCTTTTCACAACTCTTTGCCGTTTTCGGTGTCTAATCAGCCAGGGACGATTGATAGGCCCATGCGTAGACTTGCCCATTTTTCAGCTTCCTTTGCCCTGGTTGCCGGCCTCGTTTCGCTCTCCGCTGCCGCGCAGTCGGGCAGCTTCATTGTGGCCCAGCGCGGCAAGGCGGTGGGCACGGCCGAGTCCAACGTAAGCACTGCGCCGCAAGGCTATAGCTCCACTTCGACTGTGCATGTTGTGATGCAGGGGTTGAACTATTCCCTGTCCAAGACCGAGTTGCTTTCAACCGCCAACCACCTGCGCCATGAACAGTTGAGCGCCACGGTCAACGGCTCCGCGGTGACGGTAACGGCGAGCCCGGACGCGGCGCAGTTGCTGCTCAATGTGACAGCAAACGGGTCCAGCTCGACGACCCGGCTGGCGCTTCATCCGGATGCGGTGTTTCTGCCCGACTTTGACCCCGGCGCGCTGGAGACGCTGCTGGCGCTGGGCGTGGCGCACAACAATCGCGGGCTGTGGGCGATCATTCCCAAGCAGACACACGGCCCGGACGGATCCGCCCAGGCCGGGTCCGTCAGTCCGATCGTGCTGGCCACCTATGCCGATGAGCAAGGCACCCTGGACGGCAATCCGATTGCCGCGCACCACCTGGTGATGACCGTTGCCGGAGCCAGGACGGACCTGTTTTCCGGCCCTGAGAACCAGCTTTTACAGGCGGAGCTGCCCCAGCAAGGGTTTGCTCTGGTTCGCAAGGGATTTGTGCTGACGCCGCCGCGTAGGCCCATGGCGCCGCCTGCTGCACCTCAGACGCCGGCAGCCGCTCCCACGACGCCTGTTGCGCCGCCGGTTCAGCAATAGCCCCGATGCGGCAGCCGACCCGCTGGCTCGCCGAATCGCTAGCAGGCTTTCCCAGCAGCGACGCCCGAAGCCCAGGCCCACTGGAAGTTGAACCCGCCCAGCCAGCCGGTTACATCCACTGCTTCCCCAATGAAGTAGAGGCCGGGAACCGTGCGGGCTTCAAGGGTGCGCGCGTGCAGGCCGTCGGTATCGACGCCGCCGGCAGTCACTTCGGCTTTCTCAAAACCCTCTGTGCCGACGGGATGCAGCGCAAAGGCGTGGAGGCGGCGCTCGCAGGCTTCCAGAGCGGGGTTTGACCAGCCGTTGGGCGCGGCTGACTCGGCAAGGAAAGCGGCGAGCCGCTGCGGCAGGTGCTCGCGGAGGGCCTGGCGGAGCGCGGGCTGATCGCGGCGGGCGCGGGGCTGGCGGAGGCTGGCCAGCAGGTCGACGCCGGGGGCCAGATCGACGGTCAGTTCCGCGCCCGGTTGCCAGTAGGACGAGGCCTGAAGCACGGCCGGCCCGCTGAGGCCGCGATGGGTCACGAGCATCTTCTCGCGAAAACCTGGCGTGCCGGCGCGCGCGATGACCTCGGCTGAAACTCCGGCCAGCTCGGTCCATGGCTTTTCTGCGCCGCCGAGCAGGAGGGGCACAAGGGCCGGGCGGGGCTCGACGACCTTGAGGCCGAACTGGCGGGCGATGGTGTAGGCCAGGCCGGTTGCGCCCATCTTCGGAATGGAGACGCCGCCGGTGGCGACGACCACGGCCTGGGCGGCAAACTCGCCCGCCGAGCTGCAGACGCGAAAGCCGCCTGTGGGGCGGGAAACGACGGCGATGCTGTGGGCGTTGAGGAGAAGCTCGACGCTGCCGGCGGCGCACTCGGCCAGCAGCATGTCGAGGATGGCGCGGGCGGAACCGTCGCAGAACAACTGGCCGAGGGTCTTCTCGTGCCAGGGAATGCGGTAGCGCTCGACAAGGGCGAGGAAATCCTGCGGCCCGTAGCCGGCGAGGGCGGACTTTGCGAAGTGGTGGTTTTGGGAGAGGAAGTTGGCGGCGGCGCAGTGAATGTTGGTGAAGTTGCAGCGCCCGCCGCCGGAGATGAGGATTTTGCGGCCGGGCTGGCCGCCGTGCTCGAGCAGCGCGACGCGCCGTCCGCGCTGGCCGGCGGTGGCGGCACACATGAGGCCGGCCGCGCCCGCACCGAGAACAACCACATCGAACTGGCGCAGGGAGGTCACGGGTCAGATTCAGGATAGCCGTCAGGGCGACAGCTCCGCCAACGAGAGACGGCCACCCGGAGGTGGCCGTCGGCTCCTGCGCTACGCAGGCCGAAGATGTTTGAAGTACGCTCATCCTGGCGCAATGTTCGCGCTCGGCAAGCCGATTTCAGCGGCTTCTCATCCCGGAGCGTCGCATGCGGAATCAGTCGCCGGCAGCCTTCCCGGCGGGTTTCGCAGGTGCGGGAGCTGGAACGCCGGATCGACCGCGCGGAGGCGTACTGGTCAGCTCACGCGACGGTTGATAGCCGTCAAAGGCGAGACCTCGATTCTTTCGAGGGCCTTCGCTTTCCACCCTGGAAACAGTTGGAGACGTGTTGTTCTCGGCCATCTCGATCTCCCTTAGGCCATTTTACTCGAAAAACTCAACAGCGCGGATCTCGTCGTTCATGACAATGATTCCGCGCGAGTCCTCGACAGGAGCTACGAAGCGGTCGTCGTCGCCCAGAACCCACACCTGTTGCAAGTAGATTTGCTCATCTGCCGGGTTGGAGGAGGCGAAGGACTCGAGGCCGAAGCGGCCGCCAATCTTTTCCCCGTTCTTGAGGTGAACAATAATCCAGAAGGGGTCATGTTTCCCAAAGACGTAGTCCCAAGGCTTTTGAATCGGGTGGACGAGGTGCCTTCCGAAAGGCCGCCATGCCGAAATCCGAAGGAATACGAACGGCCAGCAGGCGGACGACAATCATAATGACCGCCACCGAAAAGGAATAGAGAACAAAATGCCGGTGGTAGAAATCGCCTGTCCGGATGGTCGCAATCAGCCAGAATAGCGCCGCAAAGTTCAAGGCGCTGTAGCTGATCGCCTCAAACATGGACTTCGTGAAATCCCTCGGCTCTCCGGGCACCAGGAGATCGTAGACCTTCATTGAGATGAACCCTGGAAGGAAGAAGACGATAAAGAGAGTGAGCTTGTCCGCATTCCACAGGTCCATGGCTGAAGCCCGCTCCTCTCCGCTTTTCCGACCCTCGATTGACTGACCCGCGAATCGATTGCAATTCTACGCTCAGTCGTCGTCGCGGAACATGGGATGCGGGATCAGCCGGCGGTAGTCTTCCTGGTGGGCGCCGTCGAGGCAAGCATCGATGATCTTCCGGCCCAGTGGATCGAGGTCGGGGACGAGGAACTGCTTGAGCTCGGCGGCGAAGAACTCGCGCCACTGCCGCGCGCCTTCCTCGTAGACATCCATGCCGCCCTGGATCTGCTCCTCGACGGCGAGAAAGACGCGGGGAATCATGGAGCCCTCAATACGCAGCTGGTTGGGGATATAGCCGAGCAGGGGGCAGATTGCCTCGCCCACCTGCTCGCGGGCAAACTTGGCGCTGCCGCGGCGGGCGAGATACTCGCGGGCGATCCACTCGGCCATGAAGCCGACCTTCCAGGCGCCGATGTGCTGGTTGGGCAACAGGACGTAGCGGGTCTCCGGCGTGTCGAGGATCTGGCGCAGCAGCAGGTTGGCCTGGTCGACGCGGCGGCCGGTGGCGAAGGCCCAGTAGGAACCGACGCCCTCTGATTGCATGGCGGTCGACTTTTGTGCCTGGATGCTGGGGTTGGCGTGGCCGCGCGGGGCGACCAGCCGCCACAGCCAGGCCAGGGCCGGCGAGAGCACATGGAGCATGGCCAGAATGCCGTAGAGCTGCGAGTCGCGATGGGTGGGCGGGCAGCGCACGCCGAAGCTGCGCACGTCCACGCGCTGCGGTCCGTCGAGAATGTCTTCAAGCATGCGCCGGGGCAGAATCACACGCGGATTGGGACAGAGCTTGCCGGGTGCGTCTTCCACGTGCTCCCAGGTCAGGCAGGTGCCGCCGGGAACGATGTAGTGGTTGAGGAAGATGAGCGGCTCAGGCGGATCGATGCACAGCCGCTCCAGGTTGGGCGCGGTGCCGTAGCTATGGATGTGGTCCACGCGCACAAACCAGCCGTTCTCGGCATCGGCAATGGTAAGGCGGCCGTGATTCGCGGTTTGCTCGTCGCGGCCGCCCTGGTAGCTGGGGTGCGCGCAGGCCATGTCGTCTGCGATGGGGCGCAGGTGGCAGGCCTCGGGCAGGTTGAGGGTGCGCTGCTCATGGGTGACCACATTCGTGCCCAGAAGCAGGCGGCCGTCGTCCATGCGGTGGATGTGCTCGGTCATTTCGCTTTTGCCGCCGCCGGATGCTCCCTCATGCATGAGGATGAGCTGGTTCTCATAGGGCGTGACCACGGCGACGGCGGCGCAGTGGTTGGTAGTCCAGCCCTCGTGCTCACCCTTATCCAGCAGCATGGAGTAGACGCCCTTTTTGGCGCTGGGGCCGGGGTAGAGGTTGTACGCGAAGATCTCCTGGTGCGTGGCCTGGCGGTCGTGCACCACCACCTGGCGTCCGCCAAAGTGAGAGTGGCGGAAGGGCGGGGCGACAAAGAGGACACCGCCGGTGACGCGGAAGTTGGCCGGAACCTGGCTGCGAGGAACCATGCCCTGCAAGTCGGCAAGCGCGGCGGCGAAGAACGCGGCCTGGCGGGGGACGATGAGCAGGCTCCCATAACCCAGTGCGTCCGCCCCGGCATAGAACGGCATGGCCACCAGCTCCTGGGTTTTCAGCCAGTCCAGGGTCTGTTGGCGCATGGCGGCAAAATCCTCTCCGAAGCGCTCCCTGTATGTGGGCTTGTCGGTAGGCAGCTGGTCGCCGATCACCATCGCGTCGGGATCGCGCCGGCGCATGGCCGGGTCAGGAAAGTTGATGGCCAGGCCGTTGCGGGCCTTGGTGATGACCGCCTCCACAATGCGCCCCACGCCCGGCGCCTGGAAGACGGCCTCGTATTGGCCGTGATCGTCGCGGTTGCCGAGGGTCCAGTCCGTATCGCCAGAGGAGCGGCCGAGGGCCCAGTCCATGAGCTGCGCGCGCGTCTCCGGAGCCTGGACCAGGGGAGCGGCGCCAAGGACGACGCGCACCGCCTGCGGCAGATCGAGATCGGCCCAGGCTGCCTGAAAGTCGACAGAACCGCTTTGAGCCGCAGTGGCCATTGGTTTTCCTTTCGTTCGGGGGGAGTTTGGCGACGCTGAATCCTGTTTGAGCCAATGAAAGTTCAAGATTTTTATCTCATTCTGCTGGATATCTGGCAGTGCGCTCGATCACAGGGGGCCCGAAGGCATGCAACGGGTAGCTTGCGGAGTGCTTGCGACGCGGCACAGAACGCGGCCGCTCGCTGCCCATGCCTTTTTCATGGGAGATTAGCCAAACCGCAACAGGACATTCAACGCAGGTTCATTTTGGCTGCCTAGACTCAAATTCGCTTCCCGGTTCGCGCATCTCATTCGTTGTGCGCTTGTTGCCAACATCCACACAGAAAACCTCCCGAGGATGGTCAGCCATGACACGCAAGCTACTTGTCTCCTCCGCAGCAACGGCCCTGCTTTTGGCGGCGGCCGGCTGCACCAGCACCAACGGCACCTTATCAACGACGACGCCTCCGACGGGCACACCTCTGGGCCAGCCGGTTACTCCCATCAAGCACGTGATCGTGATCTTTGGCGAGAACATCTCCTACGACCACTACTTTGCGACGTATCCGTCGGTAGCTTACAGCGGAGCCAACTCGGCTGACGCGGGCGAGATTGACCAGAGCAACTTTCCGGCGACGGCGACCGCCCCGGCCAACAACAACCTGCTTGCTCCGCTCAATCCCAGCACCTGGGCGCCCCTGGCCAGCCCCACCCTGCTGACGGCGAACCCCAACAGCGCGGCAGGGTCGGGCGCGGCGTATAACGGCGCCTATGCGACCAACCCATTCCTGCTGTGGAACAACCAGGCGGCTACGGCGGACCAGAACCACTCCCCGAGGCCGGAGCAGATTGCGTATGACAATGGCGCAGTGGATCAGTTCCCCGGCTCCACGGGGAACACGTCGACGGTGCCCACATCCAACTCGTCCGATATTCCGGCCGACCTGAGCAAGGGCCAGGTGATGGGCTACTTTGACGGGACAACGACGACCGCGCTGTGGAACTACGCGCAGAAGTTCGCCATGAACGACAACGCGTACACGTCGCAGTTTGGCCCCTCGACGCCGGGCGCGATCAACCTGATCTCCGGCCAGACCAACGGGTTGTCGCAGACGCTGAACCTGATTCCGGGGACGACCGGAGTGCAGCCGGGCACGTGCACACCGAGCCCCACCAATACCTGCACCAACAGCGCCGGCACGGCGGTGCCCGACGGCAACGGCGGCTTCACGCTCGTGGGCGACGCGGACCCCATCGGCGACGTGTGCTCGACCGGAACCATCGAGGTCTCGATGGCGGGCAAGAACATTGGCGACCTGCTGAATGCGCAGAACGTGACCTGGGGCTGGTTCGAGGGCGGGTTCAATCTCAACGCCGCGCCCAACGCCAACGGCAGCTACGGCTGCAATCGCAACACGCCCGGGACCCAGGGCAACAACTCGACCGATCCGGACTATATCCAGCACCACGCGCCGTTCCAGTACTACGCCTCGACGCAGAACCTGAAGCATCTGCGGCCGAGCGCGGAGTCGCAGATTGGCTACTCCCTCGAAGCGGACGGCAAAACGCCGGACCCGGCCAACCACCAGTACGACACCAGCGACTTCTTCACCGCGCTGAACCTGAATGGGCTGCCGGCGGTGTCGTTCGTCAAGGCTCCGGGCTACGAGGACGGGCACCCCGGCTACTCCGATCCGCTGGACGAGCAGCGCTTTATTGTGCAGGTGGTGAATGCGGTGATGGCCAGCCCGGATTGGGCCTCGACGGCGATCATTATTACCTATGACGACTCGGACGGCTGGTACGACCACCAGATGCCGCCGATCGTGAACCCCTCAACCAGCGCGCTGGTGGATGCACTGGGCGGCGCGGGTGTTTGCACGGGCGTGACGGGCGCGGCTTCGCAGCAGGGCATCACCACGCCAACCACGCCGCTGCTCGGCGTCGCCGGCCAACCGGTTCTGGGCCGCTGCGGCTACGGCACGCGCATTCCCTTCCTGGTGCTTTCGCCCTACGCCAAGAGCAACTACATTGACCACACGCTGCTTGACCAGAGCTCGATCATCCGCTTTATTGAGGACAACTGGCTGGGCGGGGAACGCGTGCAGGCGGGCGGATCGTTCGACACCATTGCCGGGTCGATTGAGAGCATGTTCACCTTCTCCGCCACCACACCCGACGAGCAGAAGGCGCAGGCGGAGCGGAAGAAGCTGGTGCTGGACCCCGAGACCGGCATCTACCCCGGCATGCTCCGCTAACCGATCGAGCCTATGCTGGAAGCAAGACGGGCTCCTGCCCACCCCCCGAGCGCGCCAAACAGTGCGCTCCGGGGTGAGCAGGAGCCCGAATCCGTTCTGAAAAAGCCAGAAGAACAGGAATATTTTGTTGGACTCGACGCGAAGAAAGCTCTTGTTGGACGGCGGCTGGTGCGCGGCTGGAGTTGTTGTGTCGCAAACCGGCGCGCTCAAGGCGCTTGCCCTGGACCCGGCGCAGCAGAGTGCCGGCCACAGCATGAGCGACCATTCGATGGCCGGCATGGCGCGGCCTGCCGCAGTGGCCAGCAAGCGTCCGGTACACAAACCGCTGCTGGTTGACCGGCTGGAGAAGTTTGTGGACCCGCTGCCGGTTCCTCCGATTGCGAAGAGCGTCAACGCGCCGGCCCATGCGGCTGGCGCGCCCGCCCGCGCGGCCACGACCTATCGGCTCACCATGCGCCAGGTGCCGGTGCATGTGCACCGCGACCTGCCGCCCACGCCGATGTGGAGCTACGGAGAAACTGTGCCCGGGCCGACGATTGAGGCGCGCAGCGGGCAGCCGGTGCACATCGAGTGGGGCAATGAGCTGCAGGTGAAGCACTTCTTCCCCATCGACCATACGCTGCATGGCGCAGGCGCGGACCAGCCGGAGGTGCGGACCGCGGTTCACGTGCATGGGGCCAAGGTGCCGCCGCAGTATGACGGCTATCCCGAGGCCTGGCAGAAGCCGGGCGAGAGCGTGCAGGCGATCTATCCGCTCAAACAGGATGCGGCGACGCTCTGGTATCACGACCACGCCATGGGCATTGAACGGCTCAACCAGTACGCGGGGCTGTTTGGCTTCTTTCTGATTCGCGACGAGGCTGAAGACAAGCTGGGATTGCCCAAGGGCAAGTACGAGATCCCACTGGCCTTCGCCGACCGGCTCTTCTCCGCCGATGGGTCGCTCTACTATCCCGACTCGGGCGACGATGCGGCGCCATGGGTGCCGGAGGTTTATGGGGACGCGATGCTGGTGAACGGCACGCTCACGCCGTATCTCGACGTGGAGCCGCGCGCGTATCGCTTCAGGATGCTGAACGCGGCCAACTCGCGAACGTTTGTGTTTTCGCTGTCGAACCATCAGAGCTTCCACCAGATCGGCTCCGACCAGGGCCTGCTCGTCGCGCCGGTCGAAGTCAATCAGGTGCAGCTTTCGCCCGGCGAGCGGGCCGATGTCGTGATCGACTTCAGCCATGCGGCGGGGCAGCGGATCACGATCAATAACCTGTCGTGGGAGCTGATGCAGTTTCGCGTGGGGCAAGCTGCAGGGGCCGCTGCGCAGCCGCTGCCACAGGCTCTGCGCATCATTGAGCGGGTACCTGCATCGGTGGCGGTGAAGACGCGCCTGATGATTCTGCGCGAGTACATGGACCGCGAGCCGAAGCGGATGCTGATGCTGCTGAACGGGACGCGCTGGCATGAGCCGGTGACAGAGCGGCCGGAGCTTGATTCCACAGAGATCTGGAGCTTTGCCAATACGACCGCCGACATTCATCCGATCCACCTGCACCTGGTGCGCTTTCAGGTGCTCGACCGGCAGAGCTTTGACGCGGACGAGTACCTGCTCTCGGGCAAGCTGAACTATCGTGGCGTGCCCACGCTGCCGCCCATGACCGAGCGCGGCTGGAAAGACACGGTGCAGACTTACCCGGAGACGGTCACCCGCATCATCGTCCGCTTCGAGGGCTACGTGGGCCGCTATGTGTGGCACTGCCACCTGCTGGAGCATGCGGCCAATGAGATGATGCGGCCGTTTGAGGTGGTGGCGAAAGCGTAGGGATCAGGTGGCCGTGCGAGTGCTTCTCATGCGAATCGTTCCTTGACGAGCAGCAACGCTTCCGCGGGAGTGTGGATGGCGCCATCGAGCTGGGCGTCTTCAACTGCGTGCAGTATCTGCTTGAACAGCGGGCCGGGTGCGTAGCCGGCGGCAATGAGCTCGCGGCCGGTGATCAGCGGCGCGGGGCGCACGATCTCTTCGGGCATCGCGTCGCGGCGGCTGCGGACGAACTCCCAGTGATCGAGATTGCCGCTGCCGGCCAGGCAGTCCATGCGGTGCAGGGCGAGGTGCTCGTCAAATCGGTCGAGGCGGAGAAAGCGCTTGAGCGTGGAGGACTTCATGCGGCCGGTGTCGGCAAAGCGCATGTGGTTCTCGACCAGGGCGAGAATCTGACGGGTTTCGTCGTTCGAAAAGCGGAAGCGGCGGCAGATTTCGGCGGCCATGGCTACGCCGACTTCGACGTGGCCGTCGAAGCGAATGCGGTCGGGCGCGCGGCGGAAGGTGGGCGGCTTGCCGACGTCGTGCAGCAGAGCGCCCCAGGCCAGGGTCATGGAGCAACCGGCCTCAAGCTGCGCGAGCAGGCCCAGGGTGTGCACCCAGACATCGCCCTCGGGGTGGTATTGCGGGGGCTGATCGACGCCTTTCATGCGGGCGATCTCGGGCAGCACCTGGGCAAGCAGGCCGGTTTCGTCGAGCAGCTCGAAGGCGCGGCGGGCGTGGCCCTCGGTGAGCATGCGGGTCAGCTCATCGCGCACGCGCTCGCGGCTGACCGAGGCGATGCGGGGGGCAAGAGCGCGGATGGCGGCGGCGGTTGCCGGCTCAAGTTCGAATCCAAGCCGCGCGGCAAAGCGCACGGCGCGCAACATGCGCAGGCGGTCTTCTTCAAAGCGGGCTGCGGGTTGGCCGATAGCGCGGATCACGCCGGCTTCGAGATCCGCGAGGCCGCCGACGAAATCGATGACGGCGGCACGGAGCTCTGCGGGATTGGTGAGGGAGTCCGCGGCCCGCTCGGCATCGAGCAGCAGACCGTTGATGGTGAAGTCGCGGCGGCGCACGTCCTCCTCGGCGCTGGTGGTGTAGCGCACCGCATCCGGATGGCGGCCGTCCGAGTAAGCGCCGTCGGAGCGGAAGGTTGCCACTTCGGTGGTGAAGTAGCTGTCGCCTTCGTCGTGCGCAACGAGCACCACGCCAAAGTGCGCGCCCACGGCGAAAGTGCGGTCGAAGAGGCCAAGCACCACGTCGGGCGTGGCGCTGGTGGCTACGTCGTAATCGGAGGGCGCGCGGCCCAGCAGCAGGTCGCGGACGCAGCCGCCGGCGAGGTAGGCCTCGCACCCTGTCGCTTGCAGGCGCTGAATCACCTGGAGTGCTGCGTCGAAATGTGGACTTCTGCTCTCCATCGTTGTCTCCATTCTCGCCCCATCCGGCCGCGCGCGTCTCCTCGGGACGGCAGCCTGCGGCAGCGCAAGCTGTGTCGGCCCCTCCGCAGATGGCTAAACTGGAACTATGAGCCGCGGCCTGATCCTCGCTATCGAATCTTCTTGTGACGAGACGGCTGCGGCTGTTGTCGAGCGCGGGGCGCACACGCTTAGTTCTGCCGTGGCTTCGCAAATTGCGATGCATGCACGCTATGGCGGGGTGGTGCCGGAGCTGGCCAGCCGCGAACACCTGCGGGCCGTCGTTCCGGTGGTGCGGGCGGCGCTCGAACAGGCAAACGTCACGCTGGCCGATCTGGACGCTATCGCCGTGACGAGCGGGCCGGGACTGGCAGGGGCGCTGCTGGTGGGCATTACCTATGCCAAGGCGCTGGCGTTTGCGACAGGGCTGCCGCTGATTGCGGTGAATCATCTGGAAGGGCATATCCACGCGGTGCTGTTGAATGAGCGGGAATCCCAGGTCCCTCCGCCGCGGCGGACGAGACCTGGGGCACCCGGCTCTGGGGTACCTGGCGAAGCCGAACCGCTGGACGCGCAGTCCCTGGCGCTGGTCGTCTCTGGCGGGCATACGCATCTTTACCTGGCTCGCCCCACGAATGGTACCTGGCATTATCAGCTTGTCGGCCGCACGCTCGACGACGCAGCGGGCGAGGCGTATGACAAGGT
>Ga0302187_10002415_pt1 | contig 15377 bp, 12 predicted proteins | sample II_Bog_E1_3_FD_202120 | JGI IMG/M metagenome (GOLD analysis project Ga0302187, IMG submission 202120) | Peat permafrost microbial communities from Stordalen Mire near Abisko, Sweden - II_Bog_E1_3 | ecosystem: Environmental > Terrestrial > Soil > Wetlands > Peat | place: Sweden: Abisko...
AAGTGAGCGCATCGAACCGGCTCGAAGGCGAACGCCGCGCGACCAATGCGCTGATCGATCTGTCGTTCGACACCATTTCGGGCGCCGGGCCCAATGGCGCGGTGGTGCACTACCGTGCCGATCCGGCAACTTGTCGCACGATCGAGCCCAACAGCGTCTATCTGGTCGATTCGGGCGGGCAATACCGCGATGGCACCACCGATGTGACGCGCACGGTGTGGATCGGCCCCGATGCCCCCCCGCCCGAAGTGCGCGACCGGTTCACGCGCGTGCTAAAGGGCCATATCGCGCTGGCCCGCGCGGTGTTTCCCGCCGGCACCACCGGCGCGCAGCTCGATGTGCTGGCGCGCCAGTTCCTGTGGGCGGCGGGGCTCGACTATGCGCACGGCACCGGGCACGGCGTGGGCAGCTTTCTGGCCGTGCACGAAGGGCCGCAGCGGATTGCCAAGGCGCAAGGCGCCCAGGCCGGCACCGGGCATCCGTTGCTGGCCGGGATGATCGTGTCGAACGAGCCGGGGTATTATCGCGCGGGCGCCTATGGCATCCGCATCGAGAACCTGGTGCTGGTCGAACCGCGCGCGATCGATGGCGCAGAAGGCGAATTCCTGGGCTTTGCCACGCTGACCCATGCCCCGATCGACCGGCGCCTGATCGATCTGTCCTTGCTCGATGCGGGAGAGCGCGACTGGCTGAACGCCTATCACGCGCAAGTCCGCACGATTGTCGCGCCTTTGCTGGACGGCGCGGACCGCGTCTGGCTGGAAGCGGGCACCGCGCCGTTGTGATGGGTATTTGTTCCTGATATGTTCCTGTCATCCCGAGTCGTTTCGGCCGGGAGATGGGGAGGATTTCGGGATGATCGGCTATGTCACGCTGGGCACCAGCGATCTTGCGCGCGCGGCGCAGTTCTATGATGCAATCGCGGCCGAACTGGGCACGACGCGAATGTTCACCACCGACACCGCGATTGCCTGGGGCACCCCCGGCGGCGCAGCGGGTATCGGGCTGACATTGCCGTTCGATGGCCAGCCGGCCAGCGTGGGCAATGGCGTGATGGTGGCCTTCGACGCGCGCGATCATGCACAAGTCGATCGGTTATATGCGCTGGCGCTGGCGCACGGCGGCAGCGACGAGGGCGCGCCGGGACCGCGCGGCGAGGGTGGTTTTTATGCTGCCTATTTCCGCGATCCCAATGGCAACAAGTTGAACGCCTTTGTCATGACGGCAGGCTGACAGCGCGCCGGGATCTGCCCATCCACGCGACAATGTGCGACAAAGATCAGGGGATTCCGGCATAGTTGGGCGACATCCGCCGCCTATACCATGGGCTGGAAAGTCGTGGGGCGGCAGATGCACAGCCCCAAGCACGACCGGTCAGGCAAGGCCCCCCCCCAGCCTGACCTCAGCTACCGCCTCGCGGCTTTCCTTGGATACCGGCCCTGGTGAATCGGGCCGTGGTCTCCACGAAGGGAACGAGGACATGAAGCGCGTACTTTTTGCCGGCGTCGCATTGGCTCTGGTGGCGGGCTCGGTGCCCGGCTTTGCAGCCCCCGCCTCCGCTCCGCAGGCAGCCACCGCGCCGCACGTGCAACAGCCGATCACATTTGCGCAAGTCAAGGCCGTGGCCGACAAGTTGTGGGATCGGATGGATGTCAATCACGACGGCAAGATCGACGCCGCCGACCATGATGCGCGGTTGCTCGAACGCTTTGCCAGGTGGGATACCAACCACGACGGCGTGATCAGCAAGGATGAATTTCTGGCCTTTGTCCATGCGCGCGAAGCGCAATGGCACGATCATGGCCCGGACCACGGTCCCGACGGCCCGCCCCCGCCCCCGCCGGGAGAAGCGGGCTGGCACAAACCGGGCCATGAAGGCAAAGGTCCCGACCGGTTGATCGCGATGGCAATCGTCATGCCGGCCCTGCACACATTGCATAAGGATGGCATCAGCACCCGCGCGGCATTCGATGCGGCGGTCAAGGCGCGTTTCGATGCGCTCGATGCCAATCACGACGGCGCGCTGACGCATGAGGAACTGCGCGCGGCGTGGCATGGCGGGTGGCGGCACGGCCAACACCACCACATGGATCACCATGACTGGGATCATCCTGGCGAAGGCGGACCGCACGGGCACGAATGGCGCCACCACGATGGCGACGCACCACCGCCGCCACCCCCACCCCCTGCTGCGCAGTGACGGAGGCGTGAAGTGACAACCATGCTGGCGCCGGGGCTGCAATCGGATATGAACGACGCGATGAGCAACCCGTCGCTTACCGAAATCCTGCTGGTTGATGACGAAGCCGGCTTGCGTGAACCGCTGGCGGATTATCTTGGACGTCAGGGCTTTGCCGTGACGCAGGCGACCAACGCGGCCGAGGCACGCGGGCGGTTGGCAGCGAGCCATTTCGACCTGGTGCTGCTCGATATCATGATGCCGGGCGAGGATGGCCTGTCACTGTGCCGCTATCTGGCCGAATCGCGCAGGGTGCCGGTGATTTTCATCACCGCGCGCGGCGAATCGACCGATCGCATCGTCGGGCTGGAAATCGGCGCCGACGACTATGTGGTCAAACCGTTCGACCCGCGCGAATTGGTCGCGCGTATCCGCAGTGTCCTGCGCCGTGCCGGACGCACCATACCCGATGCGGCCGAAGCGGTGGTCTATGAATTCGAAGGCTGGCGTCTCGATCCGCTCAAACGTCGGCTGATCGATCCCGAAGGCGCGATGGTGTCGATTTCTTCGGCGGAATTCCGCCTGTTGATGGCGTTTCTCGACCATCCGCGCCAGGTGCTCGACCGCGATCGTCTGCTCGACATGGTGCAGGGACGCGAAGCGCATTTGTTCGACCGCGCGGTCGACAACCAGATCAGCCGTCTGCGCCGCAAGATCGAACCCGACAGCCGCAACCCGCAACTGATCCAGACGGTGTGGGGCGGCGGCTACATGCTCGCAGCCGAAGTGCGCAAGTTCGCGGCCCGGGACTAGCACGATGTGGGTGCGCAGCCTCCAGGGGCAGATGATGCTGGCCATCGCGGCTGCGCTGCTGGTCGCGCAAGGCCTGTCTGCCTGGTTTATCTGGCGCGAAGTGCACGAACGCCACATTGCCGGGCTGGTCAACGGCGCGGCCATGCGCATGTTCGACGGCCGCCTGCAGGGGCCGCGTCCCGACAACGGCGCAGGGCCCGATGCCCATGGCGACCATCCGGACCATGGGCCGTCGATGGGCCCGCCGATGGGGCTGCCGCCGGGACCACCCGATGAGGGATTGCACCTGCCGCGCGGATTGCGTGTGCATGTTGATGCCGCCTCGCCCGAACAGGCTGGCGACACACATCTGACCGAAGTGGAAACTGCGTTGCGCGATGTGCTGGTGGCACAGGGCGAAACGCCCGGCCAACTGCTGGTGGTGCAGCGCGAGGCGGCCAGCGATCCCTTGCTGCACCCCGCCGTCCCGGAACTGCGCGTGCGGTTCCGCCTGACCGGCGACAGGACGCTGCCCCCGCTGGTGGTCGCGTCGGAGCGGCGCCCCGACGGCACCTGGATCACCGTGCGCAGCTTCAACCCGTCGAACGAGAGCATGCTGTTTGCCCGGTTGTTGCGTCAGACACTGTTGATCTATCTGCTGCTGGTGGGGGTGGTCGCGCTGATCCTGCGGCGCATCACCCGGCCGTTGCAGGCGCTGACCCGGCGGATCGAACGGTTCGCCGCCGATCCGGGCAGTTCCGACCCGTTGCAACCACAAGGGCCCGAGGACATTCAGCGACTGATCGCCGCGCACAACGCAATGCAGGCGCGGTTGAGCACGCTGCTCGATGAAAAAGACGTCATGCTGGGCGCGATCGGCCACGATCTGAAAACGCCGCTGGCGACTTTGCGCGTGCGGATCGAGGCGGTGGTCGACGATGTCGAGCGGGCGCGGATGGCCGCCACGATCGAGGATATCAACCGCTCGCTCGACGATATCCTGTCGCTCGCACGGGTGGGCCGCCCGTCAGACCCGATCGAAGTGACCGAATTGTCGGCGCTGGTGACCGATGTCATCGGCGAATACGAAGACATGGGCGACGATGTGGTGCTGACCCAAACCGAACGCACGGTTGCCCCGGTACGCGCCACGTGGCTGCGCCGCGCCTTGCGCAATCTGGTGTCGAATTCGCTGCGGTATGGACATCGCGCCCGGGTGCGCCTCCACCGCGAGGCGCGCGAGGCCGTGCTGGTGGTCGACGATGACGGTCCGGGCATTCCCGAAGACGCGATTGCCCGCATGATGGAACCGTTCACGCGGCTCGATCCTTCACGCAACACCGGCACCGGCGGTGCAGGGCTGGGCCTGACGCTGGCACGTGCTATCGCCGATCAGCATGGCGGCTCGCTGTCGCTGGCCAACCGGTTTGAACAGGGCCGGATCGTCGGTCTGACCGCAACCTTGCGCCTGCCGCTGGTCTGACCGGACGCCAAGTCGTTCGTCGGGCGGCAGATGCTTCCCGTCGATCCAGTCCGGCAAAACTGATTGCCATTGCAACCATCGCGCGGCTAGGCCTGCGGCCCATCCAGATCCCTGTTCCCGATGGGATCGCTTGCTGACAAGGCCTTGCATGTTTCGTTCCGGACATCGTTCTTTCGCTGCGCTGGCCCTGGCCGGTACCGCACTGTGCCTCGCCCCCGTGGTTCCTGCCATGGCGCAGGCGCCGTTTCCCGCCGATGGCACGCTGCCGCACACCGCGATCCCCAGCCACTATGTCATCGCCATCCGGCCCGATCCCAAGGCGCTGACGTTTACCGGAACGTTCGCGATCGATATCGATGTGCCGCAGGCGACCGATGCACTGGTGCTCAATGCCGCGCAGATCACCGTGGACAAGGCGCGGCTGGTGACGGCCGATGGGCACAGCATGCCGCTGGCGATCAGCCCTGATGCAAAAGAACAGACCGTGCGGCTGGGCGCGACCGGCGGCATCGCCGCGGGCCACTATCGCATCGAAGGCAGCTATGCCGGGCGCATCGACACCCAGGCCGACGGGCTGTTCGCGCTCGATTACACCGGCAACGACGGCAAGCCGACGCGCGCGCTGTTTACCCAGTTCGAACCCAGCTATGCGCGCCAGTTCGCGCCGATGTTCGATGAACCTTCGTACAAGGCGACCTTCGATCTGTCGGTGGTGGTGCCGCAAGACCGCCTGGCCGTCAGCAACATGCCCGTCGCCAGCGAGGAACCGGCGGGCAAGGGGCTGAAAAAGGTCACCTTCCGCACCACGCCGAAAATGGCATCCTACCTGCTGTTCTTTGGCGAGGGCGATTTCGAGCGGATGAGCAAGATGACCAGCGCCGGGGTCGAGGCGGGGATCGTCTCGCCCAAAGGCAGCGGCGAACAGGCGCGCTTTGCGCTGAACGAACTGGCCGGGCTGATCCCTTATTACAACGACTATTTCGGTGTGAACTACCCCCTGCCCAAGATCGACAACATCGCCGGACCCGGCCAGTCGGAATTCTTTGCGGCGATGGAAAACTGGGGCGCGGTGTTCACGTTCCAGCGCGATCTGCTCGACGATCCCAAGACGACCTCGCCGCAATCGCGCGAATTCATCGAAGTGGCGCAGGCGCACGAAGTGGCCCACCAGTGGTTCGGCGATCTGGTGACCATGGCCTGGTGGGACGATCTGTGGCTGAACGAAGGTTTCGCCAGTTGGATGGAAAACAAGGCGACCGACCATTTCCATCCCGACTGGTTCGCATTGCTCAACCGCGTCTCGGGGCGCGAGGCGGCGATGGGGCTCGATGCGTTCCGCACCACGCATCCGGTGGTGCAGCGCATCCGCACTGTGGATGAAGCCAACCAGGCGTTTGACGCAATCACCTATCAAAAGGGTGAAGCGGTGCTGGCCATGCTGGAGGCCTATGCCGGGGAAACCACCTGGCGCGACGGCATCCGCGCCTATATGGCCGCGCACAAGTTCGGCAACAGCCACACTGCCGATCTGTGGCATGCGGTCGAATCCGCCGGGGCCACCGGGCTGACCACGATTGCCACCGATTTCACCACCCAGCCGGGCATCCCGCTGGTGCGCGTGGCCGATGTGCAATGCGCTGGCGGCAAGACCACACTCAGCCTGACGCAGGACGAATTTACCCGCGATCGCGTGGGCGAACCGTCGACGCGCCGGTGGCATGTGCCTTTGCTGGTGTCGGTCGGCGGCGGCGCGCCGCAGCGTTCGGTGATGGCCGATGGCAAGACCACGCTGACGATCGACGGCTGTGGCCCGGTGGTGATCAACGCCGGGCAGCTTGGCTATTACCGCACGCTCTATACGCCCGCCGGGCTGACCGCGTTGACCGTTGCGCTGCCGCATCTGGCGCCGATCGACCAGCGCGGGCTGATCGCCGATCAGATGGAACTGGGTCTGGCCGGGTATCAGCCGCTGGCGGGTCCGCTCGATCTGCTTGCAGCCTTGCCGGTCGACGCCAATGCACGCGTGGCGGGTGATGCCGCGCGGCGCTTCGACGGATTGTATGACCGGCTGGATGGCGATCCGGCAGGGCAGGCCGCGATTGCGGCGCGCGCGATTGCGCTGTGGAAGCCACGGCTCGACACGCTGGGCTATGATCCGCGCAGCAGTGACACGCTGCCCGATGCCGATCTGCGCGCCACGCTCGTCGCGGTGCTGGGGCATCTGGGCGAACCGGGCGTGCTGGCCGAGGCACGGCGGCGGTTTGCCGCGCTCGACCATGATCCCCATGCGCTGGATGGCCCGTTGAAGCAGGACTGGCTGGGCATCATCGCGCGCAACGCGACGCCTGCCGAATGGGACAAGCTGGCGCAGATGGCCAAGGACAGCACCTCGACCGTGGCGCGTTCGGATCTGTTCGAACAACTGGGCGGCGCGCGCGATGTCGCGCTGGCACGGCGCGCGCTCGATCTGGCGCTGACCGATGTCCCGGGCAAGACCACTTCGGCCGGGATCATCTCTGCAGTGGCGGCCGAACACAGCGAACTGGCGTTCGACTTTTTCGTCGCGCACCGTGATGCCGTGCTCGCCCTGGTCGATGCCTCGGCCCAGACGACTTATGTCGAACGTCTGGCTGGGCGTGCCGATACCCCGTCGATGGTCGACAAGCTGACCGCGTACGAGCAGACCCTGCCCGAAGACGCGAAAAAGCCGGTCGAACGCGCGCTTGGGCGGTTGAAGGACCGCCTGGCGGTGAAGGCCCGTATCGATCGCGAAACGGTGGCTTGGCTCAAGGGGCACTGATCGCTCTTTTGCGTTAAGGGCGGGATGCGGGTAAGGGCCGGGTTGTCATGACCCGGCCCCCCTTTATTCTGCTCGATGACACACGCGGCGCCGGTGCGGCGCCTTCGCGGCTCTATCGCGATCCGGTCGAGATCGTGGTGGCGCGCCGGGCGCACGAAGTGGCGCCCGCGCTGGCGCGGATTGGCGCAACGCCGGGCCACTGGGCGGGGATGATCGCCTATGAAGCCGGGCTGGCGCTCGAACCCCGGCTGATGCCGCTGGCCGCACGGCGCAGCGGCGCGGCAGGGCCGCTGGTGTGGTTTGCGCGCTTTGCCGACCGCACGCTGATGACCGGCGATGACGTCGATGGCTGGCTGGCGCGCGAAAGCCAGGGGGCCGGCGTGCTCGGGCCGATGGTGCCGCAAGTGTCGGTCGGTGGCTATGCCCAAGCCTTTGCCGGGGTGCACGAGGCGATTGCCGCGGGCGATGCCTATCAGGTCAATCTGACATTTCCGCTGGGCGGAACCTGGCGCGGCGATCCGCTGGCGATCCACCGCGCGTTGCGCCGCGACAGCGGCGCCGGGTTTGGCGCGGTGCTGTGGGACGGGTCGCACTGGACGTTGTCGGCCTCGCCCGAACTGTTCTTTCAGGTCGAGGGCGACAGCGTGACGGTGCGCCCGATGAAGGGCACCGCGCCGCGCGGACGCACCGTGCACGAAGACACCGCCGAGCGTGACCGCTTGCGCGCCAGCGTCAAGGATCGCGCCGAGAACCTGATGATCGTCGATCTGATGCGCAACGATCTGTCGCGCATGGCCGTGCCCGGATCGGTGCGGGTGGATGAACCCTTCGCGATCGAGAGCTATCCCACGGTGCACCAGATGGTTTCCACGGTGAACGCGCGGCTGGCTCCGGGCAAAGGCGTGGGCGATCTGTTGCGCGCGATATTCCCCTGCGGATCGGTCACCGGCGCGCCCAAAATCCGCGCGATGGAACTGATCGACAGCCACGAGCGCGATGCCCGCGGCGTCTACTGCGGGGCGATCGGCCATATTGACGTGCCAGAGCCGGCCGATACCAAGGAGGGTGGCAATCAGGCTGGTCGTGCGGTGTTCAATGTGGCAATCCGCACGGTGCGGCTTGCGCCCGATTATCCGGGCGCTGCGGGCGGCCGCGCAACGATGGGCGTGGGCTCGGCGGTGGTCGCCGATTCGGCCATGCTCGGCGAATGGCGCGAATGCCTGATCAAGGGGAGTTTCTTGCGGTTGTCCGCTGGCCAGGCTGATCTGATCGAGACGATGGCGTTTGATCCCGCGCGCGGGATCGCGCTGATCGAACACCATCTCGAACGGCTGCGCACCAGCGCGGTCGAGCTTGGCTTTGCATTTGACCGCCATGCCACGCGCAACGCAATCCAGGCGCTGTGCTTTGATCTGGAGGCGCCCGCCAAAGTGCGGCTGATGCTGGCGCGGTCGGGCGCGATTGCGCTGGAAACCGCGCCGCTGCCCGCCACGCCCGATCGGCTGCTGACATGCGCGGTGCTGCCGCTGCCGCTGGCGGCGGATGACTGGCGGTTGCGGCACAAGACCAGCGATCGCGCGTTTTACGAGGCCGCCTTGCGCGCCGCCCGCGCCGCCGGGGCGGACGAGGCGCTGTTGCTGCGCGATGATGGCCTGATCACCGAAGGCAGTTATACCAATGTGTTCGTCCGCCGCAGCGATGGCCGGTTGATCACACCGCGCGCGGGCCACGGGCTGTTGCCCGGCGTTTTGCGCCGCAGCCTGATTGATGCCGACAAAGTTGTCGAAGGCGATGTCACGCTGACCGACCTTGGCGAAGGGTTTTTGCTGGGCAATGCCCTGCGCGGGCTGCTACCGGCACGTCTTTTGGGATAGATGCCAATGCGCAGTGCCGAACCCATCAGCCAGGCTCTGGCCCGGATCGCGCCATCGCGCACCAATGCGATGACCGATCGCGCCATCGCGCTGCGCGCGGCCGGGCGCGACATCATTGCGCTGTCGGTCGGCGAGCCCGATTTTGCCACCCCCGATCATGTCAAGGCGGCGGCCAAGGCCGCGCTCGATGCCGGTGACACGCGCTATACCGCAGTGGCCGGAACCCAAACCCTGCGCGAGGCGGCGGCGCTGCATTTCGCGCGTGATCTGGGCATTGTCGTACCCTGGCAACAAGTGATCGTGTCGGCGGGCGGCAAGCAGGCGATCTTTCACGCCCTGGTGGCCACGCTCGATGCGGGCGACGAAGTGCTGATCCCGTCACCCTGGTGGGTCAGCTATCCCGAAGTGGTGCGCTTTGCAGGGGCCACGGTGGTCGACCTGCCGACTACGGCGGCGGGCGGATATCGCATCACGCCCGAACACCTGGCGGCGGCAATCACCCCGCGCACGCGCTGGCTGCTGCTCAACAGCCCCGGCAATCCGACCGGCGCGACGTATTCCGCCGCCGACCTGGCCGCGCTGGGCGAGGTGTTGCGCGCGAATCCGCACGTCCTGGTGCTGAGCGATGATATCTATGCGCCGTTGCGCTATACGCCGGGCGATCATGCCACGCTGGCGGTGGTCTGCCCCGATCTGGCCCCGCGCGTGCTGACCGTGTCGGGCGTTTCGAAAAGCCATGCGATGACTGGATTTCGCATCGGCGTCGCGGCAGGGCCCGCCTGGCTGATCGGCGCGATGGGCAAACTGCAGTCGCACACCAGCGGCAACGCCTGCTCGATCGCGCAGGCGGCGGCGGTGGCCGCGTTCGCCGGGCCGCAGGATTTCCTGATCGACTGGCGCGAACGGTTCCGCGCGCGGCGTGACCGGGTGGTGGCCGCGATCAACGCGATCCCCGGCCTGTCGACCCCGCTGCCCGATGGCGCGTTCTATTGCATGATCGACGCGACGCCGCTGATGGACCGTTTCGGCGATGACGAGGCGCTGGTGCTGCACTTGCTCGACCATGGCGTGGCGGTGGTCGCGGCCTCGGCGTTTGGCGGGCGCAATGGATTTCGCATCAGCTTTGCCGCCGATGATGACAAACTTGACCGCGCGATCGCGCGTATCGCGGGGGCCCTGCAATGACTGATCTGACCATCCTGTACGAAGATGCCGAAGCGCTGGTAATCGACAAGCCCGCCGGGCTGCCGCTCGACCGGCCCCGCGCAGGGGGCATGTCGCTTGAAGAACGCGCCTACGAATTGCGGCTGGGCTTTTCGCGCTCACCCTCGCCGGTGCACCGGCTCGATCAGGACACCTCTGGCTGTCTGTTGCTGGCGCGCCATCCACGCGCGCTCAAACGCTATTCCGCCGCGTTCGAGGCACGCACCGTGGGCAAGACCTATTGGGGCGTGGTCGATGGCACGCTGGACGAAGATCGCGGCACGATCAGCCTGAACCTGTCGAAAATCAGCAGCGAGCGCGATGGCTGGCGGATGATCCCGGCGCGCGCGGGCAAGGCGGCGATCACCCACTGGCGCGTGCTCGACCGCCAGGGTGCGCTTACGCTGGTCGAATTCACCCCCGAAACCGGGCGCACCCACCAGATCCGCGTGCATGCCGCCGCCGGACTGGGTCATGCACTGCTGGGCGATCCGGTCTATGGCACGAAACTGCCCGGCAAGCGCACGATGCTTCACGCCGCGCGACTGGTGATCCCGCGCGATGGCAAGCCGCCGATCGACGCCCATGCGCCGATGCCCGCCGATTTCCGTGCGCTGGGCTTTGCCGAGCCCGCAGGATGAGCGCCGCCGCCGACGCGGTGATCGACCGCGCCATGGCGCTGGTCAGCGATAGCTTCATCACCGCGACCGGGCCCGGCGGGCAGAACGTCAACATGGTCTGCGATCCTCCCCCACGAACAGAAATCAAATAATGCAGAGTGGCGCCGCCGACAGGCCGGGCTCTGCTATCACATCGAGATGTTATATCGCTTTGCCCACGAGCCCATCAATACGCGGACCACGGGGCGCACAGTTGACCGGATCTACCGGGCCGAACGCATCGTCATCGACGGAACTGCAGTACTAAGTCGCGGGCAGGGTCTTCAACGACAGCCTCGGCGAACCCGGGCACGACAATGTGTTGCCGCAACTTGTTCTGCCATGTGTCAATACACGCCGTTGAAATCCAGCGCCGCCCAGCGACATCGGCCGCACGCGCGCCAGAGTTCGAATACCTCCCCTCGTCCGCCATTTACCTGTTGTTCAACGCGAACACGTTCGGGAACGCGACAGGCGCAGGGCCGGGCTATCGCTGCGGCCGAAATTGCACGATGCGAATGACGCGTCCGCTCGATTGGCCGTCGACCGGGGTGAACGAGGCGACGATCCTTCCCCTTGTCAGCAACTGACGATAGGCATCGTATTCGGCAGGAAATTCCCGCTGTTCGGCACGATAGCGGTCGTATTGCGACAAGATGGCGTAGTCGGCGGCGCAAGTGAACCGGCGGCTGGCCGCGACCGTACCATAATCGACATTGGAACGCGCGCGGCGTCCGTTTGAAATCGTGTGATGATCGATCTTGTTGTTAAGGGCTTGGCGCGGATCGACGCAACCCACATCGCCGAATGGAAACAGCAGGTGCCAGGGTTGTTGCAGCAAATCGAAACCGAAATGTTCGATCAGCACGGTGCTGCCCGCCGGAACATGGGCGATAGCCCACGCCGTTGCCTGCTGGGCAGTGTTGTGCGCTCGCGCGCGCGCAGCTGCAACGTCGGCCAAGGCCAACGGCACACAGGCGCAGGCCAGCGCCAGCCCGGTCGCAGCGCGAGTTCCGATGCGCAGCGCAGCCAGCCTGCGAAATTCCAGCAGCCCAACCGCGCTAAACACCGCAACCAGGGGCAGCAGCGGCAGGGCCCAGCGTTCCCACACCACTTGCTGGCAACTGAACACGATCATGAACACGATCAGCACCGGCCACAGCAGCACACGCACCGGTGGATCGCGACGCAGCATCAGTGCCCCCCAGCCGCTCATCACGAGCCCGACCAACCCGAACGCGGCTGTAAAGGGCCCCGACAGATACCACCAGGCATTGTACAATGGGCTGCCGCCGGTTGCGCCCAGATGGTGCAATTGCGCCTCTCCGGTCACATCGGCCAGCACGGTGGCATGCGCAATCAGCAAGTAGGGGGCGATCAGCACCAGGAGGGCCGGCACCAATCCGGCAAACACGGTGGCATCGCGCAGCGCCGTTTGCGCCGAACTCTGGCCGGCCCGCCACCGCCAGGCAAGCGCCGAAAACATCGCGAGTGAAGCGATCGCAAAAGGCCACTTGCTGGCAATCGCAAGCGCGTTCCACAATGCGCCACGCACGAGCCGTGGTTTGCCCTCCATCGCATCCATTGCGCTCAGCACCGCGAGCACCACGAAGGCACTGCCGACAATATCGGAACGGACGATTTGCGACCACGCGATGTGCAGCGGACTGAGCGCCAGCAAAAACGCGGCCGCCCATTTTGCCCGGTCCCCGGCAATCCGTCCTGCCAGTTGCCCGGTCAGCGCCACTGTCCAGACCCCGAACAGCACCATGACGATGCGCCCAGGCAGGATGACCCAGCCCGGATTTAGGTAGATGCGACTGACGAAGGCCGCCGTCGTTGCAAACCAGCCGAGCGCATGGCCGACCAGAAACACCGCGACATCCACCAGCGCCAGCAGATAGATCGTGGTGGTTGCGGGGTGCCCGAACCAGCCGGGATTGAGCGAATGGGTTTGCAACATGTGCACTGCGCCCAGTTCAAACATCAATTCGTCGGGATCGTTAAGCGCGGGCAGCCCGAAATTGATCGGCCACAGGCGCAAGCCAAGCGCGATAAACAGGATGAACGCCATGACAGCGCGTGATGATGGGAACCGCGATTCCCGCGTTCGACCGATCACTGTTCGCGCGCAATTGATGCGGGATTGGCAGTGGGGGGCGACGGCCTTCGTATCGATGGCAGAAACGGAATGTCACGGCGAAAACGCCATCGCTCGGCCCAACCCTGAAGTTGGACGTCGGTCCAAACGTCAGACATAGTCGTCAGCGCGATGGTTGCGGCAATCGCCACCGTGACCAGCGGACGCAAGAACGGGGTCAGCCCAAGATAATACTGCACAATGGTGTTGGTGCCGCCAATATAGGAATCGCGCACCGCCGGGGCGATCGTGGCGATCCTGATTTCCAGGGGAATCGCGATCAGATAGCACAGCAGGACCGCCACTTTTCGCCCGATTCCGCGCCAGGGCTCCATCAGCACGAAGAACATGTAGTAAACCGGCGAATAGCCGCCGCTTTCCGATGTCACCAAAGCCAGCAAGACGCCCAGCAGAACCACGCGATAGTGGGTAACCGCCTCTGGCCGCAAGGCTGCCAGTGCTGCCGCAATGACGATCAGCGATTGCGTGCCGCGCAGCAGCGCGGGCAACACCAGCTTCAGCACATAAATTGGATGCGAACCCAGCACATAGATAATCGGGAATGACGGGCTATCGAGCAGTTTGAGCGCGGGAACGATCGTCGCGGCAGACCACAAATCGAGCGGGTTGAAGCTCGGTGAGTCCGAAAATTGCATGATGTTGGACGTAATTTCGACCGGATTGCCCCGGCCCAGCAACGCGTATGTCACCAGATATATGATGATCGAGGCCAGCACGGCCTGTTCCGCCCAGCTCCACCGCCGTTTGATAAGCAGCGGAACAATCGCCGCAATCAGATAGACCTTGAAATTGACCGCAAGCCCGGCGAACACGACCTTGAGACGCGATGATCGCATCAGCGGACCGAACGCCAGCATCACGCAGGTGACCGTGACAAGTACCAGATTGCCGCGTTCCAGCCCGTTCATCAGAGGAAAGCCAAGACCAAAGCAAATAGCGCGCATCGGCGCGCGACTGGGGTCGATACGCCGGAATGATAGATAGGCAATCAGAATGTCGAGTAAGTATAAGATCAGGATCGCGCAAATCCCCACCCAGTCGCACGAGCGCGCAGCAAGACCGATGCTGGCATCGTAAGAGCGACCAACCGGATAACAGTAGTCGAGACCCATTATGCGCAGGAAAACGAATGACAATGGAGGATAGAGGGCGTTCCAGGTGTCATAAGTGCCCTGATGGCGCGACCAGTATGCCGGATTGAACCAGTCGGCGAACGTATCCGAGGGTTCATAGAAGAACGGCTGCGGATAATATCCGTGTGTCACGGTGAATTGGATGTTGTAGATCAGCGCTCCGATCAAAACCGCGGCAAGGATCACTTCCACCCAACGACCGTCGCGCAACAGGCCCCGATGCAACATTACGCTGCCTTGCCGACGCGATAGACGAATTTCTTGAGCACAAAGTAATTGAGCACTGAAACAATCACCAGTGAACCGAACCCGGCGACATAAGGCGTTGCCCCCATCGCAGCGCAGCCAGCCAGCGCCGCCAGGCTGAGTGCATATTGAGCGGCATATGCGCCAAGATATCGCGGCATCGATGGAATATGGCCGCGAAAAGCATAACGCGTATAAGTAATGTAGTTGAACATCATGCCTAAAATGTGCGCAATAATCTGGGCAAGATACATGTTTGCGCCGACGGCGACCAAGGCGGCAAACATGCAATAGCCGAACGCGGCGTTGGCAATGCCCGCTTGGTAGTAGCGAAAAATCCGCTTCCATTCATCAATTGATCGCCAGTCGAGCATCGCGATCAGGACTCTTGTGGAAAGTTGATACGTTCACGTTCCAACACGAGGGGCTGGTTGCGCGTGCGTTCGGACACGAGTGCCACTTGCACACCAAGCAGGCCAAGGAACATGAAGAGCAGCGCGAACTGGCTCTCGAGTACCGCCGCAAACAGCCACAATTGCCAGGACCGTCCTGTGATCGCCGCAACAGCCGCACCGATCAGGCTGAATGTCGTTGACAGCCCGATGAAGAACGCCACGTAAAGCGGGGCACGGAGCAGATTTTTTGACGAGCCGGCCAGGCCGTTCAACGCAAAATCGAGCAACGTGAAAAAATTGTTGTTCGATTTGCCTCCCGCGCGCGGCGGTCGACGGAACGGGATCGTCTCAATCGAATAGCCAGTCTCGACCAGCAATCCGCGAAAGAAGGGTTCCGGCTCGTTCAACCGGCGGATCGCTTCGACCACGCGCCGGTCATAGATGCCAAACCC
>Ga0302187_10002419_pt1 | contig 15370 bp, 12 predicted proteins | sample II_Bog_E1_3_FD_202120 | JGI IMG/M metagenome (GOLD analysis project Ga0302187, IMG submission 202120) | Peat permafrost microbial communities from Stordalen Mire near Abisko, Sweden - II_Bog_E1_3 | ecosystem: Environmental > Terrestrial > Soil > Wetlands > Peat | place: Sweden: Abisko...
TTCCCACCGCCACCCGCGCGGCGCGTGAATCGCAAAGCCACATCGGTATGGCGCATCGGCTTGCGACCAACGACGAGGCGCGTGAACGACGCGAGCGCACCCTTCAGATCGCCCTCGACATCCGAACCGTCGGCGATGCGGTGCGGGCCGCGGCGGTGCTGCTCGAGCTCGCCGGCGACGACGCGAAGGCGATAACCGAGGAGCGCGACGCCGAGGAACGCGAGGGCGCCCTTCGATCACTCGGAGTGGAACCGGGCGGCACCATTCCGCCCGCGCTCCGAGCACAACTCAAGAATCTCGAAGAGGATCAAAAGCGCCGGGCAACCCGAAGCCTCCGCGACGGGCTCGACCGCATCCTGGTCGACCTGCTGTCGCTGTACCGGGACATCCTTCTGATCCAGCTAAACGCGACAATCGAGCCCATCAATCTCAGCATCAATTCGCAGCTTGTCGCGGCGAGTCAGAGGTCGACTTCGGCCGTCACACTGGCGACAATGGATGCCATTGCTACTGCGCGCCGAAGAATCGACGGCAATGTGAGTCCAGCGCTCGCTCTCGAGGCCATGCTCATTTCCACCGCAACGTCAGGAACCTAACCCATGAGACATGCACTGTCGGGCGCCCAACGCCGACCCGTCCGCGCGATCCTGGTTGCCGGGATTGTCGGCCTAGCGCTGGTGCTGAGTGGCTGCTCGTCGATGTTCCTGCCGCCGACCGTCACCTCGACCCCGACCAACGAGACTGTGCCGGCCGATCTGGCTCCCTACTATCACCAGGTGCTCACCTGGAAGTCGTGCAGCACGGGTATGCAGTGCACCACGGCTAAGGCGCCGCTCGACTGGAGCAAGCCGAAGGGGGCGACCATCAGTCTTGCCCTGATCCGCCACCAGGCGACCGACGGTCATCCGCTCGGCTCTCTGCTTGTCAACCCGGGCGGTCCCGGCGGCTCTGGCTATGACTTCGTGCGGGACAGCCTCACCTTCGCCGTCGACAAGACACTGGAGACGAACTACGACATCGTCGGTTTCGATCCTCGGGGCGTCAATCATTCGACCGCGGTCAAGTGCTACACCAACCCGAAGACGCTCGACAATTACATCTATTCGATTCCTAAGGGCACCATGGGTTCTGACCAGTGGATCACCGAGGTGGAGCAGCAGAACAAGGCTTTCGGCGCCGACTGCGCCAAATACACGGGCGCCCTCCTCGGTCACGTGGACACGGTGAGTGCGGCCAAAGACCTTGACCTGCTGCGAGCCGCGCTGGGGGACAAGAAGCTCGACTACCTCGGCTACTCCTATGGGACCCTCCTTGGGCAGACCTATGCGAACCTGTTCCCCAAGAAGACGGGGCGGTTGGTGCTGGATGGTGTGGTCGACCCCACCGTGACGCCATTCGAACTCGACGCCGACCAGGCGCAGGGGTTCGAACTCGACCTCCGGGCATTCCTCGCTGAGTGCCCGAAGCTCAAGGGCTGCCCGTTCACGGGGACGATCGCCCAGTCTGAGGCGAGCATCCGCGGCGTTCTCAACAAGCTGGATGTGAGCCCGATCCGAAACAGCGATGGTCGCGAGCTGGGCAGCGAGACCATGTTCACCGCGATCATTTTCCCCCTGTACAACACGTCCAACTGGCCGTACCTGGTCGACCTCTTCAACGATGTGGCCAATGGCAGCGCGAAGGTTGCGTTCCAACTGGCGGACGCCTACAACGATCGAAACTCGGATGGCACCTATCAGGACAACGAGACCGAGGCATTCACCGCGATCAACTGCCTCGACTATCCGTCGGATTCGAACGTCGCGACTATGCGTGCCCAGGCGGCCGAGCTCAATAAACTGGCCCCGGTATTTGGGCATTTGATGGCATACGGCGGAACGTCGTGCTTCGACTGGCCCTACCAGCCCACCCGCACGGCGGGTGCGCTGCATGCCTACGGTTCGGCGCCGATCCTGGTCATCGGCACTACCGGGGATCCGGCGACACCGTACGCCATGGCCCAGCATGTTGCGACACTGTTGCAGAACGGGCACCTGATCACGTACCACGGGGATGGGCACACCGCGTACAACAAGGACACGACACCAGCCGACGAGTGTGTGAACACCGCAGTCGACAACTTCTTTGTGCACGGGACTGTACCGAAAACTGATCCGCAATGTGGTGCCAAATAGTCGGAATCCCGTGCTGTCTCCCGTGCAACATTGCAGACTATGCAATAATTGAGGCATGCCCGTAGTCGAAAACCCGGGGCTGCGCGAGCGTAAACGCGTCGCAACCCGCCAGGCCATCCAGCGCGCCGTTCTTCGGCTTGCTCTGGATCGCGGGCTCGAGCATGTCACAGTCGAAGACATCAGCCGGGATGCCGACATATCGCCTCGAACTTTTTTCAACTATTTCGTCTCGAAAGAGGCTGCGATGGCGGGTGACTCGCCAGCCCTGCTTGACCCCGCAGGCATCGAGGAATTCATCACAGGGGGTCCCGCGGGCGACCTGCTGCGCGACCTCGGGGATCTCATCGCGAATGCGGCGGACCTCGCATCCGAAAGTCGCGAAACGATGCTTCTGCGCCGAGACCTGCACAACCGGTACCCTCACCTGTTCGCTCTGCGGCTCGCAGGCATGCGGGTATTCGAAGACCAACTTGCCGAGCTCATCGAGTTGCGGCTTGTGCACGACGATCCTTCCCTTGCGAGCGACCCCGAGGCGCTGAAGTCACGCGCGCGGTTCATCACCCTGGTCGCGTTCGCTGCGCTCCGTCACGCGTGGACCTGCTGGGCGGAGCCCGGCCGTGACGGAAACGAACCGCTCGCCCCTCGGCTTCGCGATTCGTTCGACCAGCTGGAGAAACTTCTCGTGCAATCGTCTCCCGCCTGATCGGCTAGGCTTTCATGCTGTGCCTGGCAGTGCCGGGCACACGCCGCCTTAGCTCAGTCGGTAGAGCATCTCACTCGTAATGAGAAGGTCGTCAGTTCGATTCTGACAGGCGGCTCCATGTAAACAAAGGGAAGTAGACCCCTCCGAACGGGTCCGGGTTGCACAGTGGCAGCTAATTTGGCAGCTAATGTGTGTTTCCGAATCAAAAAGGCGGGTGGCACCCCGAGGGATTTCACCCGCCTTTTCGTTTGTGCTATTGCGCCACAGCCAGTTCAGAATGTCGTTCATCGACGGACGAGGGCGTCGCTGTTGCACCGTCGAGGGCGGGGTTCGCTACGTCTACTGATGCTGGGTCGGCCCCGACCTCAGCTTTCTTGGTAGCTGTCAGTGCCACTGTGGCGCGGGACAGGCCATCGCCGACCGTGTTGGCGGTGATGGTTGCTTTCCCTGGTTGCTCGATGCCTTCTGCGTCGTTCCAGGGTTTCGCTTCACCCTCGTAGCCGGCTACGAGGACCTCGCTGCGCTTCTGCAGGTTCGACACCGCAATGTTTTCCGCAAGCCTGACCGTGGGATGGAGCGAGTGACGGGAATCGAACCCAGGACCAACGGATCAAAAGTCCTTGGGCTGCGCTGTGCTGTGCGCAGATCCCTGTGGATGTCTGAAACCCTGTGCCTATCCCTAAGTTACGGACGATTCGTCGCTTCCGAACACTGTGCACGAGGTCGTAAGGTGCAGTTTGGGTGCATAAGGTGCAGTTTGGGTGCAGCAAACAATCCCAGAACCGCCCCTCCCACTGCTTCCTCGGCCAGCACTGCCGGATGCCGCAGCACCCTCGCCCACGGCCGCCGCAATCGACGCGCTCGCGCCCGCCACGACGCAGCGTCCTCACCGCCACTGCTTGACGGGGCAAGAGCGCCCGATCTACGTCAACTGTGGACTAGTTAGGGCGCTGACTAGTTGTAGCCTTCACGGCAGTCGACCGACAGGCCGCCTGCTCGCCGCTCTCCTAAGCACTTTCGAGAACCCAGGGAGATGAGTTCGAACATTTGATTTCTGCTTCTGACGGTCACAACAATTCCTGATCAGAAGAGCTTCGTCTGGATCAGCTTCAGTAGCTCGGGTTCAAGTTCGAACACTGTCGCCTTAGGTCCACTGCGACAAGACACCCGACCGGACACCGGTCGGGTGCCTTTTTTGCTGCAGCGATGGGAACTTCGCTCCGCACCGTGCTGGTCAACATTGCGGCCGCGCTACGGGTCTCACCACTCTTCATATTGGCGCCGCTCGGCTCCCCGCACGAGCGCCTTGACCTGCCCAACATCACACCGGCCGTCTCTGCGATGTCGGTTGCCGAATTCGACGCCTGGGTGTCAGGACTCACAAACGGTGGTTACCGTCCGGTCACCCCAGACGAATCAAGCGAACGAACTCAACTCGAAGCACTGCGGGAACTCCTCGCCGAGCGCCGCGCACTCCATCGGTTCCAAACCGTCATCGACCTCGAAAAAGAACTCCCCGCCACCGCAAATCGCGCCCCTGCTTCCGAATGGGACACCACCGAGCTCCGCCTCGAAGAAACCAAACGCCGCATCAGCCAACTCGAAATCTACCTCGGCTCCGCCGGCTGGGGCGTCGACAGTCAATAATGAATTTCGAAGACAAGCGTGCCCCCCCGTCGCGTCGTTGCTGATGGCTACGAACCCAAGTAACGCCGCGCAGTGCATCGAGCCCGCCAAGCCACCCCGTGCGCTGCCTTCAATGGACTCCAGATAATATCTCGAGAGTTCTCGCTCTATTCTCTCGCTCAGCGCCCATCGGGACCGCGATAAATTCATCGACTCCCAAGTCGGTATGAAGTGCTCGAAGAGAGCGTGCCACATCCGCCGGGTTACCGATTATCTGTCCGCGATTTCGTTGCGTAACGAACTCCATCTCTCGATCTGTAAAGACATACTGCTTGCCTTCTTCGACGCTGATGGGTGAAAACGGTTTTCCTTCGCGGCGGCGAGCGAAATTGATAAGAGCGGGCCGCCACTGACTCTCGGCAATTGACGGATCATCGTCTGAGATTGCTCCCACCGAGATCGCGCAATAGGGAGTTTGAAGGCTGACCGAAGGTCGAAAGCTACGTTGGTAGGTTGCGAGAGCCTCTCGAGTGATTTCGCCTGAAAAATGGTGCGCGAACGCAAAGGGCAGGCCGCGTTGTCCGGCGAGTTTTGCGCTGTATTCAGTCGAGCCGAGGAGCCATATCTGAGGTGCATCTCCCCGGCCAGGTAGTGCGATGATGGTATGACCATCTGGGGAGAATGACCCGGCGAAGAGGTCGTCAAGAGCGTCAAGCTTTTCGATGAATTCCTCCTCCGGTATTTCATCGGACGTCCCACGAAGCATGATGCTCGTGTGAGGATCCGCGCCGGTGGACCTACCGATTCCCAAGTCGATGCGATGGCCAAATGCGGCCACCAAGGTACCGAACTGCTCCGCGACGACCAAGCTTGAATGAACCGGTAAGAGGACCGCACCGCTGCCGACTCGAATTCGTTCAGTGTTCGAAGCAATTGCCGCAATAAGAACGGCGGGTGCGCTAGACGCGTATCCCTCTGAACTGTGGTGTTCCGTGACCCAGAATCGCTCAAATCCCAATTTATCCGCAAGCTTCGCTAGGAATATTGTGTCGTTCACGGCGGCGCTGGAATCTCCGTCTAAAGGGATCTGTCCCTGGTCCAGCACCGAGATTTTGAAGCTTCTCGCGCCACTCATAAGCACACCGTAGCCTCAGCGCGTGTCTAGACCAAGAAGGTCAGGGAACACTTTGGCACCGAAACTCACCGTACTAAGCACCGCGATCTGGATCGCAAACGACACCTCCGTGGTTATTGGTTCGACCGGGCAATACGGGCAACACCCCCCCTCGTCGGTCCCTACCACGGAGGACATCCACGCGGCCCGGTCGTCCACATAAATGAGGACTTGTTTCGTTTCAAAATGACCGTAGTGTGGGCACCAATGTGAGACTCGGATCTGCCAAAAGGCGTTAGAAAGGTGCAAAAAATGAGACCAGAAGCACTGGCTGAAATCTCTGAACAATGGCTCAGCATTGATGCCGACAAAGTTTCGAGCGACACTCCGAGTCCGATCGACAATCTCAACGACTTTGAGTTCATGCCCACGGGTTGCGAGTACGAAACGACCAATGTGACCGATCCCGAGAACTGCGGATATCCGTACACGACCCGATGCGGCACAGTGAATCCCTGTGTCGGCACGGGGCATGTCTGCGGATGCTGACGACGCGACAATAGGAATCCGAAAATGGTGCGGTGATTTCGTCAACTATCGCGGAACGGCGGCGAATGGTAGCGCCGCCAATATTCGCCGAATTCGACTCGCCCGAACTTCAATACCGATTCTTCGATGATGTTAGCTATTTCGTTGGTTCAGCATTGATCGAACGATTTCGTCCGCCGATTTACGAATTTTCTGGATCGGTGCGCGCATCAGCCGATCACGCCATAAGAAGCGAGCTCACACGTGTAATTTCTCAGTGTGTCTGTGTGGAGCTTGCGCTGTCACGCTTGGGCGGATTGCTGGTTGGCGAGGAAGGCCGAACCCGCTACGCGTCATTTTTCGGGTCCGCTGCCTCATCGCAATTCGTCGATTACCTTCTTGCGAAGTATCCCGTTCTACATGACAAGGTTTCTTCGCTCGTTGGGCGCACGTACGACCTATTTGAGTATGTAACTTCCGCTTTAGACAGGGATCGCGCGGCCCTAAAGGAACGTTTCGATCTAGAGCCGACCGTCAAACTCTCGCATGTTATCCCTCTCGGTGATGCTCACCACGGAGGAAGGAGAGCCTGCAAGTTGGTCTTCGAAGGTGGCAGCGCGGTTATGTACAAGCCGCGGTCCAGCTTGCCAGAACAAATGATGAGCGAGCTGGCGGCCACTTTGGGAGAACCCGTAAGTGGCTGGCTAGGGATTGGCCAATGCCTCGAGCGAGAGGGATATCACTGGCAGGAGTGGCTCGACGTGGGTGCGAGTCCTGGCGTTCGCGACGATGAGTACTACCAGGCTGCTGGCGCATGGCTCGCATTTTCTTACTACACGGCGACCAGAGATCTCCATTTCGAGAATCTGATCGCGGTACGAGACGGGCTGTGGGCAGTCGACCTTGAGTGCGCATTTAATTCGGTCGCCACGGACCCAGAGCAGCCTTTGAGCTTTCGCCAAGCGCGATTCGATTCCGTGTTCTCTGCGGCGATACTCCCTATGCGAGTGGGCGCGAGCATGTACGTAGCGGGTCAAAACCTGGGGGCGATCGGCGGCATGAGCGAGGACGAATCCGGCCTACCACGGATGGAGTTAACAGACGACGGCACAGATATGGTCGCGATCAGAAGGACGTTTGGTCAGCTTCAAGATCCTCGCGACGAGGGGATGGTGGGCGAAACTCTGGCCAACGCGGGTTCGATTCGCATCGGGTTCGACTTGGCCTGCGAAAGGATCCGTGGTCAGATCGGTCGGTTTCGGGAGGCAGTCGACTCGTCTTCCGTTGTGACGCGAGTGGTGGTACGACCTACCGTCCGGTATTTCGAAGCGATCATGAAGAGTCATCATCCTGCTGCAATGGTTGATCGAGCTACTTGCCTCAACGTGCTTGGCGAGAATCTTCGGAATGATGCGCCTTACGGCGATGACTCGTTCGTTGAGGCTGAGAGCAAGTCCATGTATTTGCTTGACATTCCCGTTTACTACACGTCGCCGGCGAATTCCGCTCTGCCAGGGGCTGGCGACGATATACCGCTGCTAAGCGGACGAGACGCTGTCCGCCGGCGCCTCGACGAGCTCTCGGACGGGGGAGACGCTGAGCGCCACTACGACACGATTGCAAAGAGTCTGGCCGCATACGGTTCATCCGTCAGATCAGATGCTCATGACACTGTCGAGCGGTCCGCGCTTCTTGTTGGAAACGCTGACGCCGAGATGGCGAAATATGCAGTTGAACAAATCACTGAGTCCATCCGACAGTCCCGGTCGGCGAGAAATCCGAGTTCGTGGTTGAACGCAACCCGAGGCGAGACGAACCGATGGTTTCTAGCCACTTCGGATCACGGACTGTACAACGGCTCCGCTGGCATCTTTCTTGGAATGGCAAACGCGCACCTTTTTACTCAATCCGATTCTGCCAGAGCACTAGCCGAGGAACTCTTTGCTGACTTGGTGAACGTCTCGAATGCGACCCAACTTCGCGACGTAGGCGTGGGGGCCTACGGCGGTATTTCGGGAATCGCTTACGCGCTGGCGGCGGGCACTCAACTCGGCTATGACAGAGACGAACGGGCCGCGGAAGCTATTCATCGGCTTTCGGAGATCTGTCGGGACAAACTTGAAAAGCCGGAGGAATCGGACGTGATCAGCGGGGCTGCTGGCTGCTTGTTAGTTAACGCCGAATTGCTCCGCGTCGGGCTTGTCGATCGTCTCTTGGGAGTCGACGTGTGCAACGCAGCAGTCGCAGCCCTTCTTCATCTCGCAGAGAGTGGTCCAGAGGTTGAAAGCCTGACCTGGCCGGATTCATGGTCCAAAACGTGGCTTGGCGGTCTCAGCCACGGAGTCGCGGGCGTCGAGTGGGCTGCGACGCGCTACGGCCGACTTCAGCTCGGCGAGCCTTCACTGGTCGCAGCTCTCCGGCGTGGCGCACGACTAAGCCAAGATTCCTTACTGTCGGACGATCCCTATCTGTGGGCGGACCGTAGGCCGCCTGAAGTGATCGGGAATCCTCCCATGCAGGCATGGTGTCACGGGAGTGAAGGAATCATCCTTGGTCGATTGGATTCGGGTTCAATCGACCTCTTGACCGACGATGAACTGAGTACGATGGCGTCACGTCTAGTTGGACTCCCAATTACGACCAATCCCTGTATTTGCCACGGAATGGCTGGTCGATTAATCGCGTTGGATGAGATGGATCGAGCACTTCGTTCGCGTGCTATTGTTCGGCCGGACATTGTCGGGTTGGTGGGCGCATTAGAAGGTGCGCTTTTGGATATCGCGATGAAGCAGCGCACCTTGAACGACTCATCCATTGAATTGTGGAACGAAGGGTTGATGATTGGTCGTTCTGGCATGCTCTGGATTCTCAGCAGGATAAGTCTGCCAGCCTCACAACTAGAACCGTCTTTGCTCAGACTTTCAAGTGGTCCCTGATGTTTGGGGGTACGTCGCATGCCATCGAAAGAGTCAGCACTCCATTGTCTACGACTTTGCCTCTCAGCGTTTCTGAAATCAGACGGCCGTGACCGCGGGCAGTAACGTGTCTGGCCGCAGCGAGCGAAGCGCGCGGTTCTACTCACGTGGCGCCCGATTGCTGACAGTAGCCGTCACTGTAATTTGCTGCTGGGGTGAAACTTCATTTCTAGTCAACCATCAGTACTCTCTTGCGGCCCGTTTAGCCCCGTCATTCGCATTCATCATCGTTGCGTGCTGGGTTTTTTTCTGGACCCCAGTCCTCGTGGTGGAGGACCGTGGTGTCCGAGTGGTCAACGCGTTTCGCAGCTACAACATCGGATGGCGCGACATCAAGAGTGTGCAAACTGGTTGGGTGCTCACATTGATGACTACTAATGGGGTGGTTCGGGCTTCAGCCGTTCAACGGCAGAGCCGCGCAGGTTCCGCCGTCAGTCTCCGACGCGATTCCTTTGGACTGCCGGACTTTCAGGCCGAGAAGGCCTTTGAAGCCGAAGACGCTGCCAGCCAACCGAGCAGCGCAGCCGAGCTAGCGATCGCACGAGGAATGGCGCACTTCGATGATGCGCGCTCAGCGTCGCCCCTAGGAAAAGGTACGGATAGCCATTTCCGCGTCGCGAGGTTGGCGGTCCTCGCGGCTCTGTTGGTCCTCGCATCGCTCTTCGCGGTCAGTCCGTCGTGGTTATAGCTTGGAAACTGCGACGACTTGCCAATCTTCAGTTCTAACGAACGCGCACTCTGGTATCCACGCCTCTTTCAAAACGCGGTCAAGAGTCATCGACCTCGTTCGCCAACCGAAGCCGTCTGCATGGTCACGCTGGCATCATCCAGGGCAAAGTCCCCGCTTCTCGAGACTGCGCCGATTGCTCAGAGAGCGCAGTCATGAACCCTCTGCGAGAGTACAAGTGAGAGATACGTGTGACTTCAGTGAGGACTCTTTGTTGAATTCGAACAGTGAATCGGATGCCAACTTTCGAACGTGCGAGTCTTTGCTGTACTCACTAAGTATCGTGTCGGCATACCGGGACGAGCAATGAAGATCAGCCGACAACTAGTGGCTGCGTCTCCTCGCGGAGCCCGAGTTCCGTCCGCATTTTCGAGGTTTGCCCGGGATCGTACGCGCGTTCTGGCGGCGGTTAGTTTCTTGGCAATGCTCTTGCTTAGCTGCATCGTGGCCACCGGTGCGGGGGTCATCTTCAACTCCGCCTTGGTCGCGGGCGGCAGGAGCTCATACCAGATACTTGTCCTGCCCCACGGAGAGCAATTGTCCTCGGTGGTGCGCGGCGCAAGGTTCGTCGATCCAGATCTGGCCAGCAGTTCAGAGGACAATCACCTTACAAATAGCGACGTTGCGCGGATCACAAAGACTCCCGGCGTCGAAGTTGCGGCACCGCTCGGTTTTGTCGCCCTCACCCGCCAAGCAATTTCCTGGCCCTGCACGGGAGTGCCTCTATCTGCAAAGGCAGGGAACTATGAGATCGCCGTGAAGATTCAAGGAACGGACGGCGTGCAGGCACGCACCTTTCAGCAATACACCGCGAGCTTTAGTATCTCCACTTCGTCACCACCCCCAAGCGGGGACTCGGACACCTCCTATATTTCAAGCCCAGACAGATCAGTGCTGCCGCAGTACATTGCCGCTGGGGTTGCGATTATCTGCCTTCGCCCTATGCCGGATATAGCCTCTAGCGTGATCGCGGTCGATCCGGTGAAAGAAAAGGAACTTCTGGGGCCAGGAGGGAAATTCTTGGACCCTTTAATCGCGTACGACGAGCTCGCAGCACAAACCGGGCCTCTAACATGCTCGTCCGTTGGATGTCAGGGTACGAAAGCGACCCTCAGTAACCCTGAGCTATCGCAATTCCGTGCCTTGAGTTCAGGGCTGAAGGGTCAGCCCTCGTCGGTACTGAATGGAATTTACGGCGGAACTGCCAAGCCTTTTGTTCCGTTCTTGCGAAATGTAAATGCGTACCCCCAGCTCACAATGACCGCGACGTTTCGCGACCAACTAAACGGAACGCAGATCGGAACAACGCGACTAAATCTTTCGAGCAGGTTGCGTCCGTTCGCGGACTCGAACCTGAGCATCACCTGGCCCGGCGCACCACCCCTTTCAATACCTGCAGTGGCGCAGACGACGGAAGCGACGAAGGTCTCACCACTTATCGCCAACGTCACGGTCAACCCGAGTGGCAAGTACTTCGCCACGGCCCAAAGTCAAGGCAACATCATTTCTTCGGGCCAAATTATCGGAAAGCCCGGGCCGTCCTCTCTCGGGGGGAGTGCTACTTACCGCGTTACCACTGCACCCGTGCTTCTCAAAGTGGCTAGTCTCGAGCTACCAGGATTCGCTCCGCTGGACGTGGGTACTTTTTCATCCTCTGCACTTGGATTAAAGACGACGGCGGCAGGAATACCACTAGGTGGATACGACCCCGTAGCTGTGACATCCAAAATGGGCGGGGCGACCAAAACCCTTGGGCCGTTGGCGAGCGGGCTGGGTGTATCAGTGTCTCCGGCCGCGGCCGTCATGTCCATTGCCGACGCTGAGCGGACGGGTGCACAAGACCCCATCGACCTCGTCAGAGTCCGTGTAACAGGTGCGCGAGGAACAGAAGCCCCATCGCCGAGCCATATCGAAGCTACCGCCCTACGCCTGTCGGAGGAGGGCTACCGCGTAACCGTCGTGACCGGGGCATCCCTTCAGGACCTGCCAATGAAGGTGCAGGATTTCGTCACCACGTCAAAGACCCAGACCCTGAGTTATGAGACCCTCAAGGCCAGCCGACCGTATCTCCGACTCGGCGTCGCCAGTCAGGTTGACACCACGCTATCGACACTCACAGACGCGGGCGTCGCCCTTTCAGCAAGTGCCGCCGTCGGGCTTACAGCGGTAATCGGTGGTGCGACTGTGCCGGGCCGTAAAGGCGAGGCTCAAATTCTCGAACTTGCGGGCTTACCCAGACGACGCCGGTTCTGGTGGTACTTAGCTGAGGACAGCGTACCGGTGGCCCTGTACATAACCGTTCTGCTCTCGTTCGCCGTGTTCGGGGTATTCGCTTCCTCCACGTTGATTTTTGCGATAGCCACGGGGGCAGTCGTCGCGGTTGCGCTTGTTGCTCTGGTCAGCGCTTGGTTCGGAAGCGCGAGACCGGCGGCCGCATCACGCAGCAGGCGCCACGGGCGCGGCGCGCGTATCACGCCGTTGCGGTACGCGCTGGCCGAGCTATTGCGGCATCCGGCCGAAGCGGCAGTCTGGGTGCTGGCGACATCGGCATTGCTCGCTGCTGTGACATTGCTCAGCGCGCTCGTCCCATATCTGTCGCGTCAGGCATCGCAGACGCGCCTTGGGGCATACGCAGTTCAGTTCTCGGCCGTACCGCTCACATTGACAATCGTTGTATCGGGGGGCTGTGCGGTGATTGCAGTCCTAGCTACTAGCCGTGCATGGAGAACTCGCAGCCGCGAACAGGAGAGGTTGCTGCGAGAGGAGTGCGGGTGGACCTCCCGATTGTATGCAACGACAAGCGTGATGCGAATCGTGATTCTCTGGGCACTCTCAACGGGAGTGGCGCTAGGGTTCCTTATTTTGCTGAGGTCGGCCGAGTCTGCGATCTCGCCGAGTCTCGAATTTTTCACCGCCGCGACCGCTGCAGTTGGGTTCATCGCTGTGTTCGCATCCGCGCGCAGTGCGTTGCCGGGGCGAGGTGAACTCGGCCCACGCGGCCGCCTTTTGGAACGGGGAAGAAGCAAATGAGTGATCGCGGAATGTACGCACGGATCGAGAAGAACAGGCGCGACAGCGTGCCGCTTAGGCTGGAACACGTCTCGATTGTGCATCCCGTAGGTCGAAATGCGCTTGTGATTGCGCGCGATTTGTCGCTGATCTTGCAAGCCAATTCGGTCTTATGCATATCGGGCCGAAGTGGTTCAGGGAAGAGCAGCCTCCTAAAGGCCACAGCCGGGTCAGCTGCGCCCACTTCGGGGCAAATATATTGGCTCGACGCCGACGTATCTAGCCTTTCGCGTCGGACGATTGATGCCGCGCGATCGGGACTGATCGGTTATCTCGCCCAATCGGGCAGTCTTCTGCAACATCTGAGCGCGTTTGAAAATGTTTTAGTGCCGACCGCTGCATTGCGCAGGCGAGATCGTGCCCCACTGGTGAGCCGAGCCCGAGATTTGATGTGTCGGCTTGAAATTGAGCATGTGTCTGACAAATATCCAGCGGCTATGTCTGGCGGGGAGGCGCAGCGGGTCGCGATTGCGCGGGCCCTATTACTATTTCCCCCGATTCTCATCCTCGATGAGCCGACATCAAGCCTCGACCGCACGACGGCGGACAAGGTCATAGAAGTCATCAAGGGCGAGGCGGCAGATGGCGCCGCCGTCCTGGTCGCGAGCCACGATCCCGGAGTGATCCATGGGGCAGACAGCGTCGTACCGATCGAGGCACGGTTGGAGAGGGCTGATAGCCGCGTGCAAGGGAATGAAAGACCTTTTGTCCAGCTGGCATGACTGCCAAGCCGGATTCGCGTCGACGTGAATTCTCGGGCCATGCTGCCGCTCTCTTATCTCTCTGAAGAGCCGTTCGAGTAGTTCCAGATGGCCTTTTGTGTGAGTTGGCGTCAGTCGTGACTACTCTCCCTCCTGCGGACCAATCGAATAGCGCGAATTCGCGCATTTCTTACTTCACCGTCAGGCGCAAAACCGTTTTTCCTATAGAACGCTTGCGCGCGTGGATTGGGGTCAATCACCCAAAGTGCTGCATCAAGATCCCCGATGATCGCGTCAAGCAGAAGGGACCCTGCCCCCGAACCATGCGATCCGGAGAGAACGTACAGCGTGTCGATTTCTATGACCCACGGCGAGTGCGGGTCGCGGGGTGAAATTGAAGACGCAATTCCGATAATCTTGCCGTTCAGTTCGGCCACCGCGACAGCCCGTGTTTCGACACCCAGCCTTTGGATCGTGGATATCCAGAAGTCTTCCATCCGGTCTACGAAATGCGGATCGTCCAACATTTGGTTGTGCACTAATCCTCGATAGGTCTCTCGCCAACACTCGACGTGCACGCTTGCCATCTCGCGCGCGTCCGGAATGACAGCGGATCTCACGAGGATCTCGCTCATATTTGTTCCGCCTCTCTTGGGTGAAGCCATGAACACGCTCTCGGTCGACTCCTCTGTAGCGTGCTGTAATCGGTTGGTCCGGAGTTTCGCTTCATTGAACCATTGGCGACTAGTTACAGGGCAAGCGCCCTAAGGAAGAGCGGCGAACCGACTGGAAACATTCAAGTAGTTCGACGTTTCTCCTTCGTGGATGGCAGTCGTACCTTATGGTGCAGAAATGATGTCGAGATACGGGCTTAGGTGCCCCGGCTGTCAAACTGTTTTTTTGGTCCGTTTGGGAGTCGGGCCCACTCAGATGACCAAGTTTTACTTGCCGTGTCCCGAGTGTGGTCTGCCCATCCGGGGGCGGTCGTTTGGGCAAGAGATCGAGCAGCATCATGTCGATTTTGAAGCTGAAGTCGTTGACAGTAGACAGCTTCGGGATCCGTATCGAACTATAACGATTGATCCGACCGCTCCATCTCGGTACGAAGCGCAAAGAATGGGCACTTTCGGCGCGTCATCCACAATTACCCTCGCGCAGTTGGCAGGCGACGACGCTTCGGTCGAACGGCTGTTTCTCACACTGGGCCGCGGGCAGCATGCGGTTGAGGAAATGTGGCCATATGCGCGCGATCTCTTCGAGTACTACCTTGCGAAGGACTGGACGGGTCTGCAGCGAATTGGACAGTCGATTTACAAAGAGCAGTGGGATGGGCGTGTAACCGCGTTTGGCCGCGGGCCCGCTTCGTACGCGGCGGTGGGCGCCACTACCGCCGAAGTGCGCGCGGACACAAACATGGGCATCCAAGTGATGCTCGATCGGTTTGGTCGAAAACACGAAGCCGCGATCCGTGATCGCTCGGGGACATATGTCGCCCTACTTTCGGCTGCGGCAGAGCGAAAAAATGAGGCGGAGTTGCAACGTCGCTTCTTCGACGCGATCGCCAACTTCATGGCGAGCTTCGAATCCTGGCGGATGGGAGTTCTCTGGTGGGCACTTCCGAACGACCGTCGTCGAATCCTCGGTCACGTCCCTGAGAGTGGTGTAATTTCCGGGTTCTGAGCGTCGGATCGTCGACGTGAAGAGCCATCGTGTGATGGTCAGTGAAAACCGACTAAAGATCTCACGACAAGGA
>Ga0302187_10002422_pt1 | contig 15363 bp, 16 predicted proteins | sample II_Bog_E1_3_FD_202120 | JGI IMG/M metagenome (GOLD analysis project Ga0302187, IMG submission 202120) | Peat permafrost microbial communities from Stordalen Mire near Abisko, Sweden - II_Bog_E1_3 | ecosystem: Environmental > Terrestrial > Soil > Wetlands > Peat | place: Sweden: Abisko...
CCATGGCGATATCTGGATCGAACTGGGGTTCGACTGGCGCGAAGATCTGGTCGGTGATCCCGATACCGGTGTGCTGGCTTCGGGCCCGATCATCAGCCTGCTCGACAACGCCACCTCGATGTCGGTGTGGACCCGTGTCGGCCGGTTCAGCCCGCAAGTGACGCTGGACTTGCGGATCGATTACACCCGCGCCGCAACGCCGGGCAAATCGATCGTCGCGCGCGCGGAATGCTATCAGGTGCGCCGGTCGATGGCGTTTGTGCGCGGGATTGCCCATGACGGCGATATCACCGATCCGGTCGCCCATGCGGCGGGCATCTTCATGCTGGTCGACGGGCAGGAGTGGGTGAAATGAAGAGCACCGAACTACCCCCTTATGCCCGCGCAATGGGCATGGAACTGGCCGGAACCGATGACGGCAGCCCGGTGATCGCGATCGATTTTTCGCCACGCGCGATGGGCCGTCCCGGGTTCTTTCACGGCGGAGCAATCGGCGGCGTGCTGGAAATGGCGGCGTTTGCCGCGCTGAGCGCCGAACTCGAACGCCAGGGTGTCGCTGTGCGGATCAAGCCGATCAACATCAGCACCGAATACTTGCGCGCAGGGCTTCCCGAACGGCTCTATGCGCGGGGCGAAGTGGTGCGGGCGGGCCGCCGTGTCGCCAATGTGCGGATCGAGGCCTGGCAATCCGACCGCACCCGCCCGGTGGCAAGCTGCTGGATGAATTTCCTGCTGTCGCCCAAAACACCCTAAATCCGCAACTCGACGACGATCCCGTCGGGTTCGGGATCACCCGGTGCCAGCCGCAGGGCATCGGCGCGCGCGCGCGCCAGGATGGCGGGTGGTACATCGGCGCCGATGATCAGCGCATCGGCGTGGCCCAGCAAACGCGCGTGGCGCAATGTCAGGTCTTCGGGGTCGGCACTGGTCAGGTGGATGACATGGCGCCCAGTCGCATTGGGCGCGGCCCCGTCGATCCAGCGCGCCACGGCATCGTCGGCCTGTTCGCGCATGGGATCAAGCGCGCCGCCCGGTGCCAGCGCGGCATCGAGCCCGCGCCGCCGCAGCGCCGCATCGGGCCAGCGCACGCGCAAGGCCGCACGCGCGGCATAAAGCGCCTCGGCCAGCGCACCCAGCCCTTGCGGCAACAGCGCGTCGATCCGCAGCCGCAGCGCCTTGGCCAGCCCCGCACTGGCCCCGGCCGTGCCCACCGCGATCAGCACCGGCGCGCGATCGACCAGCGACGGGGTGGTGAAATCGCACAAGTCGGGCCGGTCGACGACATTCACCAGCAACCCGGCGCAACGCGCGCGCAGCGCATCGGCCTGCAGGGCGGTTTCATCGTCATGCGCGACAAACGCAATCCGCGCGCCCTGGTCGATGCCCAGCGCCAGATCGTCGATCACCAGTGCGCCCGCGCGCTCGACCAGCCGGCGCTTGGCCGTCGCGGCCTCGCCATGCCCCAGCACGACCACCGGTTGCCCCGCCAGACGGTGGAACAGCGGCAGCGCGGGCAGCGTCACACCAGAAAATCCGGCACGCGTTCGGCGGCCAGGATCGTCGCCGGGGCAATCCGGTCGGCAACCACCGCCCAGCGATCGCCATCGACCATCACTTCGGGCACCATGGCGCGCGAATTGTAGGTGCTGGCCATTGTCGCGCCATAGGCCCCGGCGGTGCGGAACACCGCCAGATCGCCGCGCGCCACCGTGTCGATATCGCGCGCCATCGCAAATGTGTCGCTCGATTCGCAGATCGGCCCGACGATATTGGCCGTCATCCGCGTGCCGTCGGGCGTCACGGCGGCGAAATCGTGCCAGGCGTCATACATCGCCGGGCGCGCCAGATCGTTCATCGCCGCATCGACCACCACCCACGGGTGCCCGGCGCCGTCCTTGACACGAATCACCCGGGTCAACAGCACCCCGGTGTTGCCGGTGATCACCCGGCCCGGCTCGAACATCAGCGTCACGCCCCAGTCGGCGGTGACCCGCGCCACCATCGCGGCATAGTCGGCCGGCTGCGGAAACACCTCGCCCGCCTTGTACGGCACGCCGACCCCGCCGCCCAGATCCATATGCGTCACCGCATGGCCCGCCGCACGGATGGCGCGCATCAGGCCGCCGACTTTGGTGAAGGCGGCCTCCAGCGGATCGAGCCGCGCCAACTGGCTGCCGATATGCAGCGCCAGCCCGCGCATTGCCAGACCGGGCTCGCCGGCCAGTCGGGCATAGATGTCTTCGGCACGGTCAAACGGCACGCCAAACTTGTTTTCCGCCTTGCCGGTGGAAATCTTGCCATGCGTTCCAGCATCGACATCGGGATTGACGCGCAGCGCGCACGACGCCGTGCGGCCCAGTGCCCGCGCGATTTCGGCCAATTCCAGGCCTTCTTCGGCGCTTTCCAGATTGAACTGGCCGATCCCGACTTCCAGCGCGCGGGTCAGTTCGGCCTGGGTCTTGCCGACGCCCGAAAAGACGATCCGTTCGGGCGGCATCCCTGCGGCCAGCGCCCGTTCCAGTTCGCCCACCGAAACCACATCGGCGCCATAGCCTTCGGCGGCCAGCACTTTGAGCACGGCCAGATTGGGGTTCGATTTCACCGCAAAGGCGATCTGCACCGAAGGCAGCACCGCCAGCGAATCGCGAAACACGCGCGCATGGCGGGTCAGCGTGGCGCGCGCATAGACATAGACCGGGGTGCCCACGGCTTCGGCCAGGCGCGGCAAGGCCACGGCTTCGGCGTGGAGCACGCCGTCGGAATAGTCGAAATGGTCCACGCGATGCAGTCTTTCGGATCAGTGTTCGGGGGGCAGGTCGTAGGGGTCGTCGGCGCGATCTTCGGACCGGACGCGCACATCGACATTGCGTTCGGGCCGCGCCTGGCTTGGCTCTTTCAGCAACTGGTCGGCATTGGGGCGATAACCGCTGCCATAGGACGGCGGCGGCAAGGCATGGCCCGCCAGCGGTTTGAGCACGCGGCGATTGCCGCATCCGGCCAGCGCCAGCGCGGCCAGACCAGCGAAAATCAGCGTAGAGCGGGCACGCATGTCAGTCCTCCAACCCCAGCGCGGCACGCGCCTCGGCCACCCGCTGGTGTACTTGCAACGGCGCGGTTCCGCCATGGCTGGCGCGCGCGGCCACCGAGGCTTCGACCGACAGGGCGGCATAGACCCGCTCGTCCACGCGCGGGTCGATCGCCTGCAAGTCGGCCAGCGGCAACTGGTCGAGCGCGACGCCCCGGCTTTCGGCCAGCCGCACCGCGCTGCCGGTGATGTGATGCGCCTCGCGAAACGGGATATCGGCCTGGCGCACCAGCCAGTCGGCCAGATCGGTGGCGGTGGCATAGCCCAGTTCGGCCGCCGCGCGCATGCGCGGTTCGCGGAATTTGGCTTCGGCAACCATCCCGGTCATCGCCGCGACCGACAGCGCCAGCAGCGAGGCCGCCTCGAACACCGGCGGCTTGTCGTCCTGCATGTCCTTCGAATAGGCCAGCGGCAGCCCCTTCATGGTGATCATCAGCGCGGTCAGGCTGCCGACGATACGCCCGGCATGGCCGCGCACCAGTTCGGCGGCATCGGGGTTCTTTTTCTGCGGCATGATCGAACTGCCGGTCGACAGGCTGTCGGGCAGCACGACAAACCCGAAGGGCTGGCTGGCCCAGATGATGAATTCTTCGGCCAGCCGCGACAGGTGCAGCGAAATCTGCGCCGCCGCCATCAGGAAATCCAGCGCGAAATCGCGGTCCGACACCGAATCGAGGCTGTTGGCGGTGGGCCGGTCGAACCCGAGCGCCGCCGCCGTGGCCTGCCGGTCGATCGGAAAGCCGGTGCCTGCCAGCGCGGCAGCGCCCAGCGGGCATTCGTTCATCCGCACCCGCGCATCGGCCAGCCGCGACCGGTCGCGCCGGATCATCTCGTAATAGGCCAGCAAGTGATGCCCCAGCGTCACCGGCTGCGCGGTCTGCAGATGGGTAAAGCCCGGCATGATCGAGGCGGCATGTTCGCCCGCGCGAGTCACCAGCGCCACTTGCAGCGCATGCAATCCGGCATCGGCCTGATCGATGGCATCACGCACCCACAGCCGGAAATCGGTGGCCACCTGATCGTTGCGGCTGCGCGCAGTGTGCAACCGCCCCGCCACCGGCCCGATCAGCTCGGCCAGGCGGCTTTCGGTGGTCATGTGGATGTCTTCCAGATCCCAGTTTTCGGGCACGCCACTGGCGGCATATTCCGCCGCGACCTGGTCCAGCCCTGCGGCAATCGTCGCCGCATCGGCCGCCGAAACGATGCCTTGCGCGCCCAGCATCGCCACATGCGCCTTTGACGCGGCGATGTCCTGCCCCCACAGCGCCTTGTCGAACGGGATCGAGGCATTTATCTCGCGCATGATTGCCGAAGGCCCCGCCGCGAACCTGCCGCCCCACATCTGATTGGAACCGGAATTGCCGCTCATGTCTCTTCGTCTGCCTCTGGTCGTTGCGCTGGCCGGGTTGTGCCTGAGCGCGTGCGATAGAGAGCCGCGCGCGCCAGCGCAACCGCCCAGCACCGCCGCCACCGACAGCGCCGCTGTGGACGCAGGCGAAGGCTTCGTCGGCAAGATCGACCGCAGCCACAAGGGCTCGGCCATGCCGCAGGCGACGCTCTCCGATGGCAGCGGTGCCAAACTGGCGATCCAGAGGCTGAAGGGCAAACCCGTGCTGATCAACTTGTGGGCGACCTGGTGCGGGCCCTGCGTCAAGGAACTGCCCACGCTCGATGCGCTGGCTGCGCGCGAAAGCGGCCACCTGACGGTCGTCACCGCGTCGCAGGACATGGGCCAGCCAGGCAAAGTTGCCACTGCGCTGGCGGCGCACAGCAGCGGGCACCTGCACCCCTGGCTCGACCCCGACAACACGCTGGGGTTCTTCTACAATTCGGGCGAATTGCCGACCAGCGTGCTCTACGATGCGCAAGGGCGCGAAGTCTGGCGCATGGTCGGCGCCCACGACTGGACCGGGCCCGACAGCCAGAGCCTGATCGCCCCCGCCATGCCGTAACGGAAAGCGCACGGTTGCGCGCCGCATTGCAAAATTGTTGGGTTTACGTGTGCGTAAAGCCCCTTTCCGAGCGCCCGCCAATCCCCTAACCAACCGGTTAAATGGAGTCGGGAATGCACGCGCAGATGGAGCAGGACGCACAACAGGCAGCGCCGTTGACGCTGACACACCTGGCCGAACGGCTGGAGCAGACAGGCGATCGCTTCACGCTCCACGGCGCGGCGGGCTGGATGCAGGGGCGCACGATGTATGGCGGCGCGTCCTCGTTCATTGCCTTTATCGCTGCGACGCGCGCCTTTCCCGATCTGCCCCCGCTGCGCGCGGCGCAGATCGGTTTCATCGGCCCGGTGGGCGAGGATCTGACCGCACGCGCAACGATGCTGCGCACCGGCAAGAGCGTCAGCCATGTCGAAACCACGTTGTGGTGTGACGATGCGCTGGTCCACCGCGCAACCTGGCTGTTCGGATCGGCGCGCCCTGGCAACGGGCATCGTGCCGCCGACCGGCTGGAGGCGTTCACCCCGCCCGAAGACGCCAGCCCGGTCAGGGAACATATCCATGCGCCCGCCTTTATCGAACGCATGGACTTGCGCCATGCCGATCCGGCAGGCCCCCGCCAATCCGCCGTGGTACGCCGCTGGGTGCGGCTGAGGGACCGCGACGGGCTTGATCCGGTGGCCGAACTGATCGCGATCGGTGATGCATTGCCGCCCGGATCGATGCGCGCGATGGAACGGCGCGGCCCGATCAGTTCGATCAACTGGTCGCTGACATTGCTCGGCCATGCTATCACCACCCGCGACGGCTGGTGGCTGCTGGAAACCGCGTCGAACCACATGGCGGACGGATTTTCCAGCGAAACGCTGCGGGCGTGGAACACCGAGGGGGTCGAAGTGATGCGCGGCCTGCAGTCGGTGGCGATATTTGGATGATGACAGACCCCGCAACGGGGCTGGAGAGGATGCAGAGCTTGGAACTGGCAAACCCGATCGACCATGGTTTTGACCCTGCGCGGCTGGCGCGGATCGCCGATTTTCTTCAGCGCGATTATGTCGGCCCGGGGCGTTTTCCAGGCGCAGACGTGCTGATCGCGCGCGATGGCGTGCCGGTGTGGCGGGCCACGATGGGCCACATGCGCGCCGACGGCAAGCCCTGGGCGCCCGATACGATCTGCCGCATGGCCTCGATGACCAAGCCGATCGTGTCGGTGGCGTTCATGATACTGGTCGAACAAGGGCTGGTCGCGCTCGACGATCCGGTGACCAAAGTCGTGCCCGAATTCGCCGATCTGCGGGTCTATGCGGGCGGCGGCGGCGATGCGCCGTTTGTGCCCGGCCCGCGTGCCCGGCCGATGCGCATGGTCGATCTGCTCAGCCACCGTTCGGGGCTGACCTATGGCATCCAGAACCGCGACAACCTCGACGCCGCCTATCGCAAGGGGCGGCTCGACGGGCATCCCAGCCTCGCCGGCAACGATGCCTTCATCGCCGGGCTGGCCGCGCTGCCGCTGGCGTTTCAGCCCGGCGAGGCGTGGCATTATTCGGTGGCGGTCGACGTGCTGGGGGTGATCATCAGCCGCCTGTCGGGACAGAGCCTCGGCGACTTTCTGCGCACGCATGTCTTCGGCCCGCTGGGCATGGACGATACCGGGTTCTACTGCCCCGCGGACAAGGCGCAGCGGCTGGCCGATGGCTGGATGCATGTGCCGGGCCGCACGCCAAAGCTGTTTGACCCGGCGGAAAAATCGGGCGTGCTGCGCGAACCCGGGTTTGAAAGCGGCGGTGGCGGGCTGGTTTCGACGATGGCCGATTATCACCGGTTCTGCCGCATGCTGGTGGGGCGCGGCGCCAGCGACGGGGTGCGGCTGATCAGCCCGGCGACGCTGCGGCTGATGACCGCCAACCATCTCCCCGGCGATCTGCCGCAGATCGCGCGCGGGCTGTTTGCCGATGCGCGGCAGGCGGGCACCGGGTTTGGCCTGGGCTTTGCGGTCACCACCGATCCGGTGCGCACGCTGACACCGGGCAATGCCGGCGAATATTTCTGGAGCGGCATCCATTCGACCAAGTTCTTCATCGACCCGGTCGAAGGCCTGTCGATGGTGTTTTTGACCCAGGTGTTCCCGAGCGTGGTGTTCCCCATCCGCGAGCAACTGAAAACCCTGATCTATGCGGCGCTGAGCGAGAGCCGCGCGTGACCCTTGCAAAGGAGACTGCCATGTCCGATCCGATCCCCGGCGCCCGCGACCATATCGAAGCCGCCCGCCATGCCGCCGCCGCGATCGACGACATTCCCGCCGACACCCCGCTGATCCCCATCACATCGGTCGGCGTGATCGGCGCGGGCACGATGGGCGGCGGGATCACCATGAATTTCCTGACCGCCGGGATTCCGGTGACGATTGTCGAGACCAGCCAGGACGCGCTCGACCGGGGGGTCGCCACGATCCGCCGCAATTACGAAGCCACCGTCAAGCGCGGCAAGATGGACGCCGCGCATGCCGAACGCGCGGTCGCGCTGTTGACCCCGACGCTCGATTTCGGCGCGCTGGCCAGCGCCGATCTGGTGATCGAGGCGGTCTATGAAAGCATGGATGTCAAACGCGAGGTGTTCACCCGCCTCGATGCGATTGCCAAACCCGGCGCGATCCTGGCCAGCAACACCAGCTATCTCGATGTCGATGCGATTGGTGCGGTGACCGGCCGCCCGGCCTCGGTGCTGGGCATGCACTTCTTTTCGCCCGCCAATGTCATGAAACTGCTCGAAGTCGTGCGCGGCAAGGCGACCGGCAAGGCCGAACTGGCAACGGTCATGGCGCTGTCGGTCAAGATCGGCAAGATCCCGGTGGTGTCGGGCGTGTGCCACGGCTTTATCGGCAACCGCATGCTGTCGCCGCGCCAGGCCGCCGCGCATGCGCTGATCATGGAAGGCGCCAAGTACTGGGATGTCGACGAGGCGCTGCTCGAATTCGGCTTTCCGATGGGGCCATGGCAGATGGCCGACCTGGCCGGGGTCGATATCGGCTGGCACCGCGATCCCGCGCGCATCGAAACCTTGCGCGATGCGCTGTGCGCGGTGGGCCGCTGGGGGCAGAAGACCAAGAAGGGCTTCTACGACTATGACGACAACCGCCAGCGCACGCCGTCGGACGAAGTCAGCGCGATAATCGCCGAATTCGCCGCCAGGGAAGGCAAGCCCCAGCGCACGATCGGCAAGGACGAGATCCGCGAACGCCTGCTCTATCCGATGATCAGCGAAGGTGCGTTGATCCTCGACGAACATATTGCCCAGCGTGCGGGTGACATCGATACGGTGTGGCTCAACGGCTATGGCTGGCCGGCGTGGACCGGCGGGCCGATGTACTGGGCCGACCATATCGGGCTGGCCACCGTGGTCGACGGGCTCAACCGCCATGGCCAGCCGGTCGCCCCATTGCTGGCCGCCAAGGCGGCGGCAGGCGAAACGTTCAACTGACATGGCCGCCCACGCCATCAGCATCGCCGATGTGGTGGCGGCAGAGTTCCTGCCGCTGCCCACCATTCTGGCCGCGCATGCCGCACGGCGCGGCGATGCCATCGCGCTGGCCGACGAACGCCACCGGATAAGCTGGGCAGAGCTTGGCGATCTGACCGAGCGGGTGGCCGCCGCGTTGCAGGCAGCGGGCGTGACGCCGGGTGACCCGGTGGCACTGGCCGCGACCAATTCGGTGGAGGCGGCGCTGGCCTTCACCGGCATCTTGCGCGCGGGCGCGGCGGCGGCGCTGCTGACATCGTCGGCGGCGGGCGACACGGTCATGGCGATGCTGGCCGACAGCACCGCGCGCGTGCTGTTCCTCGATGCGGCAATCGCGGAAAAGATTGCCGACCTGCCGTTTCCCGACGATGTCCTGCGTATCGCGGTCGATGACAGCGATGCCGGGATCGCGTTGTCGGGGTGGCTGCCGCCGGCCGGCACGCGCGCCGCCCCGGTCGATATCGCGCCCGAGGATCCGTTCAACATCATCTATTCGTCGGGCACCACCGGCACGCCCAAGGGCATCGTGCAAAGCCACAAGATGCGCCATGAATATGCCCGGCGCACGCTGTCGGGCGGCTATGGCGACGACACCTGCATCATCAGTTCCACCCCGCTCTATTCGAACACCACGCTGGTCAGTTTCTTCCCCGCGCTGACCGGCGGCGGCAAAGTCGTGCTGATGGCCAAATTCGATGCGCGGCGGTTTCTCGAACTGTCGCAGGCCGAACGCGTGACCCATGCCATTCTGGTGCCGGTGCAATATCGCCGGATCATGGAACTGCCCGATTTCGACAGCTTCGACTTGTCGTCCTATGTGCTCAAATCAAGCACTTCGGCGCCGTTTCCGGCCTGGCTCAAGGCCGATGTGCTCAAACGCTGGCCGGGCGGACTGCTCGATGCCTATGGCATGACCGAAGGCGGCGCCTCGACCATTCTGGTCGCGCACGAATTCCCCGACAAGCTGCACACCGTCGGGCGCCCCTCGCCCGGCCATATCATGAAGATCATCGACGAAGAGGGCCGCGAACTGCCGCAGGGCGAAGTGGGCGAGATTGTCGGCCATTCGCCGGTAATGATGAACGGCTATCACCGCCAGGATGCCAAGACCCGCGAGGTCGAATGGTTCGATACCGAAGGTCGGCGCTATATCCGCCATGGCGATGTGGGCCGGTTCGACGAAGACGGTTTCCTGATCTTGATGGACCGGTCGAAAGACATGATCATTTCGGGCGGGTTCAACATCTTCCCCACCGATCTTGAAGCACACCTGACCTGCCAGAGCGCGGTGCGCGAGGCGGCGGTGATCGGCGTGCCGTCGGACAAATGGGGCGAAACCCCGTTTGCGGTGGTCGTGCTGGCCGATCCAACCGCCGATCCGGCGGCGATCCTGGCCGAAGCCAACGCGCATCTGGGCAAGACCCAGCGAATCAGCGCGATTGCGGTGGTCGATGAACTGCCGCGCAGCGCGATCGGCAAAGTGCTGAAACGAAGTTTGCGCGACCGCTTTGGCGGCAATCCGGTAACCCACGCTTTTTCTTGAGAATTCGCAAAAGAAGGAACACCATACCATGCGTGATGCAGTAATCGTGGCAGTGGCGCGGACCCCGATCGGGCGCGCCTACAAGGGCGCCTTCAACGCCACCGGCGGCGCCACCCTGGGCGCCCACAGCCTGCGCGCGGCGATCGAGCGCGCCGGCATCGAAGGCGGCGAAGTCGATGACGTGGTGTGGGGCGCGGCGCTGCAGCAAGGCGCGCAAACGCCCAATATCGCACGGCAGGTTGCGCTGCGCGCCGGGCTGCCGGTGACGGTGGCGGGCCAGTCGATGGATCGCCAGTGCTCATCGGGGCTGATGACGATCGCCACCGCGTCGAAACAGGTGGTGTTCGATCGCATGGACGTGGTCGCTGCCGGGGGGCAGGAATCGATCAGCCTGGTCCAGACCAAGGACATGCGCGTGCAGCCTGATCCCGAACTGCAGGCGATGCACAAGGCGGTCTATATGCCGATGCTGCAGACCGCCGAAGTGGTCAGCAAACGCTATGGCATCGGCCGCGAAGCCTGCGACGCCTATGCCCTGCAGTCGCAGCAGCGCACCGCCGCCGCGCAGGCCGCCAACCTGTTCGCCGATGAAATCGTCTCCGTCAACGCCAAGATGGCCGTCGCGGACAAGGAAACCGGCGCAATCAGCATGCGCGACGTGACCCTGACCAAGGATGAAGGCAACCGCCCCGAAACCACGCTCGAAGGCCTGGCCTCACTCAAGACCGTGCTGCCCGAAGGGATCGTCACCGCCGGCAACGCCAGCCAGTTGTCCGACGGGTCCGCCGCCGTGGTGATCATGGAAGCCGCCGTCGCCGCCAAGAAGGGCCTGACCCCGCTCGGTCGCTATGTCGGCATGGCCGTCGCGGGCACCGAACCCGACGAAATGGGCATCGGCCCGGTCTATGCCATTCCCAAGCTGCTCAGCCGGTTCGGCCTGACCATCGCCGACATCGGTCTGTGGGAACTCAACGAAGCCTTTGCCGTGCAGGTGCTCTATTGCCGCGACCGGCTGGGCATCCCCGATGAACTGCTCAACGTCAACGGCGGCTCGATCTCGATCGGCCACCCTTATGGCATGACTGGCGCCCGCTGTTCGATCCACGCACTGCTCGAAGGCAAACGGCGCGGCGCCAAGCACGCCGTCGTCACGATGTGCGTGGGCGGCGGCATGGGTGCCGCAGGCCTGTTCGAAATCTTCTGACTTTATAAAGCCCCTCCCCTTAGGGGAGGGGTTGGGGAGGGGTGTGCGAAGCCCGCCAAAGCGCGCAACGCGCAGGCATCGCACCCCCGGACCCGCCCACCGAAAGGGTTGGTTCTACCTACTCCACCCCCGCCTCGACCTTCCCCGGTCGCGGCGCAAATCCTGCCATGCCCATCCACCATTGCAGCGCGATGATCGCGCCTTTGGCCGGTTGCAGCAGGTTCATCAGCATCACCACCGCCAGTGTCACCGCGATCACCACGGTCACCCACATCGGGATCGCGGTCGCGCTGCCCAGCACGATCATCACCGGGGCCATCACATGGCCGGTGATGATGATCGCGACATAAGGCGGGAAATCGTCGGCGGCGTGCAAAGTCCAGTCCTGCGCGCACAACGGGCAGCGATCGACCGGTTTGAGGAACCGCGCGAACAGGCGCGCCCCGCCGCAGCGCGGGCATTTGCCGGTAAACCCCCGGCGCATTGCCGCCCACACCGTTTGCGGCAAGTCGGGGGTCATCTGCTCTTGTCGTTCTTGTCGTCGAACGGGTTCCTGGCGCTGCGCAAGGTCAAGCGGATCGGCACCGCATCGAACCCGAGTTCGCGGCGAATGCCGTTGATCAGATAACGGCGATAACTTTCGGGCAACTGGTCGAGCCGCGTGCCGAACAGGATAAAGCCCGGCGGCCGGGTCTTGGCCTGGGTGATATAGCGCAGCTTGATCCGCCGACCGCTCGGCGCGGGTGGTGGATTGGCCGACAGCGCGGAGTCGAACCAGCGGTTGAGCGCGGCGGTCGGCACACGCTTGCTCCACGCGTCGCGCAATTCGAACGCGGCGCCCAACAGCGCGTCGATACCTTTGCCGGTGCGCGCCGAGACCGCGATCAACGGCACCCCGCGCACTTGCGCCAGCCCTTCCTCAAGCGCGGCGCGCACGCCGTTAAACAGCCCGCTGGGGTCTTCGGCGATGTCCCACTTGTTGATCGCGATGATCAGCGCGCGGCCTTCTTCGAGCACGAGCGAGGCGATCTTCAGATCCTGATGTTCGAGCCCGCGCGTGGCATCGAGCAACAGCACCACCACTTCGGCAAAATCGACCGCGTGGCGCGCGTCGGCCACCGCCAGCCGTTCCAGCTTTTCGACCACCAGCGCCTTTTTGCGCATGCCCGCCGTGTCGATCAGGCGCACCGGCCGGCTGCCCCCGGCGGGATCGTGCCAGGTCCAGTCGACCGCGATCGAATCGCGGGTGATCCCGGCTTCGGGCCCGGTCAGCAGGCGATCTTCGCCCAGAATGCGGTTGATCAGCGTCGATTTGCCCGCATTCGGGCGGCCGACGATGGCGAGCTTCAAGATGCTTTCGGGATCGTATTCGGGTTCGTCGGGGTCGCGCTCGGGCGCCTCCTCGGGCTCTCCGATCAGCGGCAGCAGCGCCTGGAACAGATCGCTCAGGCCTTCACCATGTTCCGCCGACAGCGCGATCGGCTCGCCAAAGCCCAGCGCAAAGGCTTCGAACACGCCATCGTCGCCCGCGCGGCCTTCGGCCTTGTTGGCGACCAGGATCACCGGCACCGACGATTCGTGCAGATGGCGGCCGATTTCCTCGTCAAGCAAGGTCAGCCCGGCGCGCGAATCGATCACGAACAGCGCCACGCTTGCGCCGGCCAGCGCGGCCTCGGTCTGCATGCGCATGCGGCCCGGCAACGTGGCGGGATCATCGTCTTCCCAGCCAGCCGTATCCACAATGGTAAACGCCAGACCCAGCAAGTCCGCCTCACCGAATCGGCGGTCGCGGGTCACCCCCGGCTGGTCATCGACAAGCGCCAGACGCTTGCCCACCAGCCGGTTGAACAGCGTGGATTTGCCCACATTGGGCCGACCGATAATGACAACTTGGGGTAATTGCGGGGCAGACATGGATTTTGCCGTGCCGGTTTACGGGCAGAAAGGCAAGCAATTGCGCGGCACAGGGCCTGTCTTCACACTCCCGCAACATCCAATTACCTGCCGTTAACCGTGCTGCGTCGCCGCGCCTTAACCACCGTGCGTGCAAGTAAACGGCCATGCAGGGATGGACCGTATTAAAAGCCGGGGGATGGCAGCTCGCAACTGTGCTGGCCTTATCAGCCCAGATTGCTCCGATCACGGCGCAGGCGCGTCCGGCGGGTTTTGTCCCTGCCGCCGATGCCGGGGACGACAGCGACGATGACGATGCGCTGCCCTATCGCCAATGCGTGCCGTTTGCGCGCCAGGTGTCGGGCATTCAGCTCTATGGCGATGCGCACACCTGGTGGGACCAGGCCGTCGGGCACTATGCGCGCGGTCATGAACCCAAAGTGGGCGCGGTGATGAGCTTTCGCCCGCATGGCCCGATGACGCTGGGCCATGTCGCGATGGTCAGCAAAGTGATCGATGATCGCACCGTGTTGCTGCGCCATGCCAACTGGTCGCCGATCGACGGACGGCGCGGCAATGTCGAACTCGACGTGCGCGCGGTCGATGTCTCGCCCGACAACGACTGGAGCGAAGTGCGCGTATGGTATGCCCCGATCGGCGATCTGGGTACCACGCGCTGGCCGGTCAACGGTTTCATCTACAAGACCCGTCCGCGCAAGGGCGAGGCCCCCGATGGCATTCACCTGGCCAGCGCAAACGCCCCGCGCGTGACGCAACTGTCGTATCATGCGGCAACGCCATCACGCATCGACAGCAATTTCCTCGCCGGCATCCGGCCCGAATCGGGCGCCGCAACGACGACCCCGCGCCGCACCTGGCTGGTTGCGCGGGCGGCAGACCGCGACAGCGCGACGCCTGCCACCACCGCACCTGCCCTGCGCAACGATCCGATCGGCCGGATCATCGCCGCACACATGAAACACGCCGACGACTGATCAGATCTGGCGCCATTCGCCGGTGGGCAACCCGTCCAGCGTCCAGTCGCCGATCCGCCAGCGCACCAGCCGCAATGTCGGCAGGCCGACCGCCGCAGTCATCCGCCGCACCTGGCGGTTGCGCCCTTCGCGGATGGTCAGGCTGATCCAGCTATCGGGTACCGATTTGCGAAAGCGCACCGGCGGATCGCGCGGCCACAATTCGGGCGGCGCGATCGGTTCCACCTCGGCAGGCAAAGTCGGCCCGTCATTCAGCACGACCCCGTGGCGCAACTGCGCCAGTTGCGCGGGCTCGGGAATGCCCTCGACTTGCACCCAATAGGTCTTGGCCAGCTTGAACCGGGGATCGGCGATCCGCGCCTGCAGGCGCCCGTCATCGGTCAGCAGCAGCAGCCCCTCGCTGTCGCGATCGAGCCTGCCTGCCGGATAGACCCCCGGCACCGCGACAAACCCCGCCAATGTCGGGCGCGCGCCACCGTCGGTAAACTGCGACAACACCCCGAACGGTTTGTTGAACGCGATCAGCCGGGTCATGCATGCCCCTTTTGCAGCGCGATGCCGGCCAGATTGTGCGCCCGCGCAACATGGCGCACCCGCACCCGCGCAAACCCCGCCGCCAGCGCCTGAAACCGCGCCAGATAGCCGCGAAACCGTTCCGGCACGCGCCGCGCGCGCCCCGACGCCTGATCGACCACCATCACCGCATCGCCCAACAGCACGACATCGCGCAGCCCCAGATCGCGCGCCACCGCGATGGCATCGAGCAGCGCCAGCCATTCGGCATCGTTGTTGTCACCCTGCCCATGATCGCCCCGGTGCCACACCCGCCCGCCGGTCACCACCGCCGTTTCGATCACGCCCGGATTGGGCCGACACCCGCCATCAAACCAGATTTTCATCGGCCCGTGCCTATCACGCCAGCAAGCGCGACGCGACGGTTTGCCGCAGCGTCAATTTTTGTAACTACAAAAATATTGACAGTGCTATTTTCGGTAGCTACATTAAATCATGATAATCGTGTGGGACGAGCCGAAGCGGCAAGCGAATATCGTCAAGCACGGGATCGACTTTGCGATGATCGGGCCGGAGTTCTTCCTGTCGGCACAGATCGTCCCTGCAAAAGACGCCCGATGGGCGGCCATCGGCGAACTCGATGGCGTCATCGTGGTGATCTTTGC
>Ga0302187_10002428_pt1 | contig 15346 bp, 10 predicted proteins | sample II_Bog_E1_3_FD_202120 | JGI IMG/M metagenome (GOLD analysis project Ga0302187, IMG submission 202120) | Peat permafrost microbial communities from Stordalen Mire near Abisko, Sweden - II_Bog_E1_3 | ecosystem: Environmental > Terrestrial > Soil > Wetlands > Peat | place: Sweden: Abisko...
GGCTAGGCTATTTGAGCACTTCGTTTATCGGTTCTACCAGAGGGAACTCGAATCGAAGGGGTGGAAGGTTAAGCCTCAGGAGCACCTCCACTGGGATAGCCTTGACATCACGAAACTCCTTCCCGAGATGCAGGCAGATGCCATTCTCCGGGGCGATGGCCGTGTGGTGCTTGTGGAGTGCAAATTTTACAGCAAGGTTCTGCAGTCCGGCCTCTGGAGCCAACAGTCCAAGATCCGCTCATCACACCTGTACCAAGTGATGACTTATCTCCGCAACATGCAGGCCACGCTCCCTGGCCAAGTGGTTGAAGGCCTGCTGGTGTACCCCGCAGTGGAAGTGGATTTCGTAGAGAACCTGACGCTGTCCGGCCATCCCGTCAGGGTCTGCACCGTCGATTTGGCCCGCGAATGGAAAGATGTCGAAACACGCATGCTCCAAATCATTGCGAGTCACCACTCCCAAAAGGACGTCTACGCAGAGTTTTCTTAGAACTTCGACTTTGGAATGAGACTAATCTACTAGCCACGGGCAAGTCATAAGGCCAAAGGATGATCGCGTATGGGCAGAGGAGCAGTAGAATTAGCGGACTTTCCAGAGCACATCAGGCTGCTTCTAATCTGCGTCAACAAGATACTCAAGTCTCTGGGAGCATTCGACGCCGTTCGGTACTCGTGGAAAATTACACCCGAGAGGGCAGAAAAGGCCGAACTTGTGGTGGCCGTATCCCGCAGTATTATCGTCGGAGTATTTAGGGCGGATGAATGGCTCCCGGCCACGAAGGCCAACTTCCCAGATATCCAGGACGAACACGGCAACTGGATGAAGCAATCAGGCAGGTTCGGATTTCACGGCAGCGACGCGCCAAGCAACATCAAGGCGCAATATATCGGCAAGCGCATTCCACCCAAGTGGGACTTCAAAGGGAACCCGATCCGATATGTAAACTTTGTTTGAAGTCCTAGGGCACGTAAGACTACAGCCGCACGCCGAATGCGGCCGAGTATGAACGACGTGCTTAGCCTTGATCATTCTCAGTTGGCCACTGGCATGTCCCTGTTTTTCTGTTTCTTTAACCATACGTTTGTGGCTAGTTCAGACCGATGTTTCCGACGGCCTGTTTTCATCAGTTTACGGAGCCGACTGCGGGCACCCTTCGTGGGCTATGCAGGGATGCGCCTCCAGCACGGCTGTCGCTTTCGCTGTGGATTACTCACGAGCAGGTTCAGAGGCGTCAGACCTTTGCAATGGAGGGGTAGGTCCCGTAGCTGAGATGAACGATATGAGCGGGAAAGGAGTCGAGACCGGCAACGGGATGAATATAAGTCGTGTGCCCAAATTGTGCCCACGATATGCTTTTTGGACGCTTTTGGCCTATGTGGCAACACGTAAAATCAGTAACTTACGATATCTAAATAGGGCAAAGAAGACCGACCCCCCCTCCCGGCACCAAGATAAGATCGCGAGAAGATTGGCGGTGCCGGCTACCATAAGCACCTGCGCGCTGACGCCGCCAATCTTGGAGCGTGCGTGCCGGTGGCAGCGGAGATTTACGTCGGGCTGACCACCGGCTTATATTTCGCCCAAGGCGCGCCGGTCAGCACATTCAACACATCTATACCAAGATCGACGTATCGACTCGAGCTGCCGCCGCGCTTTGGGCCATGCAGAACGCCGTTGTTCAATAAGCTCTGGGGCGTCTAGTTCTCGAACTCGGTTTCGGGAACGGGCAGTATATCGTCGGGCCGTGCGACCCAGACGTAGAGGGTCGGCAGCAGGAAGACGCTGATGACCAGCGCGCCAATGAGTCCGCCGACAATGACGATGGCGAAGGGGCGCTGCGAGTCGGAGCCGATGCCGTGCGAGGTGGCAGCGGGCAGCAGGCCAAGTGTCGCCACCAGCATAGTCATCATGATGGGACGCAGGCGGAGGACGGCACCTTCGATGGCGGCCTCCTCGATGGAGTGGCCGCGGGCCCGGAGTTGGTTGATGTATTCGAGCATGATGACGCCGGTCTCGACCGAGACGCCGAAGAGGGCGAGGAAGCCGACGCCAGTGGAGACGCTGAAGTTAGTGTGCGACAGGAGCAGTGCGAGCAGGCCGCCCACAGGCGCCATGGAGACCGTGGCAAAAATGAGCATGGCCCACTTACCGGAGTGAAACATCATATACAGGATGACGAAGATGACGATGAGCGTGATGGGCAGCACCACCATCAGGCGGTGGGATGAGCGCTTCTGGCTTTCGTATTCGCCGGCCCAGTCGATCTTGTAGCCGGGAGGCAGTTTGATCTGCGCATTGACCTTGGCGATGGCCTCCTCGACGGTGGAACCAAGGTCGCGGTCGCGCACGCTGTACTTGATGGCAACATAGCGCTGGCCTGCTTCGCGGTAGACTTCTTCGGCGCCGTCTTCGGTCTTAACGTCCGTGAGTTGCGAGAGTGCGACGCGTTCGCCGCCAGGGGCGAGGAGGCGGATGTTGTTGATGGCCTCCTGCGTATTGCGGAACTCGGGAAGATAGCGGACGACCACGTCGTAGCGTGCATCGCCCTGCAGCACCTGGGTGACGGCGTTGCCGCCGACGGCAGTCTGGATGGCGTCCTGCACGTCAGTCACGTTGATGCCGTAGCGTGCGGCGGCGTTGCGGTTGACGGTGTAGTTGAGGTTGGGCTGGCCGATGACGCGGAAAAGACCGAGATCGGCAACCCCTTTGATCGGAGTCATGATGGAAATAATCTGATTCCCCATCCCTTCGAGAGTCTTCAGGTCGTCGCCGTAGATCTTAACGGCAAGTTCACCTTTAACGCCGCTGACAGCCTCTTCGACGTTGTCAGAAATGGGCTGGGAGAAGTTCCAGCCGACTCCGGGCATCTTCTCGAGTTCGGCATCCATGGCGGCGATCAGGTTGTCCTTGTCCTGATGGAAGACGGGCCGCCACTGCTCTTTCGGCTTGAGGTCGACGAAGTATTCGGTATTGAAGAAGCCGGTAGTGTCGGTGCCGTCGTCGGGGCGGCCAGTCTGGCTGATCACCTTGGTGACCTCAGGGAAGGCGTTCAGCTGAACGCGGGCCTCGTTCATGACGCGGAGGCTTTCAGTGGGGCCGGTGGAGGGGGCGAGCGTGCCGCGGACCCAGATTGAGCCTTCGTCGAGGTGGGGGAGAAACTCGGATCCGATGACGCCGCTGAAGCCGAGGAAGATGGCGAGGAGAAACGTCAGCGCGGCGAGACTGAGAGTGACGTGGCGATGCTCGATGGTCCACTTGGCGGCAGTTCGGTAATACTTTGTGAGCCACGCCATGACCGGGTTTTCCCATTCGCTGGCTCCCTTTTCGAACGCGAAACTGGCGAGCACGGGAGCGATGAGGATGGAGAAGACCAGGCCGCCGAGCAGGGCAAAGCTCACCATCCAGGCCATCGGCTTGAAGAGGCGGCCTTCCACGGCTTGCAGTGTGAAGATGGGCAAGTATGCGGCGATGATCATGCCTCGCGCGTAGAAGACGGGGCGCTGTACCTCGTGTGCGGCTTCGCGGATCTGTTGCGTTGGCGTGAGGCCCTGCTTACGCGCGTGGCTGAGGTGGCGGACGATGTTCTCAATCATCACGACGGAGCCGTCCACGACCATGCCGAAGTCCAGCGCGCCGAGCGAGAGCAGGTTTGCCGGCGTGTTGCGCAGGTCCAGGCAGATGGCAGCGAAGAGCAGGGCGAACGGCATGGTGAGGGCCACGATGAACGCGCCGCGAGCGTTGCCGAGGAAGAGGAACAGAACGATGACAACCAGCAGGATGCCTACGGAGAGGTTCTCGAGCACCGTGTGCGTGGTGTAGTGAAGCAGGTCGCTGCGATCCAGAAAGGGGACGATTTTTACGCCGGGGGGCAAAACGTGTTCGTTCAGTTCGGCGACCTTCTGATGGATGCCTTCGAGGGCCGCGTCGGAGTTATTGCCCTTCTGGAGCAGCACGATGCCCTCGACGACATCTCCATCGTCGATAAGCCTGCCATCTTCCTTCAGGATGACGGCCGGCTTGCCGTCTTTATCAACCGGTTGGACGCACGGATCGGGGCGTGCTGTGGGCTCAGATTCGGTGACGGGTGTTGCGCCGAAGCGGCAGGATTTGCCGATCTGGCCGAGTCGGATCTTGGGGCCCTGGACGACGGTGGCGATGTCTCTGACGTGGAGCGCAGCGCCATTCTGCGTTTTGAGGACGGTATCTTCAATGTCGCTGACGCTGCGGTAGAGGCCGACTTCGCGAACGTTGATCTGCTGGTCGCCTTGCTCGATGAAGTTGCCGCCGGCGTTGGTATTGTTGTTCGCGATCTGCTGCTCAACCTGGCCGATGGAGAGGCCATAGGCGATGAGTTTGCCGGGATCGACGCGGACCTGATACTCGCGGGTCATGCCGCCGAAGCTGGAGACATCGACGACACCGGGGACGGACTTGAATTCCTTCTCAAGCTTCCAGTCTTCGAGCGACTTCAGCTCCATGCTGTCGTAGTTGGGATTGGTGGAGCGCAGCGTGTACCAGTAGATCTGGCCGACTGGACTCCAGTCCGTGCCCATCTGCGGCTGCAGGCCGGCGGGTAGCGTGACCTGGCCGAGGCGTTGGTAGACCTGCTGACGATTGTCCGTGTTGACGGAGTCGTCGTCGAAGATGAGCATGACGCTGGAGAGGCCAGCGAGCGAGGTAGACCGCAGATGCTGCATGTGCGGGAGGCCAGCCATTTGGATCTCGATGGGGATGGTGACCTGCTGCTCAACCTCTTCGGCAGCGCGGCCGGGCCATTGCGTGATGACCTGGACGTAGTTATTGGCTACGTCGGGGTAGGCTTCGACGGGCAGGTTGTGGAACGAGATGGCGCCCCAGGCAAAGAGGAGGACGGTGGCGCCGACCATGAGCCAGCGATTGTTCAGCGCGAAATCGACGAGGCGGCGGATCATCGATCGATCCGCCGCATTCTGCTGCGTGAGCGCACTCGAAGCGGCCAACCGGGGTAGACATGAAATTCGCGCATCATCGAGGGATAGGAGGGTTCAGGGATTGGACGCAAGACGCACAAGAACTGTTTCAATGCCGACACCCAAACGCTTAGATATCATTATATTGAGCGAGAAGGTCTTATCTGTTACCAGCTTACCTATCTTTACTCGAATTGGAATATCTTTTGGCTTGGGTGGGCTATCTTTTGGCTAGGCTGAATTTGATAAGCCAACCCGTCAGACGATCGCGTGATCCCCATTTTGCCGGCGGACAGTCAGAGACATTCGGAGCAAGTGAGCGATATGTTTTCTTCGCTTTTTCGGGGCAGCAAGCGCTCAACGCTGATCTGGGCCGGCGCCATAATTACGCTGATCGCGGTCGTCGACTGGCGGGTGGTCGGAGAAGTGCCTCTGGGGTTCCTCTACCTGCTGCCGATGCTGATGCTCGGCAAGGTGCTGAAGCCCTGGCAAACGGCGTTTGCGGCGGCGCTTTGCACTTTTCTTACGGAGGAATTCGATCAGTATGCGTGGCATCTGCGAACCGGGCTGCCTCGTGATGTTCTGTATTTCATGGCCTTCTTCTCGCTTGGTGTGTTTGTTTACGAGATGAACCGCAATCGGCAGATCATCCTGCGGCAACTCCGTGAGATCGAGGAGCAGAGTGAAGCCCGGCGCGAGGCAGAAGGGCAGTTGACGGTCCTGATTGAAAGCAGCCCGGCTGCAATTATTACGGCGGACTCGGATGGCACGGTATTGATGGCGAACGAAGCAGCGCACCGGATGCTGGCGGTTAAGCCGCCGTTGCTACTGGGACGGTCCATTCACCGCTACTTTCCGTCGCTCTCGAATGTTTCCGGGCGGGAGACGAGTCAGGCTCTATTTCGCACGGTGATGCAGTCGCGTGGCCAGCGCGAGGATGGCGAAGGGTTTCTGGCGGAGATTTGCTTCTCGACCTACCAGACCAGTGCCGGATCGCGCCTGGCAGCGATGATTCTGGACTCGTCTGAGGAGTTTCGCACGCGAGAGGAATCCAGTCTGCACCAGATGTTGGCCGGGTCGCGCATTGCGGTGAGCGCGGTCTCACACGAGATCCGGAATGTGTGCGGCGCGATCGCGGTGGTACATCGGAATCTCTCGCGCAACGATCTGCTCGCGGCGGATAAGGACTTCGAAGCGCTGGGAAATCTCGCGGTGGCTTTGGAGCGAATCGCAGCTGTGGACCTTCGCCCATATCCCGACCAGGCGATGGAGGTCGACCTGCTTGCCGTGCTCGACGACCTTAGGATTGTGATCGCCCCATCGTTGCAGGAGAAAGCCATCGAATGCACGTGGAAGCTTGATCCTGAGCTGCCCCTGGTATGGGCGGATAGCACCAACCTGATGCAGGTATTTCTGAATCTGACGACGAACAGTATTCGAACGCTTGCGGAGAAGGCCTCTGACAGAGAGTTGACGATTAGTGCCAAAAGCGAGGACCAGCGTGTGCTAGTGGAGGTGTTGGACAATGGGGGTGGCGTCGCGCAGCCGTCGGAGTTGTTCCGCCCTTTCCAGACGGGCGCGCAGAACACGGGTCTGGGTCTGTACCTGGCGCGCGCGTTTGCCCGCTCCTTTGGGGGCGATCTGCGCTACAAAGCTATCCCGGGAGGCGCATGCTTCCAGGTCGAACTTGCGCCCGTGCGCTGAAGGGAAATCTATGACAGAACGCATTCGCATCCTGCTGATCGACGACCACACGCTCTTTCGCGAGAGCGTGGTTCGATTACTGGAGACGGAGCCTGGGATTGAGGTGAGCGCTCGCTGCTCCACGGTTGCGGAAGGCCGTAAGGCCCTCGCCAGCACTGAGGTCGACGTGGTCCTGCTGGACTACGACCTGGGGGACGAAGCGGGTACCGATCTGCTGTCGGCACCGGGCCAGGGTGGGAGCAACGCAAAGGTCATCATGGTTACCGCAGGGATGGGTGCGAGCGCAACTTTGAACGCCGTAAATGCTGGTGTGGCCGGCATCGTGCTGAAACATAGCGACCCGCGCTACCTGATCGAGGCGATCCATCGAGTGGCTTCTGGAGAGACGTGGTGGGACCCCGGAATCCTGCGCAACGCGACGGCGGACGGGAAGGGGAACGCGGGTTCGCCGGGGAATGTGCGATCTCTGACGGACAGGCAGCGCCAGGTGCTGCGCAGCATCCTGGACGGGCTGACGAACAAGGAGATCGCGGCGCGGATCGAGGTGTCGGAGACATCGGTGAAGGCCAGCATCCAGGAGTTGTTCAGCAAAGCTGGGGTTCGCACCCGCAGTCAGTTGGTGCGCGTGGCAATTGAACGGTACAGCCTGGAATGGCTAAAGGAGATCAATTCAAAGTGAAGGAGGCTACTTCGCGCGCGGATTCCAACCTTGCGCGACGTGGCGATAAGTGGGTTCGAAGCCGAGAGTGCGGGCGGTGTTGAGGAGGTTGTCGAAGTTGAGGCTGATGGTTGCTCCAGCGAGTTGGGTTACTTCGTCTTCGATGGGGAGATCGAAGTCGTCGGCGCCGTAGAGCAGGCCTTCGAGGGCGCGCTCGTTCTGGGTGAGGACGGAGGTGCGGATGCGAGGGATGTTGTCGAGGTAGATGCGACTGAGGGCGAGGTGGCGGAGGTACTCGCTGGTGGAGATTTCGATGCCGCCGAGCTGGGTAAAGTAGGGCTTGAAAGTCCAGCAGAGGAAGCTCGTAAGCGCTTCGGGATGGGCTGAGGCGAGAACCTGATCCTGGAAAGCGCGCGTGCGTTCCAGATGTTCGATGCGCTCGTCGATGGTCTCGTCGAAGCCGATGACCATGGTCGCGGAGGTGCGCAGGCCGGCGTTGACGAGGGCGCGCTGGGCGGCGAAGTATTCGGCGACGGTGTACTTGAACTTGCTGTGGCGGCGACGGAAATCTTCGGTCAGGATCTCGGAGCCTCCGCCGGTAATCCAGCGGACGCCTGCGGCTTTGAAACGCTCGGCAGCGGCCAGGTAGTCGAGGTTGGCGTGGTCGGCAAGGTACATGAATTCGGCGATTGTGAGGGCGTAGAACTCCAGGCGCTCGCCGTAGCGCTCGCGAATTGCGCGGAAGAGGTCGCAGTAGTAGTCCAGCGGAAGATGCGGGTTGAAGCCGCCGTTGAAACCAGCCAGATCGCCCCCCATGGCGAGCAATTCGTCCAGCTTGGCGAACACCTGCTCCTGGCTGAGAACGTATCCGCCCTCCTGGCCAGGGAGCTTGTAGAAGGCGCAGTAATCGCACTGCGCGACACAGACGTTGGTGTAGTTGATGATGCGCATCAACATGTACGTGCAGGTTGCGGGCGAATGGTAGCGCGCGCGCACCTGCGAGGCGAGGCTGCGCATTTCGGCGTCGCCGGCTTCGCGCCAGAGGGTAAGGGCATCTTGGGGAGTGATGCGCTCGCGGGCATTGATTTTGGTGCGGATGTCGGCGAGGGTGAGGGGCGAGGTGATCACACTTTTATTTTAGTCCGGGTGTCCTGCCGGACGGGCGCCCTGCGCGGGCGGTGGTCACTTCGTGACGCGTGCTGGGCTTCGCATTGGCGCTCCCGATAGTCGCAAGGAGGTTTGTGCCGACCATCGGGAGGACCGTGCGAAGCAGCAGGACGGCCTGTGAACGCCCGGGTTTACAATCATCGAATGAGCGAGGTTGAAGGTTCGGCGGTTGGCGCCGACGGGAGTCCGGCAGAGCAGAAGTACACACGGAACAGCCCATACTATTCGACGGTGGTGATGAACTACCTGCTTACCGGCGAGGACTCCGAGAAGGAGACGCGGCATCTTGCGTTTGCGCTGGACGAGGGTATGACGTATGCGCCGGGGGATGCCATCGGCGTGCTTCCGGAGAACCGGGCGCAGGCTGTGGCGGAGGTGTTGGCCGCGCTGGGGTTCACGGGCGAAGAACCCGTGCTCGACCACTACAAGATGGAGATCAGCTTTGAAGAGGCGCTGCGTACGCGGCTGACGATCGGCAAGCTCGCGCGCGGGGCGATTGGTCAGTATGCGAAGCTGCCGGGAGCGGCGGGCGTGGGTGGGCGCGGATATGACGCGCTGAAGCTGTTGTGCGGGCCGGACAACAAGGCGCGCGCGGAAGAGTATTGCTGGGGCAGAGAGTTCATCGACCTCCTCACCGATTTTCCCGGGGCGGTGAAGAACCCGCAGGAACTATTCAACGTGTTGCAGCGCCTGGTGCCACGGTTGTATTCGATCGCGTCCAGCCAGCTTGCGCATCCGGGCACGGCGGAGACGACGGTGCGCGTGGTGCGCTATGACGCGCATGGACGCGATCGGCAGGGAGTCGCCAGCGGGCAATTGGGCGAGCGCGCGCACGTGGGCGGAGTGTTGCCGATCTTCCTGACGGCGAATCAGAATTTCAAGTTGCCAGAGGACGACTCGGCGCCGGTGATCATGGTTGGGCCGGGGACGGGAGTTGCTCCTTTCCGAGCGTTTCTGGAGGAACGGCAGGCCAGGGGAGCGGGCGGTGACAACTGGCTCATTTTTGGCGACCAGCGCAAAACGTCAGACTTTCTCTATGAAGATCAGTGGGCCGCGATGCAGGCTGACGGGACGCTGACGCGGCTGGATACGGCGTTTTCGCGCGACCAGGCGGAGAAGATTTACGTGCAGGACCGCATGCGCGAGAACGCGCCCGAACTGTATTCGTGGCTAGAGCGTGGGGCTTATTTTTATGTCTGTGGCGACGCTACCCGCATGGCCAAGTCGGTGGAGCAGGCGTTACTGGATGCGATCGCTCTCGGCTCGCAGGGAACGCTCGACCATGCGGCGGAGTATCTTGCCGCGATGAAGAAACAGAAGCGGTATCAGAGGGACGTTTACTGAGGTTCAAAGTTCGAGGTTCGACAAGAAGCAAGCCCCAACATGGTCCGTTGGGGCTTCGCTTTTGTGCTTCAGACGCGGAGGTAGTCGGGGCGCCAGTTGTTGATGGCTTCTTTGATTTGCTTTTCGCTTAGGTTCTCGTCGAGGGCGCGCTTGACGAGGCCGGGAAGTTCGTCGTCGGACGCGAAGCGCAGGCCGATGATCTGGCGCACGGTGAGGGCTTGACTGCGGGTAAGCAGGTCGGGAGGCAGAAGCGCGGCGAACCGGAGTTTTTCTTCGAGGCGAATGATGCGGTCCTGGGCGACCATCGAGTGCGCGCGGGCCTTGCCAACGGCCATGAGGCCGACGATGGCCATGATGAGCCACCAAATATAGAGGTGGGCGTGATCGGGGTAATTGCGGCAGATGGCGACGATGGCGAAGATGATGTTGACCAGAAGCATCGGCGCAATGAAGAAGTGCCAGGGCGGGTCGAAGCGGGTGTGGTTCTTGAAATTCTGCGGTGCGGGCATGGGGCGGGTCCTTTCGGTCGTTCGAGGATGCAGTTATAGCCGGGGCAGACCAGGAATTCGCGGCAAGGCGATGATACACATAGATGGGATCGCGCGTGTGACGGATGCTATTTCTCGGATAGGCTCGATGGCATGGCAATGAAGCGTATTGGTGTGCATGTGGGGACGGCTGGCGGGGTGTGGACCGCGGTGAACCGTGCTGTCGAGGCGGGAGCGAACACGTTTCAGATATTCTCGTCGAGCCCTAGGGCGTGGAAGGCCGCGGACGTAAAGCCGGCAGATGCAAAGAAGATGCGCGAGCTGCGGGCGGAGTTTGGCGTGGGGCCGGTGGCGATCCATGCAAGCTACTTGATCAACCTGTGCAGCCAGACGGAGGCGGTGCGCGAGAATTCAGTTGTGGGGTTTCGCGGCGAGGTGGAACGGGCGCTAGCGCTGGGGGCGGAGTACCTGGTGCTGCATCCCGGAAGCTGGAAGGGGTTGACGCGCGAGGAGGGCCTGCGGCTGGCGGAGGAGTCGATAGAGCGGGCAATTGACGGCGTGCCTTGGCAAGGCGCGGACTTCAGGATACTGATTGAGAATACGGCGGGTGCGGAGTTCTCGCTGGGTGGGAAACTGGAGCAGGTGGCGGAATTGGTGGAGACGCTGAAGCCGTGCGCGCCTGTCGGCGTGTGCCTGGATACGTGTCACGTGCACGTGGCGGGATACGACATCGTGTCCGAGGACGGGTATATCGAGACGATGAAGCTGGTGGAGGCGACGGTGGGGTTTGAGGCGGTGAAGGTGTGGCACTGCAACGATGCGAAGGCGCCCTTCGGGTCGAAGCTGGACCGGCACGAGCATATCGGCGAAGGGACGATTGGCGCGGCGGCGTTTCGCAGACTGCTGCACGACGAGCGGTTTGCGCAGTGCGCGTTTATTGCGGAGACGCCGGTAGATGCGCCAGGTGACGAGGCGAGGAATGTGGGGGTGTTGAGGACGCTTGCGGCGGGGTGATCCTGTAGCTGATTGATTCGATCCAAGAATGGGTAGGAGAATGGTTGTAGCGATGGAGGCACGAGGATGCAGCGTTGTGTATGCCTGTGCGTAGTAACAGGGTTAGCTATTGCAATGTTGGGACGGGCGCAGACTCAGCCGCCGCCGACTTCCACGCCACAGCCGGCAATTGCTGGAATGAGCGGCAGCGTCGGACTTGGTTTTGGCGGCGGTGTGGTTCGCAATGCATTAAAGGGCAAGCCTTACAGCCTGGTGGAAACGACGACCAGGATAAGGACGCTTCCTGACGGGAAGACAGTCACCAACATAGTTGTGGTGCGCCGAATGCGGGATTCCGAAGGCCGCGTGCGCGAAGAAGTTGGCGATACAGGGGCGAGTTATACGCTGACTGATCCAGTGGCGCTGCTGACCGCAGTAGTGTTTCCGAAGAGCAAAGTGGCAATGGTAACGCGGTTTGCGCAGCCAAAGCCGCTAACTCCAGAGCAGCAGGCGAGGCAGGCGGAGTTGAATGCAAGGACTGCAGCGTTCCGCAACACAGATCCTTCACCAGACGAAGAGCTTTCCGGGAAGATGATTGACGGGGTTTACGCAGTTGGTTCGCGACATGTGGTGGTCGTTCCCGCGATCAGTTCCCCTACCGGCCAGGAGGTTCGAATTGTGGAGGAGAAGTGGATCTCTCCCGATCTGAAAATCACGGTGGCCAGCACGACCGACAATCCGATGCCCAGGATGGGCAAGACCACGACTGCGATTTCCGACCTACAGCAGACTGACCCCGATCCGGCGTTATTCGAGATTCCGGTGGATTACAAGATTGAGGAGAAGCAGCCGTAGCGCGGGGCCAGTCAGTCGCGTTGGCGGGGGAGGCGGATGCGGAACTCGGTGTTGCCGGGCTCGGAGGCGAAGGTGACAGTGCCGCCGTATTGCTCGGTGATCCGCTGCACTATGCCGAGGCCGAGGCCGGTGCCTACGCCGACGGGCTTGGTAGTGTAGAAGGGATCGAAGATGTGGGCCTGGTTCTCCAGCGGGATGCCGGGGCCGTCGTCGGCGATGGTAATGCAGAGGTAGTGGCGGGATTTGGACCCCGAGATGGACGCGTCCGCAGGCGATTCTTCTTCCCAGGTACGGACGCGGATGTGGCCGCCGGGAGACACTGCGTCGATGGCATTGTCGAGGATGTTGGTCCAGATCTGGTTGAGGCCTGAGCACTCGCATTGCAGGACGGGAAGGTTCGCTGCGAAGTCTTTTTCCAGAGTGATCTGCTTCTCGCGTATCTTGTGGGTCAGGATGACGAGGGTTGCGTGGATGCTCTCGTTGACATCGACGGACTGCTTCTGACCCTTGCCTTCGTAGGCGTAGGATTTAACAGCTTTGACCAGGTCGGAGACGCGGCCGATGCTCTCCTCGATGGTGCCGACCAGCTGCATGCTTGAGACGAGGGCTTCAAGCCAACTGAGAGCATCCGAAAAAAACGGTCCGGGAAATTCGGACCGTGCGCATTCGAGTTCGCTTGAATTAATGCCGATCGACACCAGCGTGGGAGCGAGTTTCCAGGCGTCTTCCACGTTGGAATTCTCCATCCACTCAGCCAACGCCTCTTCGGCGTCACTCTGCTCGAGCGAATTCATGCGCACCGGTTTCTCTTTGGAGAGCGCGTATTCCTGCAGCTCGAACATGCATCGCTTCTGCTCGTCGTTCAAGCTGGCCTTAGAGAACTTGGCGGTGAGCTGGTGCATGCGCATCAGGTTCGAGCGCAACTGCGCAGCGGCACGGACGGCAGCGGCGCCGGGGTTGTTCAGCTCGTGCATCAGGCCGGCGGCCAGCGTTCCCAGAGAGGCCATCTTCTCCTGCTGCACCACGGCGCTCTGGAACTTCTGGAGGCGATGTGCCATGTTACCGAGGATGGCTTTACGGATCTCGGGGCAAGCAGTCATGATGTTCCAGAATTGCTGCTCGTCGAACTGGAGTGCCTCGCAGGGCTGGGTCGCCCGCACGTTAGCCCCATTGGGCGTATTTGAGAGTAGCGGCAACTCGCCTATCGCTGTACCCGCTGGCACGATTCCCAGCATCTGCTCGCGCCCATCAGGCAACGTTTGATAGATCCTCATTTCGCCGCTCAACAGAATCCAGAAGAAGTGCGCTACTTCGCCTTGTCGTGCGCCGAAATCACCTACCTGGAGGTGCACTCTGCGGCCATCGCCGAGGCAGCGGATTTCCTGCTCTGGGACAGTGGAGAGAATGGGCACGGCACGCAACCGCTCCGCCATGGCGGTGGTCATGTTCTGGTTCGTGCCCGACGCGATCTGGACTTGCTCGCTCACAGCCTAATTGGATTGCTCCCGTGTCCGAAAAGCTTCTGAAATCTGCTGGCTCAAAGGCGTTATCTCCTTATTCCCCAAGGGTGTTACAGGGTAGCCAGGTACTGATGCATGAACTGGACGGCAATGGAGCCTTCGCCCACCGCTGAGGCGCACCGTTTGACCGAATTGAAGCGGACGTCACCGGCGACAAAGATGCCCGGGATGCTGGTTTCCAGCAGGTACGGCTCGCGTTCCAGCTTCCAGGCACCGGGTGCCCGCGTCTTCAGGTCCGGTCCGGCGAGGATGAAGCCTTTCTCGTCCAATGCGATTCCCTTGGGCAGCCAGTCGGTCTTAGGGGCCGCGCCGATGAAGATGAACAGGGAGTTCGCCGCCCGTGTCTCCGGCCCGCGCAGAGTCTTCAAGCTGAGGCATTCCAGGCGGCCGTCACCGGACATGGCGACCAATTCTGTGTGCGTTTCGACGACAATGTTGGGCGTAGCCTCGATTTGATCGATAAGGTATTTGGACATGCTCTTGTTAAGCGACTCTCCGCGAACCAGCATGTGTACCTTGGCGGCATAGCGAGAGAAGTGCATCGCCGCCTGGCCAGCCGAGTTCGCACCGCCAATCAGGTAAACCTCCTCCTCGGCGCAGGACATCGCCTCGGTTTTGGCGGCCCCGTAATAGACACCGGCCCCGGCGAACTGGTCCGCGCCCGGCACATTCAGCTTGCAGTACGAAACCCCGGTGGATATAAGGCAAACGTGACAGCTTAGCTCGCGGTCGTCCGCCATCTGAAGCAGGTGGTAGCCGTTTTCCGAGCGGATGCAGGTGACGCGCTGGGTGAGAAACTCCGCGCCCAGCCGGGTAGCCTGCAGAAAGGCTCGTTTTGCCAGTTCGTCGCCGCTTAGCCCCTGGGGGAAGCCGAGGTAGTTCTCGATCTTCGAACTGGAGCCGGCCTGTCCGCCGACGGCTTCCGGCTCGACAACAAGTGTCTTCAGGCCCTCGGACGCGCCGTAGACACCGGCAGCCAATCCGGCCGGTCCCGCGCCAACGACGATGACGTCATAGAACTCTTCTCGCGCCTGGGTGCGCAGTCCAATGCGGCCCGCGAGTTCCATGGTGCTGGGCTGCACCATCGCGGTACCATCGCCGAAGAGCACGACTGGCAGCTTTGCGTCGTCGAGCCCCTTCTCCTTCAGCAGATCGACGGCTTCGGGCATGCTTTCAGGGTCCAGCCACTTGTACTCGATACGGTTGCGGGAGAGGAAGTCGCGCACGGCGTGGTCGGTGGGCGACCAGCGCAGGCCAATGACGCGAATGCCCTCATACGGGGCCTTATAGCCCTGCTTCCAAGCCTCCAGCAGGTCGTCCAGCACCGGGTAGAGTTTCTCTTCCGGCGGGTCCCAGGGCTTATTCAGGTAGTAGTGGATCTTGGCGGCATTGATGGCGCGGATGGCGGCTTCAGTATCGGCGTAGGCAGTCAGCAGCACGCGCTTGGCCTCGGGATACAGAACCATGGCCTGCTGCAGGAAATCGACGCCGGTCATACCAGGCATGCGCTGGTCAGAGAGGAAGAGGGCGACCGTCTCCTTACGATCTATCAGCTGTTTGCAAATGTCGAGAGCAGCCTGCCCGGACGCCGCGCGGATGATGCGATAGTACTGACCGTAGTTGCGGCGCAGGTCTTGCACCACAGCTTCAAGTACGCTGGTGTCGTC
>Ga0302187_10002430_pt1 | contig 15328 bp, 18 predicted proteins | sample II_Bog_E1_3_FD_202120 | JGI IMG/M metagenome (GOLD analysis project Ga0302187, IMG submission 202120) | Peat permafrost microbial communities from Stordalen Mire near Abisko, Sweden - II_Bog_E1_3 | ecosystem: Environmental > Terrestrial > Soil > Wetlands > Peat | place: Sweden: Abisko...
CCTGCACCTTTCGGGGCACACTATTTGAGGTCGCAATGCATCCTACCGGCTGTTGTCCCGTGGTGAATCTGCGATGTGGTTTGGGCCCTTCCCAGGAGTTTTGCTGTGATGGTTATGTTGATGTTGTCCTGCGCGATCGCTGTGTCCCTGGCGCTCGGTGTGTTGTTTGCCTACGCGCTTTGCCTTGGTCTGTTCCGTGTGTTCCGGTGGCATTCGATCTCTGCCGCGCGTGAGCGCATGCAGGCGACTACCGCTCGCGTCGCGATCGGACGTTAGTTCGCCGAAGCTTCGGAGCGTCTCAGGCGCTCGTATCCCGTGCAAGTATTGAGCAAGTCCGCCGCCGCCCTACTGGGGCGGCGTTGTCGTTGTGGTTGTCGGGGTCTGTTGCAGCTTGAGGAGCTGCTGGTAGATCTGCTCGGGCGTTGAAACCCCGTTGGGCGAGGTGGCCGTGGTGGTGCCAGCTGCCGGAGGGTTGGGCGAGTCTACGATGCCTTGCTGCGTCTCGGTGGTGGTTGAGGGAGTGGGGAGCGTATCCGTGGGCACCGAGTTGGTCGTAGGCATGGTGGACGCGGAGTTGGTGGTGTTGTCCGGGCTGCCAAGCGGATTGTTCAACGGCGGTGTTCCGCTGGGAGGGCCGTCCGGCTGGCTGCCATCGGGCGGATTGCCATTCTGCGAGCCGGCGCCTTGGTCCACGTTCCCGGGTCTTTGCTGGACGGGAGGTATCCGAACTCCACCGCGGCCCATCACCGGCTGGCCGCCAGGCTGCTGCGGGGGGGGGGGCATGCTGTCGGACGAATAGCTGGGGGTGGACGGGCTGGGCGGAGTGGGGCCGCCGGTGCGCGGGGTCAACACCAGCTCCACGGGGCCTTGACCCTCATTTTCCTTGAGCAGCATGTTGGTGCCGGTGCCGTCCAGTAGCGTCGCGATCACATCGGAAGGCGCTGCGGGGCCGTAGTGGCCAAAGACGCGCTGGTCGGTCACGCCGCCGTGGATCTTCATGCCTGTCGTGCGGGAGATCTCGAAGAGGATGTCGTTGAGGCTGGAGTTTTCGGCGCGGACATCGAGCTGCCCTTCGGCGTAGATGACCTGCGCGCGATGCGGGCGGTTCGAGGCGCCGCTGTCCGAGGTGGCCGCGAGCGGCGTTGTGGCGGTGGCGGCCTGAGATGTCGGCGGGGTTGGCGGGAGCTGGGCCTGTGCGCGAGCAGCCGACCCGGCGGACGCCAGCAGCGTGGCTGCTGTGAACAGAATCGTCGGGGAGAGCGTAGCGAGTTGGCGGCGAGCTGGCATCTGAAGTGTGGGACGTGGGCCGGAGCCTGAAGGTAGCCTACAGCGTTCGAGCGATCCCCGGACGCGTCTTCGTTTTGTTCGCTGGACGGTTTGCTGGACGCGTTCGCTGGACGGGTTCGCGTGGGGTTCGTATGCTGGGCACTGAATATGCGCGGCGGTGCATGAGACTGAGCCGCGTGAGGTTGGAATGCGAGACGAACAGTTGCAATTCGAGTGCAGGGGAAGCCGGGGGACGATGCGAGCCACGAAGGCGATGGCTGCCTTCGTGGTGATGGCGGCGTCGGCGTTTCCGGCCTCCGCGCAGACGTGCACCACCCAGGCGAAGATGGCCGACGATGTGCGTTCCTCGCTCGCAGACCAGGCGCTGGCGATTGGGATCGACATCAAGGGAAACAACGGTGCGAAGATCCAGGGCGAGTCTTCGCCTGCGCTGGCGGGTAACTTTGAACAGACTGCGTTCCTGCTGCGGACCACCTCGGAGAAGATTGCGGGGGATGCGCTGGCGGTGACGCAGGTGTATCTGCTGGACGCTTCGAAGGCGAGCGGCAGCGGCGAGGTGGATTTTTCCTGCCCCCTGACCGCGACGAGCTCGGAGACGGATTTCACCTTTGGCTCCCTGCCGGCCGGGATCTACGGGTTCGCGATGGTGGAGGCGACCGGCCCACGGCCGTGGCTGCTGAGCCTCCTGCTGCAACAGCAGGGGAGTGCCTGGAAGCTTGCGGGACTCTATAGCCATCCGCGTGCGGTTGCAGGGCGCGAGGGGCTCTCCTACTGGAGCGGTGCGCGCGAGGCGGCCAAGGCAAAGCAGCTCTGGAGGGCCTGGCTGCTGTATGCCGAGGCCGATGCGCTGCTGGCGCCGGCACCCTTTGTCGACACCACTCACCTGGACATGCTGCGGAGCGAGCAGCGCGAATCCACGCCGCCGGAGCTGACGGATGGCATCAGCGCGCAGACGCCGCTGGTGCTGAAGGATGCGCAAGGCCAGCCGGTTGCGTTTACCGCGATTGCTCCAGGCAGCTCGGACGATGGGGCCAAGCTGCGGCTGACGTTGCACTATCGCGCGGAGCCTCTTGCGGACCCGGCTGCGGCCCGGGCGCGGAACGCCGAAGCCGCCCGCACGCTGCTGGACGCGCACAAGGAGCTTCGGACAGGCGTCGATACGGTCTTTGTGTTCGCCGACCTTGTGGGCCAGCCGCCATTCGCGACGGAGATGCCGGTCAGCCAGATCCCGTAGGGGCCGGCTGAATCCCGTAGGGGCCGGCTGAATCCCGTAGGGGCCGGCTGGGCAAGTCCTTTGCCATGCCCTCAGCGGCTAAGGCCGTTTTGTTTGCAGACGCTTTACGGCACGGCAGAAGCTGTGCCCTTAACATGACACGACTACATCCAAGCGGGAGTGGCGGGGACCGGGAGCGGCACTGGCCACTGCACCAAAGCCGCGTGAGGTGAGACACTAACGCCTGATGGGTACCACACTGAAATCACTCGCCCAGGCGATTCGCGATCGCCGTGCGACACCGAGCTTCGATGGTGAGCCGATCCCCGCCGGGGACCTCCGCCAGATTCTCGATGCGGGCCTCTCGATGCCAAGCGGCTACAACATGCAGCCCTGGCGTTTCATCGTCGTCCAGCATCCGGAGCAGCGCAAGCGGTTGCGCGCCGCCAGCTACAACCAGGCCAAGGTCGAAGAGGCATCGGCGGTGATCGTTGCGTGCGGCGACCGTGACGGCTGGCGCAAGGACCTCGACGAGGTGTTGCGGATGGGCCGCGCCGGTGGCATGAGCGAAAGCTACGCCGCGCAGGCGGAAGAGACCGTTCCAGCGTACCTTTCGAGCTTCAATCCCGACCAGATGGATGGTTGGTTGAACAAGCACGTGATGATCGCCTTCACGGCCATGATGTTGATGGCTGAAGTGATGGGCTATGACACCGCGCCGATGGAAGGGTTCGAGCAGCAGAAGGTATGCGAGACGCTGCGGTTGCCCATGAGCTATCACGTGGTTGCGCTGCTTGGGATTGGAAAGAACATGGGGCCGGACAAGTTCAATGGGGGACGCTTCGATATGGCACGTACCGTCTTCGGGGAAGAGTACGGCAAGCCCCTCAAGTAGCTCCGCTTATGGAACGGCGGTTTTCCGGGCACTGGAATTTTGTGTAGAGCCGTAGCTCAAGCTGGCATCCTACAGTCAGCAAGCGAGAGGATTGAGATGCAACGAATCGGCCGGCTGCTGTTGTGGGTCGCCCTGCTTGTCGTCGTGGCAGGCATCACGTTCTATGAGCGCCCGCTGTGGGTCGATCTGCAGGTGACGCACTTCGAGCTCTTCCTCTCGCGGGTGCAGAGCAACTATGTGCTGACGCCGGAAGGCCGCGTTCACTACTACGACGCCGAGCCGCGCTTCGCTCCGGGACATGGCATACCGCTGGTGCTGGTGCATGGGCTGGCTGATCGCGACGAGAGCTGGGCGCCGATGCTGCGCCGCCTGAAGCGAGCAGGCTTCCACGTGTACGCACCGGACCTGCTGGGTTATGGCCGCTCGCCCAAGCCGGGGGATTCGGATTACTCGATCGCGACGCAGGAGAAGTTCGTTGCGGACTTCATCCAGGCACTGGGTCTGCAGAAGCCGGATATCGGTGGCTGGTCGATGGGCGGCTGGGTGGTGCTGAAGCTGGCGACCGATCACCCTGACATGGTGGACCGCGTGGTGGTGTACGACGCGGCGGGCATACAGCCTGATACGCCGGTGCCGAGCGATGCGTTTCACCCCACGGACATCCAACAGATGCAACGGCTGGCTTCGCTGCTCGAACCTACCGCGAAGCCTCTACCCAACTTTGTTCTGCGCGACGCGTTGCGCGTGACCGGAGAGGGGCAATGGGTCGTCGACAAGGGGATGGCCTCGATGCTGACGGGTCGCGACGCCGTGGATGCGGCCTTGCCGCAGCTGCCGAACCCGCTGCTCATCGTGTGGGGAAGCACGGACGGGCTGCTGCCGCTGGCGATGGGACAGAAGATGCACTCGCTGAACCCGCATTCGGAGCTGGATATCGTCGAAGGCTGCGGACACCTTGCGCCGAAGACGTGTTCGGGGCGCGTTGCGCAAGCTACGGCGGACTTCCTGAAGTCCAACCCCGCACCGAGCGGTGGAGTGCGGACGCTGGCGGCGATGAATAAGTAGGGCGGAGTGCTGGTTGTCCGTTCTCTGTTGTCTGTTCTCTGAGTTCCGTTCTCTGTGGCCGGCCCTGCGGTGGCTCCACACGTGGAGACGACTGCTTCGGCCGAAAGAAGCGGACGATCGAGTCCCGGGTTGTGGGTAATGAGCTGCGAGTCAATCTCAGGACGGCGGGAACGTACGACTCTTACTCTGATCCCCAGACGTATGCGTCGCTCTGCTCCAGCCCTATGTGTGCGAGCACTCGCTGGACGTAGGTGCGGGCCATCTCTTCGATCGATTGCGGCTTCGCGTAGAAGGCGGGGACGACTGGAAACACAGTTGCCCCGGCCTCGGTGACGGCCGTCATGTTGCGCAGGTGGATGAGGCTGAGCGGTGTTTCGCGGACGCACAGGACGAGCTTGCGGCGTTCCTTGAGGCAGACGTCGGCGGCGCGCTCGATGAGGTTCGAGGCGAGGCCATGCGCGATTCCGGCGAGTGTGCCCATGGAGCAGGGAATGACGATCATCGCGTCGACGGGGTAAGACCCCGAGGCGATGGCGGCGCCGATGTCCCCATGCGCATGCTCGACGACCTTGGGGGAGGCTCGGCGGAGCAGCTTGTCGGCCAGGTCGGTGCGGCCCGACATGCCTGTCTCTTCGGCGAGGACTCGCAGAGCGGAGGGCGACGCCACCAGGTGCACGCGGCCCACGCGATCATCGGACTCCAGGGTGCGCAGCGCCTCAATCGCGAGAGTGGCCCCGCTGGCGCCGGTAACGGCTAGAACGACTGTTTTCAGGAGTGAATGGCGCGCAGTGTCTTTCAGTTCCATCACCCTTTATCTTTGCACTCTCCGCCCGCGACTTTTGGCAGCAGCGTTGCTTTAATCAAAAAGTGGCGGGTCATCACCGTTGGAGGCACAGATCGCGTCGAACTCATTCGTGGACATCACTGGACGGCGCGAAGGAGGTGGGAGTGACGAGGGGAAGCCGAGCGTCATGCCGGAACATACGAAGGTGGAAGCTGGCAGCGGTTGCGATCGCGATGCAGCTCGCGGTTTCGGCTTTGAGCGCGTCCGTTGCGGTGCTGGTGGAGCAGCCCTACGGTCATCTTGGGACCTTCTCGCCGGGCGGACATTCGGCCATCTATCTCGACCATGTGTGTGCGGAGACGCCGGTGAAGCTGCGTCCGTGCCTTCCCGATGAGCTGGGGGTGGTGATCAGCCGCTATGACGGGATTCAGCGCCTGGATTGGGTCGCGGTGCCATTGACGGGCTACCTCTATGCGGTCGACTCGGCTGCGGACATTCCCGCTTCGATGGACAAGGAACGGGAGGCCGCTCTGCGTGACGTTTATCGCCGCGCGCATCTGGAGCTGGTCGCGCCCGATCTGCCGGACGGTAAGGCTCCGAGCGGCAACTGGTATGAGCTGGCAGGATCTGCCTACGACCGGGCGATCTTCGGGTTCAGCGTGAAGACGACCGCGGAGCAGGATGCCGGGTTGATCGCGCTATTCAACGATCGCAGGAACGTGGAGCGTTACAACGGGGCCTTCACGAACTGTGCGGACTTCGCGCGCGTGACCATCAATCGCTTCTATGCGGGCGCGATCCACCGCAATTTCATCGCGGACTTTGGCGTGACTTCTCCCAAGCAGGTGGCAAAGCAGCTGACAAAATACGCTGCGCGGCACCCGGAGGTGGAGCTGGAGGTGTTCAGAATTCCGCAGGTGCGCGGATCGCTGCCGCGCAGCCATGCCAACGAGGGCGTCAGCGAAGCCCTGGTGCGACGTTACGGCGTGCCCATTGTGTTGATATCGCCCGTGACGGCGGCGCTGATGCTGGTGGCCTACGTGGGCGATGGCCGTTTCGAGATGCCCAAGCACGCTCCAACGATGGATGTGGGCGTGTTGGAGGCGGAATCGAAGACGCTTCCTGCCCTGACGGCTCCTGCGGGCGGTCCGGAGCAGGAGGCGACGTTGACTCGTCGTCTGGATCTTCCGACGTCGATGACGGCGTTGCCTCTGGCGGACGCGCCTCCCATGCCGCGTGTGGAGGTGTCGACCCAGGCGGCAGCCGGGGCGCAACGGTCGCCCTCGGCCGGGCTGGAGCCGCTTCGGGGCGCGACGCAGCCTTGATCTGCGCGGGACTTCTTCCTGATGCGACAATAAAGGAATGGAACTTCTGGTCTATTCGGCCGACTGGTGCAGGGACTGCCGCGAGGCAAAGCGCTTCCTGGAGAAGCACGCTATCCCGTATCGAGAGATCGATATCGAGCGGGAAGCCGGCGCGGCCGATGCCGTGATTGCGGCGACAGGCAAGCGTGCGATTCCGCAGTTCGTGATCGACGGGAAATGGGTGCAACCGTACCGCCCAGGCCAAGGCTTTCTCCACCATGAAATGGCCGAGCTGTTCGGTGTGGAGCACCGCTAGGTGCGGAGCTGCCGGACTGACGCGCGGGGCCGGTTTCCCCGCAGCGAACGGCACATACTCCGACCAGCTGCTTAGCCCGCGGCCGTCTCGCCGTTGCCCGCGAGGTCGCTGGCGGTCTGTAGTTCCTGCAACGCGTGCATGAGCGATTCACTGCGCGGTGCGAGTTCTTTCAGGTGTTCGAGCACGAGACGCTGAAGGAGTTCCTCGCCCTGCTGGGTCAGCAGTACGAGAGACCGGCGCAGGTCTTTTTCGTCGTGCTCCCGACGCACCAGGCCTTTGCGCTCGGCGCGATCCACCAGTTCGACCATGCTGTTGTGGCGCAGAATCATTCGTTCGGCGAGGTAGCCGATTGAGGCCTTCTGGCCTTCGGGCATGGAGGCGATGACCTGCATGAGCTGATATTGTTGGGCAGCGATACCGGCGCGTTCGCTGGCGATTTCGCTGAAACTAAGGAACTTACGAAGTTGAAAGCGGAATTCCGCCAAGGTGCGCAACCGGCTCAGGTAGGTCCCGTTGCTGTTGTGGGTGTCCATCAAAAGTGTAGCCTCGTCCCTCGATAGGCGCGGATCTTCCAGCCAAGGCAAATATTTGGCCTCGAGTTGAAACTTTCTCGCGCGTTGATACGTAATCGTACCCTCGTTCATACCAGCCTCCGTCATAAAAGTCCAACTTCTTTAGATAGTTGCGTGTCCTTGTGGTCCCGCAAAGAACGAGCGGCTGGAGTTTTGTGGCCCGAATTCAGGGAACCGAGCTGCCGGGCAGGGTCTCCACCTTCCAGGCCGCTACACTGGAATCTATGATTCCGCGTTACACGCGGCCTGGCATGGCCGCCCTGTGGTCTGAAGAGACCCGATTCGCCAATTGGTTACGTGTAGAACTGGCTGCCACGGATGTACTGGCGGAAGCCGGTCTCGTCCCTCCTGCCGCCGCCAAGGAACTACGGCTCCATGCGGCTTTCACCATACCGCGTATCCAAGATCTGGAGAGTGACTTACGTCACGACGTGTTGGCGTTTACGACTTGCGTGGCCGAGCATGTTCGTGCTGCGGGGTCGGATTCCGCTCGGTGGCTACATTTTGGTCTTACATCGACGGATGTGGTGGATACCGCCCAGGCGCTTACGCTGGTCGAAGCCTCGGCGGCGATCCGCAGCGGGATCGTGGCATTCCGCGAGACTCTGAAAGCTCGTGCCATCGAGTTCAAACTGACGCCGACGATCGGTCGCACGCACGGCATCCACGCCGAGCCGACGACGTTTGGGCTGAAGCTGCTGCTCTGGTACGCGGAGATGGGCCGGAACCTGAAGCGCTTCGACCTGGCTGCGGAAGACCTGCGTGTTGGCAAGCTTTCGGGCGCGGTGGGGACGTTTGGACATCTGGAACCGCAGCATGAGGTCGCGATCCTGACGAACCTGGGCCTGCGCCCGGCGGAGGTCTCGACCCAGGTGCTGCAGCGTGACCGCCATGCCGCGTACCTCGCGACCTTGGCGGTGATCTGCTCGACGCTGGACAAGATTGCTACGGAGGTTCGTCACCTGCAGCGGACTGAAGTGCGTGAGGCCGAGGAGTTCTTCTCGCCGAAGCAGAAGGGTTCGAGCGCGATGCCGCACAAGCGCAACCCGATCACGGCCGAGCAGATCTCCGGGCTGGCGCGTGTGGTGCGGGGCAACGCGCAGGTGGGCTTTGAGAACGTCGCGCTGTGGCACGAGCGCGATATCTCGCACAGCTCGGCCGAGCGCGTGGTGATTCCGGATTCGACGACCCTCACCGACTATCTGCTGCATAAGACCGACAACATGATCGCGAAGCTGCTGGTGTATCCGAAGCGGATGCTGAAGAACCTGGAAGCGACGGGCGGGCTGGTGTTTTCGGGCCAGCTGCTGCTGGAGCTTTCGGCCGCTGGGCTCTCGCGGGAGGATGCGTACAAGCTGGTGCAGTCGCAGGCGATGGAAGCGTGGCAGAACGTCGATGAGCCGGGCTCGAAGACCTTCCGCGAGCGCATGGAGTCTGACCCGACGGTGACCTCGAAGCTGACGCCGGAACAGATCGCGCATGCGTTCGATTACACGCGGCAGCTGCGCAATGTGGACGCTATCTTTGAGCGGACGTTTGCGGAGGGGTAACGCGGGCTCGCGCTGGGATTAGTCGGGAATGCGATAGAGGTTTACCTCGAGGTTCGGTGATAGAACCGCGAGGTAGGCCTTCTTTCCGTTGCGGCAAAGTGCCGTCCGCACGTCACTGGACAGCGGGAGGATAATCCGTTGAGCTTCGTGTCCGGCATCGCGTGGAACTACACGCACCTCGCGGTGAGTCACGTTGGGGTCGCCTGCGCGCGGGCAGCTCCACAGTACGAGCTGTCGCTCGCGATCGAAGTCCATGTCGGCACAGCTTTCCGACTCGACGTTGTAGCGTGCCCAGGTCGCATGGATCGTTAGTAGACTGGCCGCGTTGTTCAGTCTTGCGGCCTTGAGCACAGCGTCACAGCCAGTGCTTTCAACGGTCTTCGCGAATGGGTCCTCACCGCCTTCTGGGTCGACCGGATCTGCTGGATCAGGTCCATTTCCGTCCGTCACCGAATAGTTACAGGGGGCCTGGACCTGCAGCTCGGGAAAGGTAAGTACGGCTGCTTGATGCCTCCCGATAGCAAGATGGTCAATCAACCGTGTCGCCTCGGGGAGCGTCACCAACAAGTGCGAACGTGCAGGGGGTGGCAGTTCGGGACCTGTTGCCGCGACGATCAGACCTTCCTGGGTGACGATCCACTGGCTATTCGCGACCAAGGCGGCATCGGAGAGACGGCGCCATTGGATGCGAAATGCTGAAAGATCAACGAGGACGACGATTGCGGTCTGACGGAAGGTCTTAACTTGTGTCATGAGCAGACGGGCGAGCAGTGAATGACCGTCAGCGGAGAACGTCAGGCTTTCCGCGGTGTACTCAAGGTTGTCGCCGATGTCAGCTCCTTGAAACGTGAGCGATTCCTGCGTGGGCGTGCCTGTCTCCCAGTTTCTTATACGGATCAACCGCCATTGGTGCTGCTTCTCCGGGACGACCGCGTAGAGCGTCTCACCGTCGGGAGACGAAGAGAGGAGAGAATGTGGCGGCATCGCCACCATCTTTAAGGACCAGAAGGAGCCAGGGATCCCGGGAACTGGCCCAGCCTGCAATTTGAATTTGGATGTGGCCACGGGCGTCGCCGCGGATGCGTGGACAGTGAGGAGCAGGAGGGCAAGCGTGGTGCTCAGCAGGCGCATGTGCGCCATCTTAACGCGTCGAGAATCGGCAGTACTACTGCTCCCTGTAATTTCGCATCAGGCCGCCGTCCATCACGTAGGTTGAGCCGGTGACATAGGCGGCGTCGTCCGAGGCTAAGAAGGCGGCGAGGCCAGCTACTTCCTCGGGCTTGCCGAGGCGCCCCAACGGGATGTTGGCGAGCAGGGGATCTAGCTTCGTTGGATCGTTGAGCAGCGCGGTATTGATGGGCGTGGCGATGGCTCCGGGCGCGATGTCGTTGACCGTGATGCCGAGTGGGCCGAGCTCGACGGCGAGGTCGCGCATGAGCATACGGATGCCGCCCTTGGAGGCGCAGTAGGTGGAGAAGTGCGGGAAGACCATGTCCTCATGCACCGAGGAGATGTTGATGACGCGGCCGGGCTTGTTGGCTTCGCGAAGGCGGCGCACGAAGGCCTGGGTGAGGAAGAAGACGCCCTTGAGGTTCACGGTGAGCACTGCATCGTAGTCGGCCTCGGTGACGTCCCAGAAGTCGGCGCGTTTCTCGATGCCGGCGTTGTTGACTAGGATGTCGCAGGAGCCGAGCTGTTGCCATGCCTGCTCGATGAGGTTGTTGCAATCGGGGATGCTGGCGACGTCGGCCTGCACCATGACGGCTTTGCCACCGGCTGCGTGGATCTTGTCCACGGTGTCCTGCGCCTGCTCGGGGTGATCGCGATAGTCGACGACACAGTTCGCGCCTTCCTGGGCGAGGCGTTCTGCGATGGATTGCCCGATGCCGGAGCCTGATCCGGTGATGACTGCGACCTTGCCTTCAAGACGACCTGCCATCGACTGGATCTCCTTCGTATTGCAACGCAATCCGTGATGTGTGCGAATCGATTGCCTGCTCGCTCACTCTGGTTCGGGAGTGCCTGTTATGGAGTCTGATGCAGAGTCGAGCGATGGTGTGTTGACACGAGTGGCCCATGAAGCTCGTTTGCGACGAAAGAAGTCGCTGAGCAAGGTCGAGGTGGTCTCGGCCGAGAGGCCTTCGCTAACCTCGACGCGATGATTCAGCGCCTCATGGTTCATCACGTTGAGTACGGAACCGCAGGCGCCAGCCTTGGGGTCGCGTGCGGAGTAGACAAGCCGCGCGATGCGCGCATGCAGGATGGCGCCTGCGCACATGGCGCAAGGCTCCAGCGTGACGTAGAGCGTGCAACCGAGCAGGCGATAGTTATTGAGTGCGCGCCCAGCCTCGCGCAAGGCAACGATCTCGGCGTGAGCGGTGGGATCGTTGGTGCGGAGGACGGCGTTGTTGCCGCGGCCGATGACCTCGCCGGTGGCGGAGACGACGATGGCGCCGACGGGGACTTCACCTGCTGCCTCGGCGGCGTGAGCTTCAGCGATCGCCAGCTGCATGTAGTCGAGGTCGCTGAGGGCCATGGAGACAGGATATCGTGCAAGCGTGTCGGGGCTTAAACAGAAGAGCCCCGCGCCAAGCGGAGCTCCTTCTGCACTGCAGGAATAGTACTGCTGTACATGGTGCAATTGCTACTTGGTGAAGATGGAATCGCCCGGAATTTTCTCTTCGTTGTCATGAATACGGTTTTGGGCGCGCTTGGCACCCTGCATCGCCTCGCGATCGAGGTGTTCCGCTGGTGTATCTGCAATACCGATGTCTCCACCGCCGCCGGTTTCAATGGCTTCGTGCGAAGGACGGCTTGCGGTCTTTGTGGAATCCAAACCTGTTGCCATGGTGCACCTCACTGGGTTTAAGAGATGGCATCGAGGTGCTACAGGGTTGCAGTTCCTTCTGATTGTTGCCAAGGTTGCGAATCAGCCATGGTTGCCTCGTTGCGATGGATTCGAGTGCATCTCATCGTAAGGCGATTGCTACAATCGAAGTTTCGCGTGGGCGTGTCGAGCATGTTGTTCGAGCGCAGTGCGCGACAGGCGAGAACCATGAACGAGTGGGAGCATTTGCAGCACGAAGCGATCGTGATTGACGGACATGCGGACACGCCGCAGCGGTTCGTCGATGAAGGCTGGGATATGGCCGATCCCGTTGGGACGGGCATGGTGAGCCTTGATACGGCGCGCGAAGGTGGACTCGATGCCGAGTTCTTCGCCGTGTGGGTCGATCCGCATGAGTGGCCGAATCGCTATGGTGAACGCGCGGCAGCGTTGCTGGCAGGTGTGCAGGAACAGCTGGCGAAGCATCCGGACACGATGGTGCTGGGCTTGTCTGCGGACGATATCGTTGCGGCGAAGGCGTCGCAGAAGTTCTGTGTGCTGTTGGGGCTTGAGGGTGGTCACGCGATCGAGGCGAGCCTCGAAAAGCTGCGCGCCTTCTATGCGCAGGGCGTGCGCTACATGACGCTGACGTGGACCAACACCAACGAATGGGCGGACAGCTCGGGCGACATTGACGATGCGAGCGTGCAGCACCATGGCGGGCTGACAAGCTTTGGGCGCGATGTGATCGCGGAGATGAATCGGCTGGGCATGATGGTGGATGTGAGCCATGTGTCGGACGCAACGTTCTGGCAGGTGCTGGAGTGTTCGAAGGCACCGATCATTGCGAGCCATTCGAGCGCGCGGGCGTTGAACAGCGCGATGCGGAACCTGACGGATGAGCAGCTGCGTGCCGTTGCGGCGCAGGGTGGCATCGTGATGGTGAATTTTTACGCGTCCTTCATCGACGAGCCGTTTCGCGAGGGATGGCGTGCGACCGAGGCGCTGCGGAAGCCGCTCTATGAGGCTGCGGACAAGCCCTGGCGTGAGCGTGGCGTGCCTGCGCCGTATGCTGCGTCACTCACGGTCGATCGTGCTTTCTATGCGGAGCATGTAGGGAAGCTGTTTCCGGCGCCGCGCTTTGAGGTGCTGATCGATCACTTCGATCACATCGCAAAGGTGGCAGGGATTGAGCATGTGGGTGTGGGGTCGGACTTCGATGGCTTTGCGATACTTCCCGAGGGGATTCGCAGTGCAGCGGATCTGCCGAAGATTACGCGGGCGTTGCTGGGGAGGGGCTATACCGCCGAGCAACTGAAGCTGTTGCTCGGCGGCAATATGTTGCGGGTGATGCGAGAGGTCGCAGCGGCGGCCGAACGCTAGTGGATGATGTGGGCGTCCTTGGTGCTGAGGATGTCCATCTTCTCGACCTGCAGCACGTTGCTAAACAGTTCTGGAGCGCGAGTCATCAGAGCTTTGGCGATGTCACCGTTCAGGTGCGCCTCGCGGCCCTCTTCATCGTGAAAGGTGCCAAAGACGGCGTAGACGCCCTGCGCGATCTTTACGCCGTACCAGGTGCTGGTGCTGGGTTCGGTGCGGGCCATCTCTGCGCCCTGCTTCAGGAAGACCTCCGCTTCGGCTTCTCGACCTGGTTTTGCCTTCAGCATGACCCATAGTGCAAGTCTTGACATTGCGACGCTTCTCCTCGTTTCGTCCGGTTGGTGGATTGACACCGGTTTTGCCCGGAGCCCTGTGATTCAGTTAGCCTCTAGGATGGCATGATGCGTGTGACTTTAAGTTCGCTCCCCTGGTTCGCGGCTATGACCTTCGCTATGTCTGCCGCCGCGCAGAGTTCTAGCACTCCAGCTTCTACGGCTCCGGCCAGTGCGGCTCCGGCAGCCACTGCGCCGGCGCAGCAGGCACCGGCGGATCTGCCGGATGCGCCGTCGGCGATGGTCCATGTGCTTCCGGATGCGGTACCCACCGGTTCCATCGTGCTCTTCGATACTTCGATGGGGCGGCTGACGTGCCAGCTCTTCGACAAGGAAGCGCCGATCACCTCGGCGAACTTTGTTGGACTGGCGACGGGAACCAAAGAGTTTATGGACGCTGCGACCAATAAGAAGATGATCGGTGTGCCTTTCTACGATGGCACTACCTTCCACCGGGTCATTCCCGGGTTCATGATCCAGGGCGGAGACCGTCTGGGCATTGGCACCGGCGATGCGGGCTACTACATCGAGGATGAGATCTCACCGGCGCTGCGCTTTGATGTTCCGGGCCGGCTGGCGATGGCGAACTCGGGCCCGAACACCAACAGCGCGCAGTTCTTCATCACGGAGGCTCCGCAGCCGGACTTGACCGGCCACTACAGCATTTTTGGGCAGTGCGATGAGCACACGGTGGTGATGGTGATGTCGATCGCGCGCGTGCAGCGCAGCTCGGAAGACAAGCCTGTGACGCCGGTGACGATCAACAAGGTGACGGTGCTGAAGCCGGGGCAGCCGCTGCCTCCTGACCCGCATGCGGCACCGGCCGCACCCACCTCCTCCACACCGCCAGCGCAGTAGTCGCGGAGCTTCCGCGAGCGTGGCGCATCCAAGTTTAGAGAGCTCTGTACGAGAGAATCAGCAAGCAAAGAAAGAGGAAACGATATGGCAATGACCGCAGTGTTCAAGACATCGGAAGGCACGATCAAAGCGAAGCTGTTTGAGGCCGAAGCGCCTGAGACCGTGGCCAACTTTGTCGGCCTGGCCGAAGGCACGAAGGAGTGGAACGCCCCGACCAAGAAGGCTGGCCAGACCAAGCTGTATGACGGCACGATCTTCCACCGCGTGATCCCGGAGTTCATGATCCAGGCAGGCGACCCGATGGGCAACGGCATGGGCGGCCCGGGCTACAAGTTCGCGGACGAGACCAAGGGCTCGCCGCACCACTTCAAGGCGCCGGGTAAGCTGGCGATGGCGAACGCTGGCCCCAACACCAACGGCTCGCAGTTCTTCATCACGGTGACGGACACAAGCTGGCTGACGGGCAAGCACACCATCTTCGGTGAGGTCACCGAGGGCTACGACATCGTCGAGAAGATCTCGAAGGTGGCGCGCGATGGTATGGATCGCCCGAAGAAGCCGGTGGTTCTGGAGTCGGTGACGATCGAGCGCTCGTAGTTTGTTTGTGGCAAGATAGGCGGGATGACGCCCGCTTACATCGCAGAGAAGCTGAGCATGCTGCCCCGGTTCACGGTCGAGTCTATCGATCGCGAACCGGGGCATTTGCGTTTTGGAATGTCGCTGACAGGAGCCGTATCGCATGACCCCGGCCCGTGGGAACGGTGCATGTGTCTTTACTGGTCGAATCTCGACTTCTTTGACGGCATGATGAAGGCGGTGGGAGCGGACGCACGGCGGCGCATCGTGGAAGGAGCGCCTGCCTCCACGGAGCAGAAGTCCGTCGTAGCTGTTGGCCAGGAACTGGCGATGTTTCCTTATGATCTGCGGCGGTTGAAATTGGTCATC
>Ga0302187_10002439_pt1 | contig 15309 bp, 17 predicted proteins | sample II_Bog_E1_3_FD_202120 | JGI IMG/M metagenome (GOLD analysis project Ga0302187, IMG submission 202120) | Peat permafrost microbial communities from Stordalen Mire near Abisko, Sweden - II_Bog_E1_3 | ecosystem: Environmental > Terrestrial > Soil > Wetlands > Peat | place: Sweden: Abisko...
ATTATCTGTCGCGAGGCTATGGCGGACGCTTGGCCGGGCCGGTGATGGTGGACCCGCTGCGCCACAGCTACCTTATGGTCGGTGACGAGCCGCTGCTGCTGGCGGAAGCCGCCCCCTGCTGGGTCTCCAAAGACCGGGTGGTTGGGGCCCGTTCTGCCGCTGATTTCGGCGCCACCTGTCTGGTGATGGACGATGGCTTCCAGAACCCCTCGCTGGTCAAGGATCTGTCGCTGCTGGTTATCGATGGCGGCGTCGGCTTCGGCAACGCCCATTGCATCCCGGCGGGGCCTTTGCGGGAACCCATCGAGAAGGGCATCGCCCGCGCCGACGCCCTGGTGATCCTGGGCGAGGACAAGACCAACGCCGCCCGCTTCGCCAAGAATATCCCAGTCTTGCATGCCCATTTTGAGACCGAGATGGAAGCTGTGTCCTTGAAGGACGAACTGGTGGTGGCCTTTGCCGGCATCGGCCGCCCGGAAAAGTTCTTCGAGACCCTGGAGGGCAAGGGCGCCAAGCTGCTGGGGGCCTACGCCTTTCCCGACCATCATCCCTACCACCCCACCGAGATCGGCGAGCTGGTGGAAGAGGCCGAGAGCAATGGCGCCGCCCTGATCACCACCGCCAAGGACTATGTCCGCTTGCCCAAGCATTTCCAGGAGCAGGTGGGAGTTCTGCGGGTCTCGGTGGTCTGGGACGACGAGGAAGCCCTGCGCCGTGTCCTCGCCCCGGTGTTCGATCGCCTGCCGATCGACTGAAACAATCTGTTACCAAATTGTCTATCGGGCTGAAACTTGAACTGGGTAGTTTAGTTTTCAGACAAGCTTTTCCGATGAGGCAAATCATGCTGACCGCATTCACCATCCTTCGCGATCACCTGCTGCACCGTCTGGCCCGAATCGAGGCCCCGGTGGGCAAAATGCTGGTGGGCACCCTGATGCTCTATGGAGCTTTGTGCGCCTACGGCTTCACCCAGCTTTAAGTCCCTCTGGGCTTGGCCCGAGCCGTCGGCTCGGCCTGCATGGGGTCGTCGGGCCAGTAGTGTTTGGGATACTGGCCTTTAAGGTCGGCCTTCACCTGCTTATAGGTGTTGGCCCAAAAGCTGGCCAGATCCTGGGTCACCTGCATGGGACGGCGGGCCGGTGACAGCAGATGCAGCACCAGCTTCACCCGGCCATGGGCCAGGGTGGGCGTGTCGGCCAGCCCGAACATTTCTTGCAGCCGCACCGCCAGCACCGGAATTTCCCCCGTTTCATAATCGATGGGAATGCGACTCCCTGAGGGCACCGTGACATGGGTGGGGGCGGCCTCGTCCAGATCGCGCTTTTTTTCCCAGGGCAGGGCGGCTTCTAAAATTTCCAGCATATCCAGGCGCTCCAGATGCGCCTTGCGGCTGATCCCCTCCAGCCAGGGCGGCAGCCAGTCGCTTAAGGTCTCGGTCAAGGCCTCGTCCGACAGATCCGGCCAAGCCTCGCCCTCGATGCGGCGCAGGAAGGTGATACGGGACTGGAATTTGCGGGCGGCATCATTCCAGGGCAGACAGGCCAGACCCATCTCGCGCACACCAGCCAACATGGCTTCGGTAATGGCCTCGCGGGACGGCTTGGGTAAGGCCTCGTCCTTCAGCACCAGTTCGCCTAATTTGCGCTGACGCCTTGCCGTCACCACTTGCTCACGGCTGTCCCAGGCCACCGCTTCGGTGGTCAAGATCAGTTCGGCGAAGTGATCCTCGATTTCGGCGCGAGTAACGGGGGCGGCCAGGAAGATACGGGCGTCGCGCTTGTCGCCATCCAGATCGGCCATGACCAGCATGTCTTCTGTGGCCAGGGCTTCCGGCACTGGGAAGAAAGCGCCGCGTCCATTGGACAGACGATATTGCAGCCCCTGGGCGCTGCGGCGTTGGCCGATGCGGTCGGGATAGGCGAAGGCCAGCAGCAGGCCAGCTTCTTCGACGGAGTCATCGGATTGGGGGATGCGCAACGAGCGGCGTAATTGCTTGGCGGCGTCGCGCACCCTTTGCACGCCGCCCCGGTCGGCATTGTTCGAGCGGGGATCGGCCAAAGCTTCCAGGCGCAGGCGCAGATCGGCGTCTCTGGCATTACGCAGAATGTCGCGCTCGGACAATAGGGCGGCAAGGTCGCAGGCCAGGGAGCCCAACCCCATGCTTTCCGCCTTCAGCACCATATGGGCCAGCCGGGGATGCAAGGGCAGGGCGGCCATGGCCTTGCCGTGGGCGGTGATGCGGCCCCCATGGTCCAGGGCTCCCAGCCGCTTCAGCAGATCGACAGCCTGGGCGTAAGAGGCGGCGGGCGGCGGCTCCAGCCAGGCCATGCTGGTGGGATCGGAGACACCCCAGCGGGCCAGCTCCAAAGCCAGAGGCGCCAGATCGGCATCGGCGATCTCGGGGGCGGTGAAGCCGGGCAAGGCGCGGTGGGCGGCCTCGGACCACAGGCGATAGCAAAGCCCAGGCCCCAGACGCCCGGCGCGGCCCCGGCGCTGCTCGGCGGAGGCCTTGGAGACCGGCACGGTGACCAGCTTGGTCATGCCGCCGTTGGGATCGAAGCGGGGCAGGCGCATCTGGCCGCCATCGACGACAATGCGGATGCCTTCGATAGTCAAAGAGGTCTCGGCGATGCTGGTGGAAAGCACCACTTTACGCCGTCCGGATTGAGGACGCAGGGCGGCATCCTGGGCCTCTTGGCTTAGATCTCCATAGAGGGGAGCCACCAGCAGGTCGGGATAACGGGATTCTAACTGGGCCTGGACCCGGCGGATTTCACCCTGGCCGGGCAGGAAGACCAACAGGTCGCCCTCGGGTTCCTCATCGATGGCGCGGCTGACCAGGGCGGAGACGGCGTCGTCGAAGCGGCCATTGTGGGGTTTGTCCTGCCAACGGACATCGACGGGAAAGCTGCGGCCCTCACTGGTGATGATGGGGCAATCATTCATTAATTTCGCCACCGGCCTGCCGTCCAGGGTGGCCGACATTACCAGCAGGCGCAGATCGTCGCGCAGGGACCCCTGGCTTTCCAGGCAAAGCGCCAAACCCAGATCGGCATTCAGACTGCGCTCGTGGAATTCGTCGAACAGCACGGCGGCGACGCCCGACAGTTCCGGGTCATCCTGCAGCATGCGGGTCAGGATGCCTTCGGTGACCACTTCGATACGGGTCTTGGCGCCGATCTTGCTATCTTGGCGGATGCGGTAGCCGACGGTCTCGCCCACCGCTTCGCCCAGCAGGGCGGCCATGCGCCGGGCGGCGGCGCGGGCGGCCAGACGACGGGGCTCCAGCATGATGATGCGGCGATCCCCACGCCAGGGCTGATCGAGCAGGGCCAGGGGAACCAGGGTGGTCTTGCCAGCGCCGGGCGGGGCTTGCAGAACGGCGTTCAGGCCACTCTGCAGGGCAGCCAGCAGAGGCGGCAAAGCCTCCTCGATGGGTAGGCCGCCGGGATAGGCGGGAAGCCTGATCACGGCTCGCTGAAGGTGGCCCGGCAGTTGGGCGTTTCCCAGACCACCATCTCGGCCAGCTGGGCCAGCCCGCCGCTGCGGGCCTCGACCACCGGCTTTAGGCGGAAATACCAATGTTTGGCCAATTGCTCGGCGGTGGGATTGGCGTCCAGCACATAGAGCTTGGTGTCCATGCGGGTGTCGGTGGTCAGGCAGAAGCCATCCTTGGCGACGGTCGCCTTGACCTGGGCCAGCCAATCGGTGCCATCGCCTTTGCTATTGCCATCGGGGCGGAACATGGAGAGCAGCTGGTCGTCATTCACATGGGCCAGGAAGCCATGGTCGCAAGGTGCATCGATGACGGCCATCATCTCGTCTTTCAGGAAGCCGAAGTCCAGCACCATATCCGACTGCTCGCCGGCCTCTTGCAGACGGCCAGCCTCGCAGACCGCCTCGATCATATAGCGGTGGCCGTGCAGGTTGCGGCATTTCGAGCCATGGGTGAGAACCCGGTGGCCGGCATCGATGAAGATCTGCCGCGTAACCGTGAAAGACGTCATTTGGAAAAAGCTATCCTGTTATCTAAGGCCAACGACCTTATGCATTTGCAGGGAAAAGCGCCACTGCGGATTTTCCTGGCAATAGGCGGCGGCGGCTTTGATGTTGGCTGCTTGCTCCGGCCCGTCCATGGCTTGCAGGAAGAAATTGCGGAAGGGCAGGTTGGCGAAGCTCTCGGGGGTGGCTCCGTCTTGCGGATAGATCAGCTTCAGCTCGTCGCCCTCGGTCAGGACCAGCGGCGCTCCGGCCTTGGGGCTGACGCACAGCCAGTCGATACCGGGCGGGCGCTCTTGGGTGCCGTTGGTCTCGACGCCGATCTCGAAGCCCATGATGTGCAGGGCGGAGGTCAGGGCGCCGTCCAGCTGCAGCAAAGGTTCGCCGCCGGTGAAGATAACATAGGGGAACCCCGCCTTACCCTTGGGCCAGAGGGAGGCAATGGCTTGGGCCAGTTCCTCGGCCAAGGCGAATTTGCCGGCGTCGGCTCCGACGAAATCGGTGTCGCAAAAACGGCAGACGGCCTCGGCCCGATCTTCCTCGCGGCCAGACCACAGATTGCAGCCGGCAAAGCGGCAAAAGACGGCGGCGCGGCCCATCTGGGCACCCTCGCCCTGCAAGGTCAGGAACAGTTCTTTGACGGCGTAGCTCATAGGGCGGGAACTAAGCGCGCCGGACGGAAGAGTCAAGGATGCAGTTGTCATAGGACTGTCCCTTGCTTGGCGGGGCTTGGGGGCTTAACCCCCCATGAACGGCTTTCAGTCTGCGGAGGAACAGTTTATGCGCATCGCCATCGTCTCGGATGCCTGGCATCCCCAGCCCAACGGCGTCGTGCGCGTGCTGAGTTCCCTGCATGAACGATTGTTGGCCGCCGGGCACGAGGTGATGGTGGTCTCGCCCGATCTTTTCACCTGCATTCCCTGCCCCAGCTATGCGGAAATACCCCTGGCCATCTTCCCCAGGGTGGGTGTTGCGCGCCGGCTTGAATTGTTCCGGCCCCAGGCGGTGCATATCGCCACCGAAGGCCCCTTGGGCTGGGCGGCGCGGCGTTGGTGCATGAAGAAGAAATATCCCTTCACCACCGCCTATCACACCAAGTTTCCGCAATATATCCATGCGCGCACCAAGCTGCCGCTGCCCATGCTTTATGCCGTCATCCGCCGCTTCCATGCGCCCTCCTCGGCGGTGATGGTGCCGTCCCATTCGGTGTTCGAGGAGCTGACCCATTGGGGCTTCAATAACGTCAAGCCCTGGTCCCATGGCGTCGATACCGAGATCTTCCATCCCCAGGGTAAGGAGGCCTTCGACTTCCCGCGTCCGATCCATATGTATGTGGGGCGGGTGACGGTGGAGAAGAACCTGCCGGCCTTCCTGGACCTGAAGCTGCCGGGCAGCAAGGTGGTGGTGGGATCGGGGCCGCAGCGGGACGAGCTGATGAAGCGCTACCCCGATGCTCATTTCATCATCGCCCAGGGGGACAAACAGCTGTCGTCCTATTTCTCGGCGGGCGATGTCTTCGTCTTCCCCAGTCGCACCGATACCTTCGGTCTGGTGATGCTGGAGGCCATGGCTTCGGGCGTGCCGGTGGCTGCCTTCCCGGTGCCGGGCCCCGAGGATGTGCTGGCCCTGCAAGACCCTGATCATCCCGTCGGCGTGCTGGATGAAGATCTAGTGGCGGCTGCCGCCAAGGCTATCAGCTTTGATCCGGCGGATTGTCGCACCTATGCCCAGAAGTTCGGCTGGGATCGGGTGGTCAGCGAATTCGTCAGCTATCTGGCACCCATCGCGGGATAGGTCGCGGGACAAATTAAGCCGGTGTGGAGGGGGCGAAGGTAGTCTTGGGGAGTGGTGCGCCTGAGGCGCGACGGTCTTTGAGAAAACCGTCAGATGCTACAGTCCGGCGAAGCGGATGCGGCGGTAGAGAAGTCTGTGCAGCCAAGCCAGCTGGATGCCGGCTTGGCTGCCAAACTTATTACAGGGCCTTCAGATTGACGGCCGAGGTCTTGCCACGACGAGCATCACGCTCTTCTTCGTAGGAGACCTTCTGGCCGTCATTCAGGCCGAGCATACCAGCGCGCTCGACGGCGGAGATGTGCACGAACACATCGGCGCTGCTGTCGTCAGGCTGAATGAAGCCGTAACCCTTGGTGGAGTTGAACCATTTCACGGTGCCGTTGGGCATAGTACTTCCTTTACTTAAGACCGCCTGCAAGAAATTTCCAGGCGTATCAATGCCGAACGACTTTTAGAACGTGAGGCAGTAGACTGTATTTGTATCCTCTGAATTGCCCCAGAAAGCAAGGAAATAATGACTCAGCACCCTTGACCCGGCGCATTTGCCCATGCTGGAATAGGCCATCGTTGGAAAATTTTACTGGTAGCCGACGACAGAGAGAATCCCCATTCCTCGCGTTAGGCATGGTTTGGTACGCTCCCCCAGATTTCACGGAGCGTTTCATGTCCGGCCCGTCAAAGTTCTCGTTCCGTCCGCTTGGGCAAATTCTGGAAGCCATCGGCGTCTATCTGGCCTGGGGGCTGTTCGCCCTCCTGCCGCTGGACTGGGCCTCGGGCTTTGGCGGCTGGGCGGCACGGTGGCTGGGGCCGCGGCTAAAGGTCTCTCAGCGGGCTCGCCATGGCCTTGCCAAGGCCTTCCCCGAGAAGGGGGCGGCTGAGATCGAAAAGATCGTCATCCAGGTCTGGGACAATCTGGGGCGCACCGTCGCTGAATTCCCCCATCTGAAACGTATCGCCGCCGAACGCATCGAGGTGGTCGGGGTCGAGAACCTGGAGTCCTTGCGCGACGACGGCAAGCCGGGTTTCATCGTCTCGGCCCATTTCGGCGGCTGGGAGCTTTCCAGCGTGCTCTGCCACCAGCTGGGTCTGCCGGTTCACGTGGTCTATCGGGCGGCCAATAATCACTGGGTGGAAAATCTGTTCCGCACCGGGCGCGGCCTGAAGGACGAATTGTTCATCCCCAAGGGCGGCGCCGGCTCGCGCCGGTTGATCGAAGTGATGAAGTCGGCCGGCCATGTGGCCATCATGATCGATCAGAAGATGAACGACGGCATCTCCGTGCCCTTCCTGGGCCGCGAGGCCATGACCGCCCCCGCCGTCGCCCGGCTGGCCCTGAAATATCATTGCCCGGTGGTTCCCGGCCATATCGAGCGGTTGGACGGCGCGCACTTCCGCGCCATCCTGGAGCCGCCGATCACCTTTGCCGACAGCGGCGACGTCCAGAAAGATGTTCTGGAGGCCATGGTTCAGCTCAACGACATCGTCGGCGGCTGGATCCGCCAGCGCCCCGGCCAATGGCTGTGGCTGCATCGCCGCTGGGCGGATTAGTCGGGGCTGATTTTCTCAGTCTCAGTGAACTGACTGCTCGTACTGCTTGTGGGCCTGGTCGGCGCGTTGGGTATGTTCCTCGGCCCTGGCCTGATGCTCGGCGATCTGCTGGGTGCGGCTTTGGATCAGCTGCTGATGGCCGGCGATCTGCTGGTTGTGGGCCTCGATCTGCTGCTGATGGACGGCGGCTTCCTGGGGATGCTGCTGCATCAACTGGCGCTCTTGTTCGATGCCCTGCTGGTGCATGGAAATCTGACGATTGTGCTCGTCGATCTGGCGCCTGTGTTCCTCGATCTCGCGCAGATGCATCTCGGCGATGCGGCGATGTTCCTGTTCCTCGAACAGATAGACGTTCTGCGGCTGGCTGTAGCCGGGGGAGGCATAGCCGTAGCCCGGCTGGCCGGGCATGGGGGCGCAGCCCGACAGGCCGGCGATGGTGGCGCAACCCAAGCCGAGGGCGCAAAGCAGTCCAATTCGATTTGTCGACATCGTCCTCATCCCAATTCGATTATTAGTTAAACCGAGTATAGACGAGAACCTTAGGGCTTGCTGCCGTTTTCCTCAGGGTGAGCGTCAAGATAGCGGGCCAGGTCCGCGTCCAGGCTGCGCCAGGTGATGGTATTGGCGACCTTGGCATAGATCCAGTGCATCAGAGGATTTTTGTGGCGGCCATAGTTGAACAGCGGGATCAGCGAATGGCCCTGTTCGATCTTGGGCTGATAGCAGGTCTGGCCGCTTTGAATGGCCTTGGCGCCGCGGGCCAGGGACCAGTCGAGAAGCGCATCCCACAGGCGGAAATAAAGCAGCCAATCCTTGGGGCGATCGTAGTCGAAGCCGATGAATTTATTGATGACCAGATCGCCGCTTACCAGGCAAAGCATGAAGGCGATCAGCGCGCCCGAGGATTCTTCGCGCAGCAGCAGGAAATGGCTTTCCGGCTCGGCGGCGATGGCTTCGAAGAAGCGTTGGTTGAGCTGCTCGAACTTCACCTCGGCTCGCTCATAGGTCTGGATGAAAAGACCGAAGATTTCGTCGAGCACAGCCGGTGAAGGGTTTTGCAGGGCTTCCACCGTGACCTGGACGCGCTGGTGGCTGAGCTTGATTTTTTTCTTTAGCTGATGCCGGCGGCTGCCCTTAAGGGCGGTGAAATAATCCTCCTTGCGGGGGCCGGTGAAGGTCACCAGGGTGTTGGGGTAGCCTGGGCAGGCAAAGGCCTTGCGCCGTTGCCTCAGCCAATCCATCTCGGCCTTGCCCTCTTCGGGCACGTCTTTCCAGGCCACCATGGGAGCCTGGCGCCGGTGGGCCTCGGTCTGGCTGGCGTCATAGAGGGCGAGCAAGGCTTGGCGCCGGTCGACGCCGGGCAGGGTGCCCACCCAGCCTTCGTCCGAGCAGGGCGAGCCGATGAACAAGGTGCGCTGATGGGAAAAGCCGCGCCAGAGTTTGCCCGGCAGCACGATCAGGAACATCAGAGCCTTTGGCACCACCGTCTCGAGGGGCACGTCGGCGAGGAAACAAGGGGCGATGCCCACGCCCTGCCCATCCTCTTCGATCAGGCCGTAGAGGAAGGTGAACTGAGCGTCGAGACCGCTGTTATGCAGGCTGCGATACCACCAAAGGCCTTCCCGTGGCGGAGCGAAGCAGGCGTTCCAGAGCTCTTCCGGGATCGCGTCAAAATGATCGACGAAACGGACAGTAATCATGCGCTCATTGCCACGCAGGCAGTTCCTAAAATGATGAGCAGAACCCCGGCCCAGCGGGTCAGGTCTACCCTCTCCCCCAGCCACCATTGCGACAGCAGAGTGACGAAGACAAAGCTCAAGGCGCCGATCGGATAGGCGATGCCCACCGAAAGGGAGCGTAAGGCCAGGGAATAGACCGCGGCCTCGAAGGCGAAGGTGACGAGGCCCAGGGCCGTCCAGATAAAACCATGACGTCCGCGCGACGCCAGTTTCAGGAAAACCTGGGCGGCTCCTTCGAATATGGTGGCGGCGATGGCGAATGCCACCCCTTGCAGAATCGAGACCTCCATCATGGGGTCTCCTGGCGGGTCACATGGCCGGTGCGGCTGACCAGCCAGACGCCGCCCATGATCAGGGCGATGCCGATGGTCTGGAGGGTGCTGCCATGCTCGCCCATCCACAGGACCGAGGCGATGGCCACCGTGACATAGCTGAGAGCAGTGACGGCATGGGCGAAGCTGAGGTCCGAATGTTTCAGGACCAGCATCCAATTGCCGAACTGGGCCAGCATCATGGCCACCACCAGCAGGAATCTGGGCTGCTGCAAAGCCGCCAAGGCCAGTTCCCACAGCGACTCCACGTCAGGCAGATCGACGACCGCCGATTTCCAGACCATTTGTGTCGCCGTATCCAGGGTGATGGCAATCGCCAAGCCGAGACTTAATCTGAAGGGCAATCGCGGCCGCTTCACTCTTCTTGCTCCCATCGGGCGGGAGGTTTCTCCCGCAAAGCTGATCCTTATACAGGAACAGATGGGTCACGCCATAGCCCAGCTTTGACGGACGAGGAGATTTAGCCAATGGATATAGGTTTAGACTTGTCCGAAGATTTAATTGGTCAAAGTTTCACTAAGTCATGGACTGGATATTCACGGCCAAATCCGTACGGAAATCAAAGCTATTCGTACGGATTTGTTAGGTATGGCTTAAGCGGATGAACATGTATTTTTCCCGCAAGAACAGCCATGGGTCGGGGGGGAGGCTTCGGCAATCAGGGCATTGGGATTGAAGAAGGTGAAGGCCAGGCCGTTATCGGTTTCGCCGTAATCCAGCAAGCATCCCATCAATAGGGCGGCAGAGTCCTTGCTGGCGAAGACTTTGACGCCAGAGCGGGTCACGGCGTCCAGATCATCGTCCAATCCCCCAGACACCAGTCCCATATCATAGGTGATCTGGGAACAGCCTTCCTTGCTGGCCGTAATCCGTACACCGGCGGCTTGGCCTTTGGTTCGCGCCATGGCCGCTTGCAGGGCATCGCTCGCCCGTTCGGTTATCTCGATCATAGGGACCTCCTGCTGACATAGGCATTGCACCGAAGATCGAATTGCAAGGCGCTTGCCAACAGCTGGTTTAGGCTCCGGCGGCGTCCAGATAGTCCTTCTTGCGGGCGATATCCTGATCGTTGTCGGCGAAGCGGCCGGCGCTCTCGCGGAATTCGTCTTCAAGGGTCGGGAAGGCCTCCACCATGTCGGGCTCGTCGTCGATGAGCAGAAACTTCAGATGGCGGGTATCGGCAGACGTCATGACGGCCTCTTGTCGGGCAGGATGGATGACAGGGCCTCCTGCAATTCCGCCAAGGTCGGCGGCAGCAGGGGCAAAAGTTGGGATGCGGTTTCGGCATCGCCGGCTTTGCTGATCTCTTCCAGGTCGCCGGCCAGACGGCCCAGGCGAATGGCTCCGGCGGTATTGGCGGTGCCTTTCAGGCCATGGGCCAGCTCGCGCAGGGTTGCGGCATCCAGGCCCGGCAGATTGACCGGCAGGCCGGCGGCGTCCAGGGAGGGCGTCGAGATCTTCGGAGCCCAATGAGCCAGGGCCTTTTCCAGCTCGTCGGGGTTGATGGGCTTGGCCAGATGGTCATTCATTCCGGCGTCCAGGCAACGCTCGAGGTAGGCCTGCATGGCGTTGGCGGTCATGGCCAGGATGGGCATTGCGAAGCCCTTGGCGCGGATTTCCTTGGTGGCGGTAACGCCGTCCATGACCGGCATCTGCATGTCTATCAAGACGATGTCGAAGCCTTCGGCGCCCAGCCCGACGATGCCTTCGCTGATGGAGCCCAGGATCAGGCGGGAGCGCTCTTCGGCCTCGGATACCCGAGCGTTGATCAGCTCCAATTCGTCCTTGCGGGCGGTCAGCTGACGTTCCGAGGCGGCCAGACTGGCGGCTTGAATTTGCGTCTGCTCCAGCAAAAGGCGGGTGCGTTCGGTGCGCTCAATGATCTCCAGGGTCAGGCCAGGACCTACCGGCACCAGGGCGATGGCCTTGGGCGGCATCTCGCCGACGCCGCAGTCGATGCGGATATAATCCTCGGGCGGCTGGGTGATGGTGATGGGAGCCCGCTCCAGGGCGCATTGACCCACCAGCCCCTCGCCCAGGGCGATATGCTGGGACAGGTTCTTGCGCTCGCGCCAGGCATAGCCGCCCAGCAGGGTCAGGCGCTGGGAGGGTTCGTCCCAGTGATAGAAGGCGCCCAAGCCCCAGCCCCGACCGATAGCACAGTCCCCAGCAGCAAGGGAGCCATCAGCACGGCCGTCGGGCGATGATTGCCCAGGCCCGAGGTGATGGATAGGTCCCCGCCTACCTCCATCTGGCGGGATTGATGGTCGCGGGCACATTGCCCCAGCAGCCCCTCGCCGCTTTTCAGGTGGGTCGCGGCCCGACCGTCGTCGGCATAGCTGCCGATCAGTCGTTCCACAGCACCTTGGCGCTGGCCAGGGCATAATCCTTGCCCTCAATGGAGATCAGGCCGTCGGTGGGATCGAAGGGTAGGGGCGGCGGGTCGCGGTTTTCGAACATGGCGCCGAACTGCTTGAGCTGGCGGATGGCGGTCAATCGCTCGGGCGTCGCCTTACCGGCCAGACTGCCGACCCACTCGGAGCGATTGCCGGCAAAGACCACGCCCTGACCCTCCAGGCGCTCTTCGGACAGCAGCAGGCGAACGCTGGCGCCAACCAGCAGGCTTGCCGCCAGGATCAGCGCAAGGGCGAGCCCCCAGGCTAGTCGGATATGGTCCGCTATGCGGTTCACGTGCTGACGCCCCGCCTTTTTTCCCCTCAAGGTTATTAGGTTGGCCGATATATTGCGGATGGCATAGGGGCTTGCATTCTGGGCCTTCCCGAAAACAGCAGGCAGGCGTAACCTTGCTGTTCACCGCGGTGATTGTTGGGGGCAGTCGACCCGGTGCCAGAGGGTATTTATGGGCAAAGGCAACCTTCAGGCGGTCGCTTTTTACGGGACTTTGATTGCAGTCATCGGCCTGACCGCCGGTCTGTCTGCCCTCAGCTACAGCCGTTTTCATCAAGAAGCGGAAACGGAATCCCGAAACCTTGCCGAAGTCATCCGGGTTGATGTTCAAGAAACCTTGGGCCGGACCCAAAGCGACCTTTACGCCTTTGCGAATCTGCTCCGTCCCGAGGACCTTGGGCCCCATCTGAGCGATAGTCGGCGCCAGGAGTTGGAGACGATGATGGCGCTGCATTTGCGCCATTTTCCGCAAATCTCGAATTACCGCATCTTCTCCCAGGATGGACAAACCATCATGGGAGCCGGGACGGCCAAGGCCAATTTCAATGTGAGCGACCGCGATTGGTTCCGCGCTTTGAAAAATGACCTAAGCCAAGAGATTTCCATTTCGGACGTCGTCGTCGGCAAGGGAGTGAAAACCTCCACCATTATCATCGGCGTTGCGGTCCGATCTGCCGATGGGGCGTTTTTGGGGGCGGTCAATGCGGTGCTTGACCTATCGCATTTTCAGGCTGTGATCGATGCTCCCGCCATCGGTCCTCACGGCTTCATCGCCATCCGCCGCAGCGATACCAGCCAGTTGGTCGTGCGTCATCCCAATCTGGCCGAGAAGATCAACGAGCCGGTGGCATCAGGCCTGACCACCCGCATCCAGAGCGGGGACAGATCGGGTGTCGAGGATTTCACCTCGGCGGTTGACCATGTGAATCGTGTCGGGGCCTTCGAACAGGTGCCGGGCTATCCCTTCGTGGTGATCGTCGGCCTGGCCCGCCAGGATTTCCTGCGCCCATGGGTTCAGCAGACTACGATAGCGGCCATCGCGACGGCTTTGCTGGGAGGGATGCTGGGCTTGCTGTACGTCCGCCAGCGTCGCACCCAGCTGAGCTTGGAGACATCGCGAAAGGAGGCGAGCCAAAAGGCCCGCCGTTATCAATTTCTCCTCGATTCAGCCGGTGACGGCATCCACCTCTTGGACGAACATGGCAATTTGCTGGAGGCAAGCAATTCGTTCTGGAAGATGTTGGGATATGCCCCAGATCAAGGGATTTCACTGAATGTGAGGGATTGGGACCCCGCCGTGACCGATGAAACCTTTAAGGACAGATTCCGTCGGTTGATTGAATCGCCCTTGGTTTTCGAGACGCGCCACCAGCGAGCAGACTGCGGCTTGATCGATGTGGAGGTCAATTGTCACGGCCTCGAGTTGGATGGAAAAACCTGTCTTTACGCCTCGTCGCGGGACATCAGCGATCGTAAAAGGCTAGAGGAGGATCTCCGGCGGTCCAACGTCGAGTTGGAGCAGTTCGCCTATGTCGCCTCCCACGATCTGCGCTCGCCGCTGCGCGCGGCCTGTCCCTGGTCAAGAGGGAGCTGGGGCCGGATATCACCCCAAGCCTCGAGGAATTTATCGGCTTCGCCATCGGCGGGGCCAAGCGTATGGATTCCCTGATCACCGGCTTGCTGGATTATTCGCGCATCGGCAAAAGCGGTGAGACCCCAGAGGCTGTTTCCTTGGCCAAGGCCATCGGCGAAAGCCTGCTGAATCTGGAGCATGCCATCAAGGATGCAGGCGCTACGGTAACGGTGGCCGATGGCCTGCCCGATATCGTGGGCGATACCATAGAGGTTGAGAGGCTGTTTCAGAACCTGATCGGCAACGCCATCAAATATCATGCGCCGGATCGGGCGCCGGTCATCACCATCGACTGGCAGGATCAGGGTAAGACTTGGCAGGTGAGGGTGAGCGACAATGGCATCGGTATCGCTGCCGCCGATCTGGAGCGCTGCTTCGGCATCTTTCAGCGCCTTGTGACCAGCGTTCAGTATGAAGGCACCGGCATCGGGCTGGCGGTCTGCAAAAAGATCGTCGAACATCTGGGCGGCAGGATTTGGGCCGAATCTGTCGTCGGCGAAGGCAGTCGTTTCCTCATTTCCCTGCCAAAGGTGAAGTCAGGAAAAGCTTAATCCGGCGTCGCAGCCCTACTTCTGTCCGTCACGCCGAAGTCGGCAGGGTGAAGATGAAGGTGGTCCCCTCGCCGCTGTCCGACTTGATCCAGATGCGTCCACCATGTCCGGCGACGATTTTCTGGCAGACGGCCAAGCCAATGCCAGAGCCCTCATAGGCATCTTTGTGAACAAGCCGCTGGAAAATCTGGAAAGCCCGGTCCCGGTCTCCCGGGGCGATGCCGATGCCGTTGTCCTTGACCCAGAGGATCCATTCACCGGCAGACGCCCGCCAGCCGATATCGATCACCGGCGAGGAAATAAACAGTCTTGGCTCAGCCGTTTGGCGGACCTGATTGAAATAGTCCCGGTCCTTTATGCTCGATTTTATGCCTGGAAAAACGCCAATTCCATAGGATATGTCGCCGTCTGCATTGGCAATGCGAATACTGTCTAAGTCTGGGCTTAATGAAAATTGCCAATTGATATAGGCATTCATCGAATGTTCATCGATATGGCCGTTGGCCAATTGTCTCTCAGCCTCGTGAATGACCGAGTATATTGCCAAATCGCTTTTCAGAATAATGTCGGTAATGTTTTGTTCCAGCAGCTGAGAAATATTTTCCGCGCTGGTGGTTGCGTGGCGCTCATACTGCAGTCTGTTCTGATATTCGACGGCCCCGACGATGCAGGCGACTACAAGCCAAAGCGACAGTGCGCCCAGCGTTAAAAGTCTCCGACTCGTTCCCCTGCTGATTGCTGATATGTTATTGGGGATGCTCTGGAGGTGTTGGATAGGATTTGTTTCCATCATCGTCTCGAGACGTTTTTTTTCTTGGTATTTCCTTCGAATAATATCCTGCTTACCTATAAACCCAAACCATTTATTCGCAGGAGGCGGGCATTGGGCTGTCGTGGTCAGGGGGTCTTCAGTGTGAAGATGAAGCGGCTGCCAATGCCATCGGGGCCGGGCTCCACCCAGATGCGTCCCCCATGGTGTTCGACGACTTTCTTACAGACGGCCAGCCCGATGCCGGTGCCCCCTC
>Ga0302187_10002448_pt1 | contig 15283 bp, 9 predicted proteins | sample II_Bog_E1_3_FD_202120 | JGI IMG/M metagenome (GOLD analysis project Ga0302187, IMG submission 202120) | Peat permafrost microbial communities from Stordalen Mire near Abisko, Sweden - II_Bog_E1_3 | ecosystem: Environmental > Terrestrial > Soil > Wetlands > Peat | place: Sweden: Abisko, Stordalen...
TTTGTCGTTTGGTTATGAATGGCATTCCATTTAAACAACTTCTGACAACTGGTACATTAACTTCAGTTTGAAATAACCCATCTGTTCTTTCGATGAGGATTTCACCGCTGTAAGAATGATTCCCTTCCTTTTCTTCCATTGGTTTGTATGGAATCCAGTATCGTTTTCTATCATGTTGGATGTTGCGTTGTTCGAGGATGATTTGTTTATACGCGCCGTGACAGTTAATGGATGCCGCTGCTTGTAAACTAGTATTCCCGTATTCCATGCGAGCAATTATTTGTGACAAGAGAATTTATTTATGATTAAAACGAGGCATATCCGGACAGACACAGTGCGAGGCACATCTTCGGAAAAATAAATAAAGGAAAATCCAAAAGAAGCAATGTGTTTATCCATTTTGTTTATGAATTACTCAGTCTCTCGTTTGTCAGAACTACTGGATTTTTTCGTTCCTAATCATACCACCTCAACAAAAAATATACCGACCTCACTGTGTTTTAGACAATGCCATATTCATCATATATTTTTGCTACCTTGAGTCTGAATGCAAGTTCATCGTTCAATTTCTGTTCTCTGGTCTTGCCCTTCGATTTCATTTTATTATACTCGGCTTCAAGCTTATCCGCCTCCTCACGGTTATTTCTGAATTCTGTATAAAAATCAGTTCTAGTTACCGGCTGAATTATATCATGTTGAAGTGACCGCAATACATGTCTGGTTGTGGTGTATGCGTTCATCCGCTTGTCCGCAATCGTGTATTCGTCTATCATACTAACTTGATTTTGTATTATACGTAATGAATGTAGATGCATTACAGAAGATACTGTCATCCACTCATCTTGTAGTGCCACCACCGTTTCGTCCAAACCAGTATCACTTACAATTGCGAGTATCTTGTTGATAATACTCTCGCGTGCTATAAGTGGATATGCAAAAACTATCTCAAACAACTTCATCATTTTTTCGCTTGATTTTTGACTCCAGTCTGGGATTCGTATCGTAAATTCATCTAATTCAACCTCGCCTTTGTGCATATACCTAAACATCCCGACGATCTGTGAATCATCATATAGAACAACTTTTCGAAAGTAAATTAGTCGAGGAAGTGTTGGATCCACAATCGTTGAAGTGGCGAAATAATCCGACGACCCATCATAATCCTCATCCGGCACCGGAAATTTTATTAATTTTGCATCAGCGATGCTTTGCATATATCTTGACAAGTGGGATGCTGGAGAAGCAAGAGCAAGAGCAAGACAGGAGACGAGTCTGACCAGCTTATATGCTTCCGACTCGAGAAAGGTTTTCAAATTATCATACTTCAAAAATGTTTCCATTGCCCCCCATGTAATTTGAAGCATAGCGTCAAAAGCTGCATGATCCACGTCAACTTTCGCCCCTTTATATATTCTAAACAACCTTGTGACTTGTGTCGCGACTTGTTCAGCCAACTCATTTGTATGTTTGATAAGTTGCTTGAACGCCTCTATTTTGAGAACTTCTTTGTAACGTTTCGGTATACCGGTACTGTAACCATCTTGTATAGCTACCACGAGAACATAAATGAAAGCGAAATTATGACCTGCTTCATATAATATCTGTCGATTATCAATGTCAATCCATGCAACATTCAATTTTGATATTGGCTCAGCATCAGGAACGAAAGTGACGGAAATTTCATCAAACATTGTCTTCATGCGCTTCTCCCTCGATGCCTGTTGGGTTAGGGTGGCGTCAATCTTTGCTTGGTTCCTGATGTTGTAATTTTCATAATCAAAAGCATTAGTGAAATGTTGGTAAGCTGGAATCTTTTCCATGCCATCCGTGTCTACTGTTCCTAATATTGACATGTTTGTTTTGTCAAGGAGATTTGCTCCAGCTCCATCTTCCTCTTCCTCTTCCTCTTCCTCTATATTTGGTTTTTTCTTCGCATCCTTCGCCGCCTTCTTCTTCGCCGCCTTCTTCGCCGCATCATCCGCATCCTTCGCCGCCTGTTCCCTCGCTTCCCTTGTTTCCCTCAAAATCTGTTCCCTCGCTTCCTTTGCTTCCCTCAAAATCTGTTCATTCGCTTCCTTCGACTCCTTCAGCATCCGATCTCGTTCGTTTTCTAGAGTTCTTTCATGTTCTTTCTGTAGCGCACTCCGCATATCTTCATTTTCTTTCGCTGCTTTTTGATTTGATTTAATTCTAAAATCCTCCATCTCTTGTTGTTTCTTAATCTCAAGTTGTGTTCTCAGTCGCGCAATATAGTTGTCCTTTTGTTTGTTCCAAGCCTGTTGAGCATCCGCCACATTTCTCGCTCTGAAGGTATCCTCATCCTCGTCATCATTTTTTATATTTGTGAAGTTGTGTATAAATGTTGTTCGCTCCTCCTCTAATTTTTGGTTCAACTTCTTTTGAAGGTCAATTTCGGCTTCTTCTTTCTTATTTTTAATTTCTTCTTCCTTTCGTCTTGTGATATCTGCAGCCAATTCGTCTTCCCTCATTTTTTTCTGATTCTCAAGTTCATTTCGCAATTTTTCCAGTTCTTTATCCTCTGATCTACCAGACCAACCACCATATATTGTTTTGACAGAATCGGCGTAGTGTGCATCCACCGGGTTTCGTTTAAATAGACCGGCTAGTTTCTTTTCATCGTCTTTCTTTTTTGCTTCAGTTTTCGGGCCTGGTTTATCATCGCCTTTCTTCTCGTGTAATTGGGATAGAAGAATTGAGGCGAGCAGATGTTTAGAATCAGGATCTACAAAGATATCGAATTCCTTCCCAGGTGAAGCATTGCTCTCGGCTGTGCCAATGATTTTGGATGACAACGAAGAGAGGAGTTGTATACCCATATTGTGTATTGGAACTAACAACTCCTTTAATATCTTCTTCCTTCCTGCTTTGTCAGTGTTTTTTACCTTGGCAATCATATCAGTTATCATATCTGACGCGATAACTTTGGCCAATCCCTCATAACAATTGCCAAATAATTCATCGCCGAGCATGATATTATTATTGAAATCAATTTCACTGATATCATTCTTATAACCATAATTAGGATCCAGTTGGACACCGCTACTCAAATATCGTTGCGTATTGAACACCATTTTAGCACACTGAAAAGCGATGGTATAAACAATATTCTTCATCTGTCTGCTTTGAATAATGGCTAAAAGATCCAATTGGATATTATCAAGAGTATTCAGATGTAATGGTCTTAATTCCATCACTCTTCTTTCTTTAGACAGATTACTGCCATATTGAATTCCGATTTGAGGTTGAGTTCTGTCTTTATCTGGGAATACGGTGACTATCACATCCCCTCTGTGAATGAATTCGAGTCCGGTGTTTGTGGTAGTTGTCAACGCACTGATAAAACAAACAGGATTTTCACTCGCGATATTATTATCATAACTCACAGTTGTTTTACTTAATCCAAGTACTCTCGTCATGTAATATAATTCTGCTATTTCCTGACTTTCGCTCATTCTAAATGGCATTCCATTGATGCAACTTCTGACAACAGGCGTATGAGAATCACACGGGAATAGCCCATCTGTTCTTTCGATCAATACTTCTCCTCTTAATGAAACATCATCTTGAATTCTGAGAGTTGAATCATATGGTATAGTGAATTTTTGGATACCGGAAGTGTTAAAATTAGACTCGCTTTGTTTTTGTCTCAAAGGATTTGCACAGTTAATGGATGCCGAAGCTTGTAGACCAACAGTTCCCCAGGACATGAATTATTATTTTACGAATTGTGAATTAGGTGGTTAATTTATCAAAATATTTTCTGTGAATTTTCGTATACATCTCCACCATTTTTGTCCTGTAGTTCAGATGTGTTGCTTTATCTGAAAGCAACTTTGTGACCATTCCCTCTCTAGTTATTGGATCGATCATTCCACACCCTTTCTGTATTTTTGCCGTTTCTGTACTCGTCTCTCTTTTGTACTCGTCTAATATTAGCTGAATCTCAGCTTTATTTTTTTTGACTTCCGTTGCTTCTTTGAATCTACCAATAACATCGGCTGTATTGTTACATCCAATTAAAGAAAAACACCCTTTACGAACTTCATCCCAAAACTCAGTCCTAAACTCCTCTGTAATCTCTTCATTCGCTACATCATTCAGCAAATTTATTGCTATGTTATGCAGATACATACTAATAGATGCATGTAAAGCATATTGTAGCACGTGCATCGTATCAAAGCTTACGATGGTAGATTTTTCGGCAATTCCTCTTTTTGATAACATATAGTAAAGTTGCATTCTTTCTTCGAAATTGTAACATCGTAAATAACTTACGAATTTTGTCCGTAAATTATTGTAAAAATTTCCTGCAGTGGTTGGCTTGACCATTACCACCGTTGACACTTCGTCAGAGAACATATAAAACGTCATATGAAGTGGTTCATCGAAGGTGGATGGCATGACATAATCCGCTATGATTTGTCTTATTTCCTGGGTTATTCTGCCTAATCTGAACACAGGTAAAAGAAGATGAAACGTAACATCATGATTCAATATTGTTTCGATTGCATCTGGTGTGGTATCTTTCAACGAATCGAACTTAAAATTAAAACAGAGGAAGGTTGATTTTTTGTAGGCATAATTTATATTTTGGACTGCCAGAGACTCATATATGCTATGCAACTCACCAACACTCGAGCGTAAACGATTGTATTTGACATCTCGCAACTTTTCATCATCGTATTGATTATCATATGCATCCTTGAACGTTGTCAATTGTTGCACGAGAATGCTATAATCCACAGCTGTTTTATTAAAGCAGTTATCCCATATCTTATGCACCATTTTTGGTATCTCATCATAAAATTGGTTAAATGTTACAGTGACTTCGGGTGGTATGACTCCGTCGACTTCAAAATTGAACGCATTTTTCTTGTCGATAAATTTATAAAAGATATACATGTGGGTCAATGCCTTCGACAAATCAGAACTAGAATGTGTACGTATCATTTCCATTGCCTGTGTATCTATATCTATAATTCTATTTCGCGAAGTGAAAAGGCGCCCTTTAAGATTTGCCTCGTCCGCCCTATAGTCATGTTTCAGGGATTTCTCCATGGCTGCGATTTTATTTATATTGATCAATGCATTTCTTTCTGCATTCAGATATACTTGTCTGTCTTTACCAACATTAGGCAATGGTGGATCGTTTAATACTCTCAAAATATAAGTCTTGTCTTTCTCAACGTCGTACTTGTATAACCCAATGTCATATAATGTAGTCATCAGATTATCGATATCACCTCCGTATCGTATTGTTTTAGGTTTTAATAAATTCGGAAAAGAATTTTTAACACTTGTGTTATTTTTGATTGGATTTAGAATCGCAAATATTGATACTGCATAAACATATGTCATGACAAATGCTAGTGGAGGAATATTACCGGGTTGTGGTATATCAAATTTGTCATCTACAAAAAACTTAAGAATACATTTCACCATGTCTGATGCATATTTGTTTTCATATTTCTGTATAAATCCGAATAAGTCCTTTATCCTTTGTACTGTGACCAATACACTAATTCCTTCTCCGGTTGTGTTGTATGTATATGTCGCCCCATTGAGCTCTTTATACACCACAAGTTCTTTGATGTCTAATTTATCGTATTTGAAATTATTTGGAATATGTTCAAATTTGAGATATTTCATAAACCCAAACACATCGAGATTGACATTTTCCACAGATTGATCTCCATTTACATCAGATACAAATATATCTACGGTTGACCCAGATTGCCAACACGTTTTCCTCAAATCAAGGTTGTCGTCTTGTATGTCAGCATAACTCGTATACTCACCACAAAAGCTTTTGATCGTGGGGCCATAATCATAGTCGTTCTCCGTGGTTTGTATCGGCTCTGAAAGGCATTTTAATACATTATGATATGTATACATTTGAATCACAACACGCTCATCGACCTTCAACTCATACTTCTTTATCATTTCATGATACAATTCACGAACAGTATCAATTGGATGTTTATTTATCTCTATAATACTTTTTGTGATTTCTGTAATTTTAGTTTTGTCATTCAAATCCAAATTCATCTCATCAAGTGCGAAGAGATATTTTATGTATTCAAGAAGTGCAATCTTCAATGAAGTCATAAATGCATCCCATTCTTTCACTTTATCGTTAACCTCCGGTTTACCAGACGGAAGCTCATTTTCTACATTCTTTGCCTCAATTTTCGTAATGCCAATGAGGGCACTGATGCATCTCGTATATATTTGTTTCACGACTTCGTCGTATTTGAGATCTATCAAAGACATGACGAGTCTAGGAACATTTTGATCGAGTAACTTAATTCCTCCTGTCATCGCCTTTATCATTTCCTCTTTTTTGAATAAAATTCTATTTGCATTCTTCTTCTCTTCTTCTTCTCTGTCCTTCTCCTCCTGTGCTTCTCTATCCTTCTTCTTCTGTGTTTCTATTTCCTTCCTCCTCTTTTCAAATTCGTCATCAAGATCTTGATAGCTTCCTCCCATTGAAAACCCGTCTTCTTTCTCCTCCTCCTCCTCCTCCTCTATGTGCTGTCTCTTCTTTCTTGCGTCTTTCTCTTCCTCCTCTGTAAGCCTAATTTTTTTATTTTCTTCATACCCTAAATTGAATTCCCCAGTGTACGTGTATTTGTCAGATTTGGCACCCTTTTCGAAATATGCATCATGAATGTCTTTGGGGTTGAATCTTTTGGGCAGATATTCGTATAACCGGCCATAAGTGTTGGGGTCGTCTTTGTTTGGTGTGGGGGAGAGGAGAGGAATAGGTATCCGTCGAAGATTTTGAGGAGGATGAATAAAAATATCAAACTCTTTGTTACATGCGGCATCCGATTGAGCAACTCCAATTATTCGAGAAGCAACATGAGAAGTGAGTAAATACCCAATGTCACGTAATGGAGTAAATATATCTCTGACCATTGCTTCTACCCCTCCTCCCCCTTGATCAATTTTCGATGAAATTCTCTTCTGGATAGCATCTCCCAAATATTCCGTCATAAGTTGTCTCATATCTTCATCTACCTCATTAACAGTGCTGCATATTTCTTTGGTGAAAATTCCGCCATACATGTTATTAAAATTCGGTGTGCCCTCAGCATGATTCTCTCTGACGAAATCTTTGATCTGATCGGAAGCATAATGGAACCTGACAGTACGGAGAACATACGATGATGCATAGGATGCCATCATTTGACATACAGATTGAAATTCCTTTGTTTTGGTCATCTCTGACAAATATTCACAATCATTGTAACTGATATCAGTGAGAGTATTTTCATTGAGTGGTCTGCATTCCATGGTGCGACGATGAGGGGAAGTGTTGCTATTGGTAATTTGGGGTTTTCCTCTGGTGACACTAGGAAGAGCAGCAATGATGACATCTCCTCTTTCAATGGGAAAGAGGCTGTTATTTTTAGTAGTCATAAGACCAGCAATGACACAAACTAAATCCTCATCAGGTTTGGTAGTGTATTTATTTAAGCCAACCACCCTTAACTTATGCTCCATCTGTTTAAATACTTTGCCGATCTTGACCCTTAACACGTTGATTTCATCTTCTGCTTCTGTGTTATCGGGTACAAAGTGGAATGGCATTCCGTTTAAGCAACTTCTCACGATTGGTTTACGAGAGTCGACTGCAAACATACCATCCATTCTTTGAACGAGGATTTCCCCTTGGAAAGCGATTTTATCAGATGGGACAAGGGTGGCTTGATATGGTATTTTTAAGGTGAAACTAGAGGGATTGTTAAGTTTATTTTGAATCATGTATTCCTCAGCGCTGATTTGTCGAGAGGCGTTGCCGCAATTGATTGATGCAACAGCCTGAAGATCAACAGTACCATACTCCATAAAAAAATTTGTGATTATTCTTTAGCAAAGGGGTTCACGGATATACCATGCTGTCTAACATATTTAGAACCACATCCGTCCACGCCATGATGAGTCCTTCCTTGGCTCCAATGGATCTCTCCACTCTTCAATACATGTCCAGAGCTTCCTTTTGTACAATATGGGGCAATAGCACAAACATGATTATCTTCAGGATCCCATGTTCCAATTCTATCAAATCCAAACATGGAACAAAATCCTTTCTGTTCTAATACATCTCTGCGAATATGAATATCGTCACATAAAAGAGTTTGTACCCTGTCTATATCGGCATGGTTTAAATTAAACTCCTCTCCAGGACCTGGAAGAACCACTATTGCACCCCAATTTTGTCCTTTGTTTACTGTTTCCAATTGATATCCATGATTGGGGTTAAAGATTTCATTTTTGAGATCCTCAATGTCAGGGATGTCGGGTGGTGGATGAGCTCCAGGAAATTCAAACTCATTTTCCTCTGCGTTGTAACAAGGGTTTTTACCAGAGGTGAACATGACATCTTTGATATGAACAGGGAATTGCACTGTGCTTGCTCTGCCCTTGGGGACTACATATGGGAGAACATAAATAGAACCGGCTGGAAAATCATTGGTGTTAAAGTTATCATTGAATAAACTCTGGATGGAGCTATGATTTAAGAATTTGACATTTACACCTTGGACAATCCCGTCGTAAAATGCATTTCTAGCATTTTTGAGTCTTTTTCTGTCTTTGATAAATGTCCCAGCCCATGAACGAAACCCGGCTTGAAACATGAATGTATTGGAATCATTGGCAATACACCATGATCTTTTAGAAGTAAATGTGTTTCCAAGATCATCACCGGGTGCGACTATGGTCAAATCTTGCATTCTATAAGTACAAAATGGCCTGATAAGGAGGAAATTTAATTCGTGTTGGAGATTCAGTTCGATATTATTGTATCTCACCATGTAAGATTTATTTTCGATACACAAAGCGACATAAGTTTCCCCGAAATTAGCCGCTCCTTGTTGTTTAGCAGCAGCTCCCTTAATGGAATCCTCTGTTAATCGGACATGATCATCAACAGTGACATCGAATATCATCCAAGTTCTTTGACCTTCATCTGCCATTCCAGGGAAGCTATCAAGGATGACTTGTTCCCCTAATCTGCAATATCTCCCAAATGAATTCTCGTCTGTCCCGCTTGAATTGAAGTAAGACGGGGCAACCCTGATTTCGATGTCGCCAATTTTCTGGAATGCCCCATTGTGCATTAATCTATCCACCCCTTCTTGACCGGCTTTGTCATAAGAGTACAAGCTGCTGCTTCCAGAGATGAGCAATGGTCTTTTCTTGGGAGGGATGATGCAAACCTTTGGTTTTTTATCCACTCGTTCCATTTCTACTCTGTATTTTTGGATGATATGGGCAATACCAATTTTTCGTTTGTTGCAAATGGCGAACATTTCAATTTGATCGTCAATGAGGTGATAAAGCATAGCTTTGTCATTAAGCAATTCAGCTTGTCTATTAAAGATTTCACTGGTTACATCATCTACAAGAGCACGATAAGCTACACTGGAGAGAACATCAAGCATGGAAGAGAGAACTACTCGAACATTGACGAATACCTCATCTTGGCCTTCGGCGACATCAAGAACGTCCATGTCTAATTCAAAGTGCATACCATAGCGTTCACTCTTGGAGATTACCTCAGTGACACTTTTTCTGAATGTTCGAGAGGTGCCCCCGGCTGGAACCTGTTGCATAGTGGTGTTATGGAATTCGACAATTTTCATGGTATGTTGGGTGTTATCGGTTAAAACAAGTGGCAAGATATCTTTATTCAACCAATGCACTTCACTTGATAACATGCTGGCGAATAATGTTTGGATTCTAGTAATTAATCTATCGATATCAGCTTTAATAATATAGTCCTTTTGAATACCATTGTTGCTATTACTGGTTCTTTTCTGTTTCATATCATTGAGAAAGGAGGATAGATTAAAATATGCCTCGTTTGCCGAGAGCCCAGGGATGGCGTCAATCGCAAGACCCGCTGGACCATGGTTGAGCATAATGTGTGAGAGGGATAGAAAAACACAAATTTATGGAAAATATTGAGAGAGATCATAATTTTCTGTTGTTGTCATTGACATTCACAATTGTATTGTTATTGATAGTAAGAGCTCGGATATGTGGTTGATGTTGCCTTTATTATGTCCCCCTTCCACTTGTAGAGATATATTTTCTGAATGTGTCCCCTCATATTATGGAACAAGATGTACAGAGTGTCATTATAGGGGCTATCTTGATGAGGATGGAGATTGTCAGTGTTACGAGTCATGGTTCAGTGATAATAAGAGATGTCTTTCTATATATGATAAGCAATATGAAATTGAAGAGTATATTCCCATGAGTTCTATGATTGGTTCATGTGAGCCATTACCAACCTCATTGGGTTGTTATAATGCGGCTAGGGATGGATGTTGTGAGAGTTACATAGGTCCCCCTCCAGGTGAATTGATAACTCTCCTATTTGAAGAGTGTAATACGATTGGTGGAGGGGACCCATTCGAGACATGTTCGGGGAATGGTGTATGGGATGGACTAGGATGTGTTTGTTATCGGAATTGGAATTTGGTTCCAGTGGGAGGAGGTTATTATACATGTGGTGTTTGTTTTGGGTTTTGGGGTGGTGATGGATGTGATGAAATATGGACTCCTTCTGTGATCACGGGGGAATTGATGGTATGTGGTGGATATGGTAATATGACTCAAACTGGTCTCTGTGAGTGTCAAAGTGATCTATTAGTGGAGGATACGTTTGATAGACAAATATATAATGGTACAGTTATCCCACAAATTGTATCAGTAATCTCATGTCAACCGTCCCGATTACGATGAGAGTAAATATGGATGATAGAATTGAAGAGTTGATTAAAGTGATTGAAGAAGATGAGTTATATGAGAAAGTTAAAGAGATGTTAAAGAGTCAAGTGAGTAATCTCCAGTGTATTTTGAATTCGCGTAATAGTACTTGATGGTTCCTCAATTTGATGGTTTTGAGTACATGTTCCAAGAAGGTGTCGGTGGTTTTGCGGAGTAGTTCGTCTATAATAACTTGAATTTTTTGAATATAGCTTAAAGTCTTGTTGATCCATGTTAGAGGTATAGTTTCTACTCCAAAGTATCTGATCTTGGGTTTAAATTCGAGATCATGTATAAGAGTCATCTGAGGAGTACCATAAGGATGGCATATTCGATGTACCTGTATACTGTTGGGGAGAGGATTGATGCATTCAACTTCATCCCACCAAGTGAGATCATCTTCCTCCTCGTCTATTTCGATAAAGAACTCATTGAAATCAGGGTTGAAGGGTTTTTGGTGTTGAATGATGTATTTGAGTTCTTGGGTGTGATTGGTGACATGACTCTGGCGGAGTACTTTGATGATTCTTTTATTTCTTTTAACATTAGATTTCTCTTCTTCTTGTTTCAATTTAAACATTTGTGATTGATGAGCCGTTTGCATTCAGTTAATACTTCTTGGTCGATGGTGCCAGGTGGGATCTTATCGAGCATCTTTTTGATGAATTGGAGATGCATCTGGAGTCGTAAGATGCCCTCCATGCCCTCCTCCCAGTTGATTTCTTCTTGTGTGATGTGATTCATGAAAGTTGTGAAATTTAATTATTTATTTTAGTTCTGATATAATCGGCATATCTCAAGGCAATGTCCCACTTGGACTCTCTGATGTAAAAGGGGGTGTCAAGTTCGGATGGGATGGCAAGAGATGTTTTTCGGGTGGAGATCATGTGATAATTTGTGACGATCACAAATAAATATTTTTCCAATGGAAATCCAAATCATTGACATAGTTCAAACTAAACAAAATGAAATCATTATAGTAGGGAAAGATAGAGAAGGTCATATAAATAAAATTACACGCACGTCTCATTCTCCCTGTTTTTATATTGAAGTGGATGAGGATTTCAAGATGATGGATAAATGGAAACAGTCGTTAAATGGGTATCTTCAAAATAATGTTCAGCAGTGTTCATGTACAGATATCTGTCGTCATTCCCGCCGAGGCACTCGTGAAGCTTTGGTGATGCAAAATAGGGGAATGTTGGTGAAGGATATTTTCATGTGCAAGGGGAGAGGGTACGAGGTGTATCAGGAGAAGGAGAGTACCTTCGTTTGTATTGTCTTGGCCTTATCCTTCCATCTGATGCAAGCTGTGGGGTATATGAAGAGATCCTTCCAAGTATCGTGTTGTTATCAAGTTATCCCTGATGCGGTGGATAGTTTTATGTATGAGAGTGGATTGGCTGTTTTCGATTGGTTTGATGTAATGAGCGGGGAGGTTAACAAAGAGGAAGAGGATGTGAAGTGGGTGGTCATGGCATTAACTATAGGAGTGGATAATGGATGTGTCATCGGTATAGAGTGTGAAATGGAGGGGGTAGTGAAAAGATTTGAACACGACGCCGAGGATTTCATCTTAAAGTTGTTTTTTGATTATTTCAGAGGACAGGATCCGGACATAGTGATTGGTTATGGTATGAATATTCAGTTGTTATTGAATCGATCTAGGGGGTTCGGTGTGGATACATGGATTTCTAGGGTTCAAGGGGAGCCAATCTGTTGCCTGAAGGGAGTGGTGGATTGTCCAGGGAGAGTGTTTATAGAATTGCAGGAGACATTGTCGGACGAGTTGAATTTGTGTTCATGGGATGAGGTGAAGGATAGATTCGGTACACTGAGAGAGGTGGAGAGACATTTGGGTACAATTCAAAATATGATGGTTCGATGTAAATTGATGAGAATCACCCCGAGGGATTTGATGCATAGAGGTATTGGGTTTCAATGGACAAAGTTCTTGATGACGAGATTGAAGAAAGGTGGTTATTATCTTCCAGATGTCCCCACGAAGATTCACAAGGTAAACGGATATGACGAGGCATGGAAGGATTATGAAGGGGGTAGTGTGAAGGAGCCAATCATAGGATTTCACAAGTCACCTATAGTCACATTTGATTTTGAGTCCTTCTATGTGAATATCATCCGTACCTTCAACGTGGATGCTTCTACTCAATTATTGGTGGGTGATAAGTTGATGGGAGAGGTGTCTCCTTCTGGATTTGGGTATTATCAAGGGAGAGTTGGGGTCATCCCTGGCATATTGAATGATCTCGCTGATCAAAGAATAAAGGTGAAGGAGAGATTGTTGTCAGAGGGTGATGAGGAGAAGAAGACAAAGTTGAATATCCTCCAGAGGCAGTTGAAGTTGATTGGTAATTCTATTTATGGGTTGATGGGGAGCCCGAATTCGAGATTGTGCCTGATGTCGGGAGCAACTTCGGTTTCAGCATGGGGTCGATTCTACCTGGATAAAGTCTGTCATAGTCTCGAGGATGATTACAATGTTGCCATGATATACGGGGATACAGATAGTGTTTTCCTAGAGTATTTGGGTGGGGATGGGTTGGTTGAAGAGTATGCCAAGGGGAAGTTAGAGTGGATTAATTCCGTCCTCTTGAAGGGAACATTGAAAATGAATATGGAGGAGACGGCCGACTCTATCCTCCTCCTGAATAAGAAGATGTATGCCAAAATGATTGGTGATAAATTGAAAATGGTCGGTATCGGAAAGAGAACATTACCCCAGTATCATATCGATGTGTTGGAGAGGTTGTTGGCTCATTGTATGAAGGGTGGCTCTGGTGGTGTTGTGATGGAAGGGTTGATTCATGCTGCTATAGAAGAGATGATGATGGCTCCAAAGAGAAGGTTGAAACATGGTGTGGATTTATCAAAGGATTTGTCAGAGTACAAAGAGCCCTACCCAATTCATGTGACGGTGGCGAGACAAGAGCCAATGGACAAGAATTACGGAAAGGGAGACAGAGTAGAGTTCTATTATGTTCAAGGAACACCCAAGGTAAAAAGAGTTGATTTGATGGGACCAGGTGATGTATTGGATTTCCCTTATTATATTGAAGAGATGCATAGGATGTTAGAGATGACAACCCTTTGTTTTATCGAGGGTGAGAATGAGGATGAGAAACAGGATAACTTGATGAAATACTGTTATCAGGGTGGTGGAGTGAAGAGGGTGATGAAGAAGGCTAGGGTAAAACAAGAAAAGATGGTATTCAAATTAGAAGATATGTTCTAAGGTTAAATCTTCTGCTACTTTATCTATCATGGTTGAGTTTGAGGATCTCGATATGGTAGCCATGCTGGCGGTCACATGAGCTCTGCTTAGTTCTTCTTGTGAAATTGGTTGGGTCTCGAGTGAATCTTCAAAAACGCTGTCAATTCTGTCGCCCATACGTTCTAGTTCCATGGAGTAAGTTTTCATTTGGTCAATGGCATTATATAGGGCAACGGTGTCTTCGATTCTTTCAGCATATTCAATCTGTTTACTGATGACGATGAGGTTGTATAGTTTGAGTTGTATGTTTTCTTGGAGTTGGCATAGTTTGGTGTGGAATCGATTGGCCAGTACTAGTCTCCTCGTTATGACACCCCTTGAGTTTTCATCCTTGGACAGTTTGAATTCTTTGACCAAGAGAGATAGAGATACATTACTTTTGATGATATCAATGGATAGGCCACGGAGTAATCTTTTGACATCTATGATTAATTGTTCGCATTGTGCCTTTGGATTGTTGAAGAGCCAATTCCCCATAATACCAGAATACTTTTTGTGATCACAAATTTCAATGGGAGATAATGTTTGGGAAGATTTAGGACCAATGGTAGTGCCTGCTGCTAACAAGATTCCTCTCCGTTCAGTGGCGGTGGATACTATCTTGTTATTGGTTAGACCAGGATCACAGCTTAATTCTCCATGGACGATGTCAGTGGTGTTCATTAAGGATGTGCTCATTCCATATTATAATCCCAAAGACGAGGATGGACAATCTCACCAACCCATTGAATTAAAGGCGGGTGGAACTAGTCATTGGGTTAGTATGTTCAATTTAGGGTTAGATGTCCAAGTGGGGGAGATCTATTGTATGGCAGGATTGCATTATAATTTTTTCGGTGATGGTGGTAGATTGGTGTTACGATGTACAAGATTTGATAGAATCTCGTATGAAGAGATTAATGAAAAGATTAAGTCTATGCCATTAGAGAGTACCATGTTAAATATTAGTAGAGATATCCCAACACTTCACGATACTATCGATGAGTTGGAGAGTTGGAAATTCTTGTGTGTCAGTGTATCACCAAAGTTAAAAGCACCGTACGAAGAGAATGTGGTGTATGGCAAATTTTCCCTCCCCGTCAATTCTGGTGATAGTTCTTGTTTAGAATATGTGGATAGAGGGGGTATTACTCATAATTGTCTTAGTGGAGGAAAGGAGGGTAATGTAAATGCAGATAATCAATT
>Ga0302187_10002450_pt1 | contig 15281 bp, 10 predicted proteins | sample II_Bog_E1_3_FD_202120 | JGI IMG/M metagenome (GOLD analysis project Ga0302187, IMG submission 202120) | Peat permafrost microbial communities from Stordalen Mire near Abisko, Sweden - II_Bog_E1_3 | ecosystem: Environmental > Terrestrial > Soil > Wetlands > Peat | place: Sweden: Abisko...
GTTGTCGCCGACCGCGCCATCGGCACACACGCCGCCGCGCTTCAGTTGCTGGCCGGCTTCGTGGGCCTCGGCCAGCAGAGCCAGCGAGACGCCGAAGCTGCGATTGGCCGCCTCGGTTCCGGCGATGGATTGGAAGAGCAGATCGATGGGCGCGTCGGCATGGAGTGCGTCCATCTGCGTGGTGATGTGGGCCAGCACGCAGCTCTGCACGGGGATGTGGAAGCGTTGGCGCAGAGCGTCGATCATGCGCAGCAGGCGCGCTGTTGTGGCCGCGTTGTCGCCGGCGGGGTTGATGCCGATGACCGCGTCGCCGGAGCCGAGCAGCAGGCCGTCAAGAATCGAAGCGGCAATGCCGGCCGGGTCGTCCGTCGGATGGTTGGGCTGGAGCCGCGCGCTCAGGCAGCCCTGCAAGCCAACCGTGGTGCGAAAGCGCGTGACGACATGAATTTTTCGCGCAGCCAGGATGAGGTCCTGCACGCGCATCAGCTTGCTTACGGCCGAGGCCATCTCCGGCGTGAGGCCGGGTGCAAGAGCAGCAATGCGTTCGGGCGTTGCGTCGTCCGAGAGCAGCCAGTTGCGCAGCTCGCCGACGGTGAAGGAGCGGATGGGCGCGAAGGCCGCTGCGTCGTGCGTGTCGACGATGAGGCGCGTGACCTCGTCGGTCTCATACGGCACGACCTGCTCCAAAAGAAAATGCGCCAGCGGCAGATCGGCGAGGGCGTATTGCGCAGCCACGCGTTCGGCCGCGGATTGGGCAGCCACGCCGGCCAGCATATCGCCGCTGCGCGCCGGCGTGGCCCTGGCCAGCAGGTCGCGCAGATCGGCGAAGGTATAGCGGGTGCTTCCAATGGTGTGAGCAAAGGGCATGGGCGGCGACGGAACGCAACTTCAGGATAGCCGCAAAGTTGGTGGGCCGTGCGGGGATTCACCGCCCAGGTCGCGTACCCGGCTGAATCGCGGCGTTGGAGAGCGAAGGGGAGCCCGTTCCCAACGGTAGAAGCTCGAAGGCTCTTCATTCGCCGTGCTACTCTTTTGAACATCATGCGAGCGGTGTGTTTTGTGTTTCTTCTTTTGCTGGCGGCGCAGGCGGGGTTTGGCCAGGCGGCTACCCCTTCAGTGCCAACCGATCCACATGCGGTGTTGGCCGCTGCCGAGCCGCTTTATGATTTCTCCGACCCGGCAATGAAGCCATGGCATTTGAAGGCGAGCTATCAGCTCTATGATCTGAAGGGCAAACCGGCCGAGCAGGGAACCTGGGAGTACTGGTGGGCGTCGCCGAAGGTGCACCGTAGCACCTGGACCCGGGAGGGGGCGACGCGCACCGATTGGTGGACAGCGGACGGCGCACTGCATCGCAAGGAGAGTGGAAACCCGTTGCGATACTTCGAGAGGACGCTTGAGACGACGCTCCTGTATCCGTTGCCGCCTCGTAATATTGTCAGCTCAGACAAGCTGAAGATCGACCTCAAAATTGTACCGGTCGGAAAATCGCAATTGGCCTGTGTGGGCACTTTGCTGCTCTGGAACCGGAATGGCATGCTGGTGGCTCCGAACTCAGCCGCAGATGAGCACTACTGCTTCGAGACTTCATCCCATGCACTGCGGATGACATATTCAGACTCAAAAACCGCGGAGTTTAGCCGGATCGTCAAGACACAGGGGCATTATCTTGCGCGGCAAGTTGAGGTATCAATCGGAAAGAGCAAGGCGCTTTCGGTTTCCGTTGACAGCATCGACAGTGCCGATTTATCCGACATCGCCTTCAGCCCGCCCGCAGATGCGGTTCTCGCACAATCGCCGGTCACTCAACGAGACGCCAGCGACTCTGGCAATGGGGAAGTAGCGCAGGGGATGCTGCTTCAAAAAACGCAGCCTGTCTATCCGGCGGTTGCAAAAATTTCAGGTCAGCAGGGCGATGTCATTCTTGCTGCCGTCATTGCAACGGATGGAAAGGTCCACGATCTGGAGGTCCTGGCGGCGCCTTCACCGATACTCGCAGACGCGGCGCTGGATGCCGTGAAGCAGTGGAAATATCGGCCCTATCTGCTGAACGGCGTGCCCGTCGAGGTGGAAACGATGATCAATGTGGTCTTCAGTCTGGGCCGGTAGGGCGGCACATATGCCGAATACCCTTTAAGCGATCGGCCCTCGGTCCTTGCTTGAGGAGACGGCTGTTTATCCCTGAATCGACGCGGCCCTCGCGGAGATGCCGCTCAGCTCGGCGGCGCGGGCTTCGGCGTAGGCGGCTGCGCCCAGTTGCGCGGCGCGTGGCTCCAGGATCACCCGCACCGGCATGTTGATCAGCAGCTGGCTCAGGCGGCCCTTGTCGGTGAAGGACTTCATGAAGGTGCCGTCTTTCAGCTTTTCCAGGATGCGCGGGGCGATGCCGCCGCCGACGTAAAGTCCGCCGACCGAGAGCACCTTGAGGGCCAGGTTGCCGGCCTCGGCGCCATAGGCGGAGACGAACATGTCGAGCGCCTTCTCGCAAATTTCGCTCTTGGCGGAGAGGGCGAGCTCGGTGATCACGGCGTTGGGGTCTTCCTGGGCGATGCGTGCGGCGAGCCAAGCCGGCTCGTCCATGCCGCGCACTTCGCGCAGAAACTCGTAGACGTTGGTCAGGCCCTGCCCGGCGACGACGCGCTCAAAGCTGACCCGGCCGTTGTACTTCTCCTTCAAAAAGCGGAGCAGGTCGATCTCGTCTTCGTTGCGCGGCGCGTAGTCGGCGTGGCCGCCTTCACTGGGATAGGGAATATGCGTGCGGCCGTTCCATACCAGGAAGCCTTCGCCCAGGCCGGTTCCGGCGGCGATCAAGGCGCGGTTGCCGGTCTGGCCGGGGTCGCCGGGAGCCAGGGTGTAGATCTGCTCCGGTGCGAGCTCGGCAATGCCGTAACCGTTGGCTTCAAGATCGTTGATGAGGAAGACGTGGGCAATGCCCAGGCCGGCGGCGAGCTCGCTGCTGTCCAGCGTCCAGGGCAGGTTGGTCAGGCGCAGGCGGCCGTTGCGCACCGGGCCGGGCACGCCAAAGCAGGCGGCGGTTACCTTGTCCGCGCCCAGGAACTCCTTGACGATGACTTCCAGACCGGGGTAGTCCTTGGCCTTGTAGACCGTGCCGCGGGTTGATTTGAGCTTGCCGTTGGTAAATTCATACAGCCCCAGATCAACCTTGGTGCCGCCTACATCTCCCGCCAGAATCATCGTTGCTTCTCCAAAAACCCGCAGCCTTCCCCGTCTGTGGGGGGCAAAAGCGCAGCCGCATCCTTGTCCAGAATCAGGGTAAGTATACCGCTTGCCGGCCAGATCAACTGGCTGGGCAGACGCTCGGGATCGCGCGGGCCGGTGAGCACTTCACTGAGCGCCTGGGCCTTGTCGGCGCCGGCAATGAGGAAGAAGACCGAGCTGGCGTGGTTGATGACCGGCCAGGTGAGGGTGACGCGCCAGGCGTCTTTCTGCTCCACGTGGTTGGCCACGGCCAGGCGGCTGAGCTCGTGAATGGCCTCGGTATGCGGAAATAGCGAGGCGGTGTGGCCGTCCGGGCCCATGCCCAGGGAGATGAGGTCGAAGCGGGGGCTTTCGGCGCCCTCCAGGCGAAAGCTGTTGCGCAGTTCTGACTCGTAGCGGGCGGCGGCGGCCTCGGGCTTGAGCTCGCCCTCGATGCGGTGAATCTGCTCTGGCTTGAGCGGCGCGCGGTCGAGCATGGCCTCGCGGGTCATCCGGTAGTTGCTGTCTGCATCGTCGGGGGGCACGCAGCGCTCGTCCACCCAGTAGAGCTCCAGGTTGTCCCAGGGCATTCGGCTGCGCCAGGGCTCGTTGGAGTCGGCAAGCAGGGCAAAGGTGGCCCTGGGCGTGGAACCGCCGCTGATGGCGATGCGCGCCCGGCCGCGGGCCTGCACCGCCTCGCTGGTCATTTCAAGAAAGTATTGCGCCGCGTGGCGGGCCAGCGCCGCGGGGTCCGGTTCCACGTAATATTTGATCTTTAATATTTTGCCCGTGCGCATGCAGTCCTCTCCTCTCTACGTTACCCGAAAAGATTGGATGAATTTGGGACGCGCGGGTTTCTTGGCTTGTTTTTCAAGGAGTTCAGTCATGCGCAGGAGTAAACAGGGGCAGGATGGCGGACGAATCGCGCGGAGGGTAGCGCAGCGGTTCGGTACGGCAGCCAGCGGTCAGCGCCCGATGTAGTCGCGGTACTGGGTCTCGAGTACGCCGGCGGCGCGGGCCAGGGCCAGCTTGGCCACGTTGAACTGATACAGGCTTTCAACCAGGTTGTTTTGCGCGGATGCCAGCGAGGCCTGCGCGGTCACCAGGGGCAGGTTGTCGTCCACGCCGGCGCTCACCCGGTCGGTCTCGTCGCTCAGCTCGCGCGTGGCCAGCTCAACGTTGGAGCGGGCCACCTTGACCAGCTGCTCGGCCGCGTCCACGTCCAGCAGTGCTGAGCGCACCTGCTGGTCAATGTGGTTGCGCAGGTCCGCAAGCTGATTATTGACGGCGTCCATCTGCGCGGCGGTGGCTTCCACATCGCCGCGCAGTTTCGCCTCGCGGAAGAGCGGAATGCTGAGCGTTCCCTGGGCCATGAACGTGCCATGGGTGTTGACGCCGGTCACCGTGGTGGTGCCGTAGTTGCCGTTAAAACTGAGCGTGGGCAGCCGCTGGCTGCGATAAGCCGCGTGGATGGCCTTGTATTCGATGGCCTGGTTTTGCAGGTTCTGGTAGTCCTGCCGGCTCTTGTAGGCGACGGCGCGGACCTCTTCCGGCGTCTCCGCGGCCAGCTCGCTGTAGGGGGCTGGATCGGTTAGGATCACGTTCTGTCCGGGCGCTAAGCCGATTTCGCGCTTGAGCAGGATCAGGTCCTTCTCGAGGGCGTTCTCGGCCAGGATGCGGGATTGCTGCTGGGACTGGAGCTGCACGCGGGCACGGAGCTCGTCGAGATTGGCGACGGTTCCAGCCACGTGCGCGTCGTGAGCGTGATCCAGCTGCACCTGGTCCTGGGCTTCGAGAGCCTTGGCGTTGTCCACCTCGCTGGCGGCTGCAATGGCGTGCAGATAGGCCGTGGCCACCTGCTGGACAACTTCGCCGCGGGCCGACATTTTGGCGAAGTGGGCGGCGCGCTCGGCGGCTCCGGCGCCCTTGTAGGCGGCGATGACCGGGCCGGAAAACAGCGTCTCGCTGAAGGAGACCTGGCCCGTGGTCAGGTCGTCGCGGGTGATGAGGCTAAGGCCGGCAGGCACCTTGCTGCCGAACTTGGCGATAGTGGACGGGCCGAATCCAAGCGCGGCCAGATCGTGCTGGTAGACGCCGGTGGCGCCGGACAGGATGATGGTCGGCAGAAACTCCTGCAGTGCGACGTTCTTTTCCCCATGAACGAGCTTTTCGTTGTTCTCAGCTTCCTTCAGGCCCAGGTTGTTCTTGAGGCCAAGGCTGATGGCTTCATCGAGCGAGAGCCGGAGGGTCTCATCGGTGGCCGGCTGGGAGGTCACACTGCCATAGAAGGCATTGTTGGCTGAACTGGGATTGCCCATCTGCGCGCGCGCCGGCGCACAGGCCAGGGCAAGCGCCAGGAAGGCGAAAAAGACCGGGCCGCAGCCCGTATGGATAGGTCGATTCACTGCCATGCATTATTTCAGATGAGGGAGCGGGCGGCGGGGATTCCGGGGTTGGGAGAAAAACCGCTCGGGACCGCGGGATAGGGGGCCGCTCCGGTTGGAGGCAGTTACAGCCGGACGCCCTCAAAGCCGAGTTGCGCCGCGGCGTCGAGCAGTTGCGCGTCACTGGAGAGGAAGGCGCGGGCGCGGGGACGGCCGGAGGTCCAGGCAAGCGCGGCGGCCAGTTGCAGGGCGCCGGGTGCCTTGAGGGGAAAGCGGTCGAGCAGGCGCTCAGCCTAGTCGCGCAGGAGCGGATCGGGAGCGACCTCGCGCCATTGGGAGCGCAGCCGGTCGAGAACGACCTGAGCCTGAACCCGGCCATTCGGCGTAAGCTGTCCCATCCTGGCCAATCGAGCAAAGGAGCTGCAAATCTCAACAGGCGCAGCCCACCAGACAACAACGCCGTATCTCTTGCTGATGGACTCGGCGGCCGGCGAGGAAGGCTGCTGCACGCAAAGAGGGACGAGGGCGCTCGAGTCCCAAAAGGCAGGTTCCATTTAGCGATCGCCCTTGGCCCATTCAATGGCTTCTTTGACCGCTTCGTCGGAGACGCTGGGCCTGGGCAAAGCCCAGAAGGCCTCCCAGTCCATGGGGTTCGGGTCGCGCGGGGGCGTGATGACGCCGGCGGCGATGAGCGCCGCTTCCTCGGCATCATAGCCGGCAGCGGGCTCAAAAAGCAGAATGTGTCATAGCACCATGGTGATATAGGCCAGGATCAGCAGTAACGCGATCCAGAAGTTGCAGATTTTAAAGGTGCGGAGCGTGATCAGATTCTTGCGGACTTCACTCTTGACGAGGTTGCGGAAGGCGATGCCCATGAGGATGGGCGCGGGGCAGATGAGCAGATCGAGAGCGACTTGGACGATCTGGCCGAGCTCGATCGGTTGGCCTTCCAGACGGTTCCAGGCGTGCAGCGCACGGGACAGAAGGGCGAAGACCAGCATCATGTAAACAGCACCCCATAGCTCCGGCGTTGCGGCGGTGCCTCGAAGTGCTCGGTCGTTGCCTTGAAGCGCTCTGCTTTCCATTCCAATCCTCGAATGGATTTGATGGTAGCGGGCCTTCGCTCCTTGCTCCATAGCACTTAAAGGGATTTTGGCTGACCCGAGTTGGTCAGGCCCAGGGAGGGAGTCGGGGCATTCATGCCCCCTGAAAACAATGCGGCAAGCGCCGGGCTTCAGCCCTGGACTCTGATCCCAAAGGGATGCCGTTCCGGGCCTTAGAGCAGTTCTCCAATTCATGTGCTCTGTTTAGTTGCGTGCAAGGTGGCTCTTTCTTAAGGAAAAAGCCACTTATCATCGTGCTTTCGGTGTACAGCAATTGGAGAACAGCTATAATACCGGCCTCTCCGCAGCGCTCGTAAGGGGCATAAATGCCCCTGCTCCCTCCGAAACGATGGCCGCGGTTACACCATGGCCCGCTCTTTGACGGTGAGGTATTGGTTGAGCACTGAGGAAGTGAGGGCTTCAGGATTGAGGTCGAGGGTGAGGGCGCCGTGCTCGTGCAGGCGGGCGAGGAGCAGCTCGCGGCGGCCGGCCATCTCCTGCGCCGCTGCGGCGCGAAACATCTGGTCGACGGAGCCGGGGCGGTTCTGGGCGATGGACTCGACCTCGGGCTGGGCCATGGCGACAAAGAGGAGCACGTGGCGGCGCAGCAGCTGCACGGCGCCGTCGATCACCTCGGGGCGCATGGCGGTCTCGGCCAGGTCGGTAATCCACAGGATGAGCGCCCGGCGGGGTTGCAGGCGGTTGAGCATGGCGGTGGCGCGCAGGTGGTCGGCCTCGCCGGACTCGGCGTGGACAAGGGCGAGCGACTCAATGAGCTGGCGCAGGTGGGCAGCGCCGCGGCCGGGGAGAATACGCTGTTGGATACCGCTGCCGTAAGCCAGCAGGCCGACGCGGTCGCCTGAATAGAGGGCGAGTTGAGCGAGGGCAACGGCGGTGGTGCAGGCGTAGTCCAGCTTGGTGCTGGCCGTACGGGCGGGATTTTCGGGGAATGTTTGGCCGGGACGCGGGGACATGATGACGCGCGAACGCATCAGGCGGCCGCAGTCGAGCACGATCCACACGGCCTGGCTGCGTTCGGTCTGGTACTGGCGGGTGATCAGGCCGCCGCGCCGCGCGGTTGCTGTCCAGCAGATGTCGCGCAGGTCGTCGCCCTCGCGGTACTCGCGCAGGCTCTCGAAGTCGCGGCCCAGCCCGCGCAGCCGCGCCTGGCGCAGTTGCAGGTCGATCTGGCGGCTGCGGGAGAGGAAGATCTGCTGCTCCTCGCCAGTGCGCAGCGCGGGGTACACGCGGACCGCTTGTGTGAGCGGCGCCTTGGCCCAGCGCTCCGCGAGCCCCAGTCCGGATCGGTAGCGGAGGTAGAGCCAGCCGGTCTCGCAGTCACCGCGCTCCTGGGGCCGGACGCGGTAGCGCAGGCTGGCCGGCACGCGCGGAAAAGCGGTGAGCCGGTGCATGGCCGGTTGCGCCACCAGCGCCGCGGGCAGGTCGTCCACCAGCCGGCACTCGATGATCAGGCGGCCGTGGTTCTCAATGGTCAGCTCGATCTCGGTCTCTGAGTCGAGCGCCGGCGCGTTCGACCAGGTGCGGATGCCGGTGAGCTGGCGCGGGGCGGGCAAGCGCAGGCCGTCGAGCAGTGCGAACAAGAGGACGAGGAAATCCCAGGCCAGCATGGAGTAGGCCAGGCGCGCGTCCCAGAAGCCGGGAAGCAGGCCGACGAAGCCGGCCAAGAGCAGGACGACCGTGCGCGGCGTCAGGCCAAACGCCCAGCGGCTGCGCGGCTCAAAGTCGGCGCGGACGGGACCGGGATGCAGGCTCGGAGCAATCACTTTCGCGGCACCGGCACAGCGGCGATGACGTCGGTGAGCACGCGGTCGGCGTCGAAGCCTTCCAATTCGGCTTCCGGCTTGAGCATGACGCGATGGCGCAGCACGGGCTGGACGGCGCGCTTCACGTCGTCCGGCACCAGGTAGTCGCGGCCATCGAAGGCGGCGGCAGCCTGGGCTACCAGCATCAGGCTTATTGCGGCGCGGGGGCTGGCGCCGAGCAGCAGCGTGGGCCACTCGCGGGTGCGGCGGGTGAGCGACAGGATGTAGGTGTAGAGCTCCGGCTCGATGCGAATGGCGCGCACCTCGGCGCGGGCGGCGGCCAGCAGGTTTTCCGGGATCGCTACGATGTTGGCGTCCTCAAGCAGGCCGGCGCCCGAGCCGGAGTGATGCCGCTCCAGAATCTGCAGTTCCTCCTGTTCCGACGGATAGGCGACGCGAATCTTGAGCAGGAAGCGGTCGAGCTGGGCTTCGGGCAGCGGATAGGTGCCTTCAAAGTCGACCGGGTTCTGGGTCGCGAAGACGGTGAACCAGGCGGGCAGCGGCCGGCGCACGCCATCGCTGGTGACCTGGCGCTCCTCCATGCACTCGAGCAGCGCGGCCTGGGTGCGCGGGGGCATGCGGTTGATCTCGTCGACGAGAAGCAGATCGGTAAAGACGGGGCCGGCGTGGAAGGTGAAGGAGTCCGTTCCGGGGCGCAGAATCGTGGTGCCGAGAATGTCGGCCGGCATGAGGTCCGGCGTGGCCTGCACGCGCTGGAAGCTGAGGCCGAGCAGCCGGCCCAGCGCTTTGACGATCAGCGTTTTGGCAATGCCCGGCACGCCCTCCAGCAGCGCGTGGCCCTGGCAGAGCACGGCGATCAGCACTTCTTCAATCACCTCGGACTGCCCGGCGATCACACGGCCCAGCTCCTGGCGCGAGTGGCGGATGAGCTGATTGGTGGCGCTCAGGTTGTTGGCGCTCTCTGCGGTTTGGTCCGGATTCAGTTCCTGCCGGTTTTCCTCGCTCATGAAACCCTTTCAAGCTGGCTGGGATGAGTTTAACTGGGGATGGGTACCGCTGCGCCGGGTTTTGCTGCGGTGCGAAGGCGTTCTTCGTGGCCGTGCAGCGTCTGGATGAGGCGCAGCGCCTCGCGCGGGGTGATGGTCTCGGCGCGGATCGCCTCCTCGCAGGCGAGCAGATCGGCTTCCAGGGTGGCGTCGGTCTGCGGGAAGCGGCGGCGCAAGACTGTGGCCAGCTCGGCCGCGTCCATGGGCGCGGCGCGCAGGCCGCAGAGGCGGAGCGCGTGGCGGCGGAAGCGCTCGAGGGCGATGGCCACGGCCGTCGATGACGCGCCGGCGTTGCGGTAGAGCGAGCCCAGCGCATCGAGAAATTCAATGGGCGTGGCGCGGACGATCGCCGGCAGCGCGCGCACTGGCCCGGAGCGGCGGCTGAAGCTGAGCACGATCAAAATGCCCACAGCCAGCAGCCCAAACCAGAGCATGGTCCAGGCAGGGCCGGAGGCGTAGCTCCATGTGGAGCGGATCTCGCCGTGCAGCGACTCGTCCCAGTAGAAGTGGTGCCCCTCGCGCGGCCCAAGCGAGTTGAGCAGCAGGTCCAGGTCGTTGGCCCTCGCGAGAGACCCGTTCTCGAGCGGCGTGGCGTTGGCCCACCACACGGCGTGGCCCTTGCCCCAGTCGAACTCCACCACGGCGGGCTCGCCGGCGCAGCTATAGTCCACGCGATGGGACGGGTTGCCGGTCTTCCAGGTGGCCTCGGGTACCATCCACACCTCGCCGGTGCCGGAGAGCGGGTCAAGGCCTTCGGGTGTGAGTTTGCACGCGGCAAAGCTGAAGGTGGTGGGCATGTCGCTGGCCTCGCCAGGCAGCAGGAACCCGCCCCACAGGCCGGTGGCCAGCACGCGGCCGCCGCGCTCCAGAATCTGGCGCACGGCTTTCAGGTTGGCGGGCTCGCGGGTAAGGGGCTCGGCGAAGATGACAACCGTATCCGGCCCCGCGGTGGCGGCGAGTTCACCGAGCGGCCGTTCCCAGCGCTCGATGGAATAGCCGGAGCGGAGCAGCGTTTCATACGCCGCGCGGGCGCCGTGCTGGCCGGAGAGGTAGCTCGAGGGTAGCGGGTTGTTGTTGCTGCTGGAGCTGGGCAGCAGAAAGCCGATGGCGACGGCCAGGGTCAGCGCAATGGCGAGGCAGATGAACAGCAGTTTGCGGTCCTTGGCGTCGAGCGAGGAGAGGAAGGTCATACGGCGCTCCCCGTCGAGCCGCTGCCGGAGATCAGCGCCTGGGCAATCTGGTCGGCGCGCCGGTAGTCGCTCTCCTCGGCCGCGCGGCCGCCATACCAGACGCGCTCAAAGCTGCCGGTGAGCGTCGCCAGGTCAGGGCGGCGGGCGTCGTCCGCGGCCACCAGTGCCAGGTATTCGCGCGGGGTGCGGGCGCGGTCGGCCGGCCACAGGCGCTTCGACTCCAGCCGCGAGATGGAGGCCCAGTAGAGAAAGTGAATGGCCTCGCGCCACTGGCCGGCCTGGGCGGCGCGGCGCGCGTCCTCAAGCCACACCTGCCAGGGGATGGCGGAGGCTGCGCCCGGAGCCGGGCCGCGTTCCTCGGGAACCAGGCGCACGCGCCAGCGCCGCTCCAGTTGCAGCAGCCCCCACACCAGCCCCACGCAGACGGCCACAATAAAGCCCCACACCAGGGCGCGGCCCAGCCAGGGCGCGCGCGCGCTCAGGCTGACCGCGTTCTCCAGCATGCGGTTGAGCCAATCGCTGACTTTCTCAAGCGCGGAGTTTTTGGGGTTGGTCTCTTCCAGTCCGGCAAAGTCGCGGCCGGCCAGCACCTGCTTCATCACCGCGCGCTCGGCGCTGTGGTCAGGCAGCGGCGCAGGCGCGGCGCTGGACTGGGCCAGCTCAGCGGCCAGGCGCTTGCGGGCGCTCGCCAGCAACTCCGCTGTCGTTGGCGGAATGGGCCGCACGTTGAGCCACTGGTTGACCTCGGAGCTGGACGGCGCAGGGTTGGCCTTGGCTGAGGGCGCGTCCTTGTCCTGGGCCTTCGAGAGCAGCACCCGCAGCCAGCCGTAGCGCACCAGGCGGCGCTCGGCGTTGGGCGCACCGTTCTGCGCGGGGGTGACAGATGAGCCAAGCGGCACGAGGTCGTCCGCGCCTACCTGGGCCGGGTCGCAGGCCTTTGTATCGCGTGCCTGGGCGCAGGCGTCGACGAGGGTGGTCAGGGTCTGGAGGTGGGTGCGGTAGTCGTCGCGCGAGGCGTCGTGGGACTGGGTTGACGTGGGTGTGGCGGGCGCAACCACCACCTGCGCCGCGGCGTTTGAAGGCGCTACGGCGAGGCACGCAGCCAGAGCGCCGGCAAGACAGCCGACCGGTGCGAGCCATGCGGATGCGGTGGGCCTGCTCACGCGAGGGTTTCCTCCTCGGTGGGCAGCGGAGTTTGCTGGGCAGCAGCGCTCTCTTCGGCAGCCAGCATTGCGGGCGGATTCAGTCCGGCAACGTCCATCATCCTCTCGATGTCAAAGCCCTCATGGCGTATGCGCTGATCATAGTAGAAGAGGGTGAGGGCGATGGGGAAGATGGGAAGAACGAGGGTGCCCACCGCTGCGTTGAGGATGAAGTAGGACGCGTAGTAGAGGCTGCGCGTCCACGCCATCGAGGACGCGCTACTGCCGAGCAAGCGGAATATTTGCCAGAGGAGAAGCGATAGTCCCCAGGCGAGAAGCGATGAGGTAAGAAAGACGGCCAGCCAGGTGAACCAGATGCGCGCCCGCGTGCCTTTGGTCAGAGTCCAGCTACGCCGGAGGGATTGGAACGCGGTTCGATCTTCAAGTGCCGCCGCGGGTATGGCGAACGAAAAGCACGCGAGTAGCCACAGAAAAAGTTGGAATCCCGCGACGACCACAGCCAGTGCCAGCAATAAAAGCATCCACCGAAATTCCTTGCCCAAGAGCCCTGTGGCATCCGCCAGGAATGCTGCGCCCGTTGCGAGGAGTAAGAACACGAACTCGGGGATGCCCAAATTCAGCAGCGTTTTGAGGAGTCCAAGCCACAGATACCGTGGCCACCGAAGCAGTGCGAAGCGGAGTGAAGAGGTGATTGAGCATTCGTCTCCGAGTGCGGAACTGGAGGCAATTTCGACGATTGCGGGCTCAATGAGAATACCGAGCACGCTGAAGATGTGATAAAAGCCGAGCCCAACTACGAAATTCCAAGCGGACATCTGGAACTGTCCCGTGGGATGAACAAGTGAATGTACGTGCAACCAGGTTCTGTCAGCAAGACGGACCAGTTCCAGGGCCATCATGGGAATGGCCGCAATTCCCACAAACGCAAGAAACCGCGCCCGGTAGATTTGGAACGTCCGATCGAGGATTTCGCCCAGGTTCATGGGCCGCAGCGGCTGGCTCATGCGCGGCCTCCGGCGAACTTGATTGCTGGATTCCGTTTCACGCCTGGGTTGTCTCCACACCTTCGCCTGTGGCCGATTCAGCACCGGCTGGAACAAACAGCTCGGCGTTCAGCCCGGCGGACTGCATCATCCGCTCCACATCGAAGCCTTCGCGGCGGATGCGCTGATCGTAGTAGAGCAGCGTGTGGACGATGGAGTTGTAGGGCGTAAACAGCAAACTGGCGAGCAGCGTGACCGCGCCGTTGATTCCGGCCACGGCGATGGGAGTGCCGGCCAGCAGCGGGCTGGAGGCTTGGAAGTGCGCAACCAGGGCAGCGGTGCCACTGGTAATCATGAGTGGTGGAACGGCGGGCACAATCAATCCCCAGAAGATTCTCCACCGCCCGCCCTCGCTCAGGCGGACACTGCGTTCGAGGGCCGTCGTAGCGGACAAGCCCTCAACGGCCGTGGCCGGAAAGGCGAGCACGTAGCGGGTGTAGAGTGCCATGCAAGGAATCATGCCGAGAATCGTGAGGCCTACCACCACATAGACGGCGTTCGCGGTCCCGGGTGCGCCGAGTGTCACGATCACGGCAACAAAGACCACAATGATCAGCGGCCAGAATGCAAAGATGCCTTGCAGGAACGTCAGTCCGACCAGGCGGCCGGCTTTGGGGATAAATGCACCGAAGGCCTGTCGGAAGTTGACCGGCTCGCCGAGGTGCACGCGCGACGCGGCCATGCAGATGGCGGCCTGCGTTATGGCGGCCAGAACAAGATGAACGCACCAGAAGACAATAGTAGCGGCGTAACCGGCAAGCAGCAGTCCGATCTCCGCGCCTGTTTTGGCCTGGCCGGGCTTGGGATGGACGGTGGCGAGCTGGTACGCAAGTTGCGCCAGCCCGGAGATCGCAGCAAGGCCGAAGAAGAGCTGATAGCGGGCGCGAAAAATCTGGACGCCGCGGTCGAGCAGCGCACCCAGATTCATGGGGCGCAGGTTTTCAGTCATGTGGTCCCCCTGTGCTTGATGAGTGATTTCACGTTGTTGCCTGACGCGCGTGGTTATTGGTTTGCTGCCGGATGAATCCAGATGGCGTTGCCGCCGCCGGAGACCATGTGCACGTTGAGCACCGTGCCGCGGTCGACGGTTCGCGTCGTAAACGTGCTGTGCGTGGCTTCCTCTGCGGAGTCGGGCGCGTCGGCATAGATTTCGGCTACGTATTGCCCGTCGCCGAGAAAATCGAGCGGCACCTTGACGGTGCGCTCCTCCCAGTTGGTCAGCGAGCCAACGAACCAGTCCTTGCCGCTGCGCCGCGCCAGAGTGATGTTTTCCATGGGCCGGCCGGCAAGCACGCGTACCTCGTCCCAGGTGGTTGGTACCTGCTTGATAAAGTCGAATGCCTTTTGTCCGGCGTAGTGCTCCGGATAGTCAGACACCATCATGAAGGGGCTCTCCAGGACCACATACAGCGCCAGCTCGTGGGCGCGCGTGCCCAGCCCCATGGGCATGAAGTTGCGCGCCACAAAATTTGCGCGGTTGCTGTTGCCGAATGCGCCCGGCGTGTAATCCATGGGCCCGGCCAGCATGCGCGTGAAGGGCAGCGTGGTGTTGTGGATGGGCGAGGTGCGCGCGGTCACCTTCAGATACTCCTTGCCCATGACGCCCTCGCGCGTGACCAGGTTGGGCCAGGTGCGGCGCAGGCCGTCCGGCTTGTAGGCACCGTGAAAGTCGATCATCAGGTGGTGCGCGGCGGCCTGCTCCACCACGCGATGATAGAAGCCCACCATCCACTGGTCGTCGCGATTCATAAAGTCGATCTTCACTCCCGCAATGCCCCACTTCTCGAAGAGCGGAAAGGCCTGGTCCATGTACTTGTCGACGGATGTCCAGTGCGCCCACAGCCACAGCCGCACATTCTTCTCCTTCGCGTAGCGCAACAGCTCGGGCATGTCCACATCCGGCGTCACCCTGGTGATGTCGGCCAGCGCCAGGTAGTCGTCCGGGTGCGTGGGGTCCGGGGGCAGCGCCCAGCCGGCGTCGATGAGCATGTACGGGAAGCCCGAGGCGGAAGCGAAGTCGATGTAGTGCTTCATGGTGGCCGTGTTCATGCCGGTTTTGAAGCTCACGCTGGGCGCGGCCTGGCCGGACCACCAGTCCCAGGCTGACTTGCCGGCGCGAATCCAGCTGGTGTCGGCGATCCTGGAAGGCGGGTTGAGGTTGAGCACGATGTTCGACTCGATCAGGCGGCCGGGCTCGTCGCCGATCATCAGCACGCGCCATGGGCTGGTGAAAGGGGCCGTGGCTTCCACGGCGATTCCGGGCTTGTCCACGCGCGGGGAAAGATCGGCGTGGAAACCAAGAGAAAGGAATTTCTGGTCCTTGCGCAGGTACATCCCGGCGTAGTTGTCGATGCCGGCCTCGGTGATGGC
>Ga0302187_10002452_pt1 | contig 15270 bp, 11 predicted proteins | sample II_Bog_E1_3_FD_202120 | JGI IMG/M metagenome (GOLD analysis project Ga0302187, IMG submission 202120) | Peat permafrost microbial communities from Stordalen Mire near Abisko, Sweden - II_Bog_E1_3 | ecosystem: Environmental > Terrestrial > Soil > Wetlands > Peat | place: Sweden: Abisko...
CGGCGCATCGCCGACATGCAGCGCGCTGCCATGGTCGAACAGCGCAACCGGTGCGCCATCGACCAGTGTATACGTCGTGCCTTGCGCAGTGACATCGAGCGCGATCGTGCTGCCGCGCCAGTTCAGCCGCAGGCCATAACGGGCCATGTCGGGCGTGGTCTGCGGGCGCAGATGCAGCGCCCCTTCGCGCAGCGTCAGCCCGGCATAGCCAAACGCGAGCACGTTCCAGCTTCCCGCCAGGGCGGCCATGTGCAGCCCGTGGTCGGTGTTGTGGTGGCGGTTTTCCAGATCGACAAAGGCCGCTTCGTCAAAGAAGTGGTGCGCCGCCTCGGCCAGCCCGAGCCGCGCGGCGACAACCGCGAAGGCGGGCGCCGACAGCGTCGAATCGTGCGACGTGATCGGCTCGTAAAACGCATAGTTCGCCGCCTGGCGCGTGATCGGCATATCGACCAGACCCATCGCCAGTGCCTGGATCACATCGCCCTGTTTGCACACCTGATGGCGGAACAGCGTCATCGGGTGATGGTCGAGCAGCAGCGGCCGGCCCGGCACGCGCAGCGCGAACGGGAATGCGGGGCGCGCCAGAAAGCTGTCATCCTGCGCGCTGACGCCGTCGGGGCCATCGGTGGGCAGCCACATCGCGGCGGCGGCCCGGGCCCACAGGCGCGGTTCGTCGTCGTCGAGCCCGATCCGCTGCGCCAGTGCGGCAAACCGCGCCGGATCGTCGGCCTGCAACCGCGCGGCGGTATCGGCGGCAAATGCCAGATGCTGGCGCGCAGCGGCGTTGGTGTAGAAATCGTTGTCGATCAGCGCGGTGTATTCATCGGGCCCGGTCACGCCATAGATGCAGAAGGCGCCGCCGCGCGCCGGGTCAAAGCGGCCGATGCGCGGCCAGATGCGCGCGGTTTCAAACAGCATTTCCGCCGCATCGGCCAGCAGCGCGGTATCGCCGGTGGCTTCGACGCACAGCTTTACCGCATGGGCAATATCGGCGTTGATATGCACTTGTGCCGCGCCGGTGGGATAGTGCGACGAACATTCGCGTCCGCCGATCGTGCGCCAGGCATAGAGCGCGCCGCTGGCATGGCCGAGCAGCCGCGCATTGGCGCGCGCCACATCGAGCGTGCCGATGCGATATTCGATCAAGGTGCGCGCGCGGTCTGGCGCGGTGAACGCCAGCACGGGCAGCAGGAACGCCTCGGCGTCCCAGAACGTGTGTCCTTCATAGCCGTCACCGGTCAGGCCCTTGGCCGCGGTGCCAAAGGCCGGGTCGCGTGATGCCGATTGCAGCACCTGAAACTGGTTGAACGCCAGTGCACGCGCCAGCGCCGGATTGCCGTCGATGGCGCAGGCCGCACCGGCCCAGAAATGGCGCAGCGTGGCCGCCTGTTCCCCCGCCAGCGTGTCGAAACCGGGGAGGGGATCGGTCTGCAACGCGCTGGCAGGAGTGGCGGCAACCACGCGGTCGAATGTCAGCGTTTCACCCGGGGCAAGCCGGGCAACTATCGCGCCGCTGTGGCGATGTTCGGCAGGTGCGGTGATCGTCTGGCGATAGACCAGCGACAATTCGCCGCTGGTGAACCGGGTGCTCTGCGCATCAATCGCATCGCCGTGCCAGCGGCGCACCAGCCGGGCCGAAATACGCGGGTCGTCGGCATCGCCGGTGGCGCTGTCGTGGCCCAGCCCGAACACCGGTTCGAGCGCGACCTGCCCGGTAAAATCGATCGCCGTGAACACGATCCGGCTGGCGATCAGCGGGCCGCCATCCAGCGGCACTAGCCGCAGGGCGTGGATTTCGAACGTGCGACCATCGGCCAGTTGCCAGCGCGTGGTGCGATCGAGCACCCCGCTGGCAAGATCGAGCGCGCGGGTGAAATGATCGATCCGCGCGGTGGCAAGATCGACCGGCAGGCCATCAATGGTGATGCGCAAGGCCACCGGGCTGGGGCACAGCACGCGCGTTTCGGTCGCGCTGGCATAACCTGGAAAGGCCTCGTGATAAGTGATCGGCCGGGTCACATAGGCCGAGGGCAGGATCAGGTCGGGGGCCAGGGCCAGTTCATCGACCGAGCCCTTGATGCCGACCAGACCGTTGGCGAGTGCGAACAGCGAGGCATAGCTGTCGGCCAGCGGATCCTGCGAGGCAGGTTGTTCGATAGGCTGGGCGCACGTCGGCGACATGGCGGTTGGCACTTCGCATCCTCTTTCGGTTCGTGCCCTGAAACGGGCATCGACTCCCTGAAAGCGTTGGATACGGAAAGAATGGTATCGTTGTCAAGTTATCGATAACATTATTGCAAGTGCGAAAAAACCGCTTTGTAAAGCGCCTTTTTAAGATAAAAAAAGTCTATGATTCCCGTGATTTGATCTCAACGGGCATGGACTCTGACAAGGGCTTTGCGCCTTTGGTCAGGGCAAGAATTTTTTGCGCCAACAGCTTGCCGCCACGGTCCCAGTCCTGACGGATCGAACTGACCGACGGGGTGAACAGCGCGGCGCCGGGGGCATCGTCAAAGCCGATTACGGCGACATCGTCGGGCACTGTGTGCCCCGCATCGCGCAGGCAGGTGATCACCCCCATGGCGATCGCATCGCTGGACGCAAACACGCCGTCGAACACCGCACCGCCCGCCAGCAGCGTGCGCGCGGCATCATAACCGCCTTCGCGGGTAAACCGGCTCGATGCCTGGCCGACCAGCGTGGCCCCGGCCTCGTCGATGCGCGCGGCAAAGCCGCGCAGGCGGTCGGCGATTTCGAGGTGCTTGTCATCGCCGATGAACGCCAGCGCACGTCGGCCCTGGCCCAGCAGATGGTCGGCGGCGATCCGCCCCCCCGCAACATTGTCCGATCCGATCGTGATATGGTCTTCATTGCCGTCGACCGAGCCCCAGATGACATAGGGCAGTCCGGCACGCTGGACCATGTCGACCGCATCCTCGTGCACGCCCTGGCCCAGCAGGATCAGCCCGTCGACCGCAGGGGGCGAGGCGACGAACAGCGGCAGCGTGGTCAGCACCATGTTGTAGGCGTGGCTGGTCAATTCCTGCATGATCCCGCCCAGCAGCGACAGCGGATAGGGTTCGCTCATCGAACGGTCGTGCGACGGGGTCATCTCGATCACCACGCCGATCGTGCGCGTGCTGCGCTGGCGCAAGTTGCGCGCCGCGATGTTGAGCCGGAAACCATGCTGTTCGGCCAGGTGCAGCACGCGTTCGCGAGTGCTGGTCTTGACCAGCGGATGGCCCGACAGCGCGCGCGAGACGGTCATTTTCGACACCCCGGCGGCCTTTGCCAGATCGTCCATCGTGACTCGCGGGGACTCTGGCTTGTCGCGGCTCATCTGCGGTGTGGTTCCGGTCAAATCGTGGTGCACCGGTTCCTAACCGCATCGTCCCCGATTTCCAATCGCTTCTGTCACCAGTACGGTGCTGGCCCAGGGGCGTTCGGCAAACGTTCGCCTAAAACAGACCGTCCTCGTCCTGATCGACCGCAGGGGAGGGTGGCGCGCTGTCGACCGCGACATCGTCCACCGATCGCGCCAGCGCATAGCGCGCATGGACCAGACGTTCAGCGGCCATCGTATAACGGGCCTCGATCCGGGGCAGCGCGCGACGCAGCCATGCCTCATCAGCCTCATCGAGCGAGGGCCGCGCGCGGGCGAATGCTGCGGTTGCGGGTTGCAGAGTCTGCACCAGCCGATCATCGCCGCCGACGACGGCGCTGGCATCGTCGAGCTGGGTCATCAGGCGGCGCACGGTGGATTCGCCATCGGTCAGCGCGGCATCGCTTTGGCGACACGCACTGCCGATCACATCTTGCGCCTGATCGAGCATAGCGCCGACATCGGCCTGTTCCGCACCACCGCGCAGAACCTGGTTGAGCCCCGAAAGGCGGTCGATCGCGGTGGCGATCCTGGCTGCGGTCTCCTTCAACTGGGTGGCCTGTGCGGCGACTTCGACCGCGATCACCGCTACCGCGACGCCGGTCTGGCCCTGGCGCAGGCACAACAGCCGGGTGTTGATCGCGATCGCTTTCACATCGCGCACGATCTGGTCGATACTGTCGAGCCGCCGGGTCAGATCGTCGGCGGCGTCGGCGATGCAGCCGGTCATCGCATCGGCGCGCGTGGCGGTTTCGGCCAGGCGTCCGGTCATTTGCCCGATCGCGGCGATCCCGGTTTCCAGTTCGTGCAGCGAGCTGGCCCCATCGTCCGCCACGCGCTGGCTGACCAGCCCGGCCAGATCGCCGCTGGCCGCCGCCAGCAGCCCCAGCGATCGAGTCAACGCTGTGGTCTGGCGCGCATGGTCGGCGCCCGCGCTTTCGATCAGATCGCCGATCAGTCCGGCCAGATGGTCGCATGCGCCCGGCGGCATCGGTGCCTCGCGCGCTTCGGCGGCGATGATATCGATCGCTTCGGCGGCATGTTCGATGCGTTGTCTGGTGCTGTCGGCCACCTGGATCGCGGCGAGCACCCCGCCCACGCTGTCCTGCACCCGCATCGCCAGTGTTTCGATCTGTCCGGCAAGCGCCGCGCCCCCGGCAAGATGGCGTTCGAGCCGCGCGCTGCAATCGGTGATGTGCTGGTGGACCTGGTGCGACATGCCCGATTGGGCCGACAGCACCGTGGTATAGGCGCTGCGGACCGGGGCGATGCTTTGCAGCACCCCGGCCAGGCGCTCGGCAAAAATGCCGATTTCGGCCTCTCCGGTGGTCAATCGGCCGGCCATGTCATCGACAAAGATGCGAAAATCGCCGCCGGCGCCGGCAATCTTGATGTTCATCCCGTAGATGCCGATCACCTGCAACTGGCGTCGGATATCGGCGATATGGCTTTCAACTTCGCGTACCAGCCGAGCGACATCGACCAGATCGCCGTCGCGCTTGCCGATCTGATCGGGCAATTGCGCGATTTGCGAGGCGGCTTCGCGCAATTGCCCCAGCGCCGCGCCCGCCCGATCGGCGTCGAGCGCCTGGCTCATGCCCGCCAGGCCGTCGAGCAAAGTGCGGATGGTGTCGATCGCTTCGGACAGCAGATTGCCGCCACGCACAAACCGCTCGTCAAGCCCGGCGGCCAGTTCGGCAAGCTGCGGGCGCAGCACGTCGCCCGGCCAGGTGCCATCGGGGGCGGTGTCGAGAACGGCTGCGCGTGTTGCCATTACCGGGTCGCCGCCTGCAGCAGCGCCCGCGCGATCCCGTCCAGCGCGACCACTTTTTCAGCCGCGCCACAGGCAATCGCTTCCTTGGGCATGCCGAACACCACCGAACTTGCTTCATCCTGCGCCAGCGTGCGTGCCCCGGCGCTGCGCATTTCGAGCAGACCTTTGGCCCCGTCGTCACCCATCCCGGTCATGATCACCCCGACGGCGTTGGCGCCCGCACTGCGTGCCGCAGACCGGAACAGCACATCGACCGAGGGCCGGTGGCGCGACACCAGCGGACCTTCCTTGACCGACACGACATAGCGCGCGCCCTGCCGTTCAAGCATCGTGTGGCGCAAGCCGCCCGGTGCGATCAGGACATGGCCACGCATCACCGTATCGCCGTCTTCGGCCTCTTTCACGCTGACTTCGCACAGGCCGTCGAGCCGCTGGGCAAAGGCGCGAGTAAAGCTTTCGGGCATGTGCTGGACCACGACGATGCCGGGGGAATTGGCGGGCAGCGCGGTCAGGACCGTGCGCAAGGCCTCGGTCCCGCCGGTCGAGGCGCCGATGCACACGACCATTTCGGTCGTCCGCGCCATCGCCCGCGTGTTCGGCGGTGGCAGCATCGCATCGGCGGTCAGTTTGGGCGCGGGGGACACGCGTCGCGCAGCGCTGCGCGCCGAAACGCGCGCCCGCGCCGCCGATTTGACCGTGTCGCGGATATGCTGGTGCTGTTCGGCCAGATGATCGGCCACGCCCATGCGCGGTTTCAGGATGACATCGACAGCGCCTGCCTCCAGCGCCTGAAACAGCGTTTCGCTGCCATTTTCGACCAGCGAAGACACCATCACCACCGGCAGGGGGCACTGGCTCATCAATTTGCGCAAAAAGGTGATGCCATCCATGCGCGGCATTTCGACATCGAGCGTGATCACATCGGGCACGCGCCGCGCGATATGGCCGGCCGCGGCAAATGGGTCCGAGGCGACTTCCACTTCGAATACCGGATCGGCCGACAGGATGGTGACCAGCGCCTGGCGCACACTGGCACTGTCATCGACCACCAGAACCTTGATTTTGGCCATATCACCTCCGCCGGTAAATGGTGTTGGTGACCAGTTCGAGGCGTGGATCACTACCCGCCGCGCCCTCGGAATGGCCAAGGAACAGGAACCCGCCCGGGTTCAGATTGTCGACCAGGCGCGACACCACCTGGCGCTGGACGGTCTTGTTGAAATAGATCAGCACGTTGCGGCAAAAGATCAGATCCATCGGTTTGCCCACCGGATAGGCGCTGTCCATCAGATTGAGCTGGGCAAAGCCGATCGTGGCGCGCAAGGGCGCGCTGATGCGCACATCGCCGCGCTGCTTGTCGCGCGATTCCATCACATAGGCGTTGCGCAGCGCGGGCGGCACGGGATCGATCAGTTCGCTGGGATAGATGCCGCGCCGTGCGGTTTCCAGCACATCGGTGTCGATATCGGTGGCCAGGATGCCATAGCCCGGCCCGCCGTGCTGTGTGGCAAAGGCATCGAGCACCATGGCCAGCGTATAAGGTTCTGCCCCGGTCGAACAGGCCGCACTCCACGCGCGAATGGAACTGCCCGATCGCGCCGCATAAGTGGGCAGGATCTGCTGGCTCAACACCGTAAAATGGATCGGTTCGCGGAAAAAATCGGTCTTGTTGGTGGTGACTGCATTGATCAGGTGCGACATTTCCGCCGCCAGGTTGCCATCGACGAACAGATGGCGGCAATAATCGTCGAGCAGCAGATTGCCCAGCGCGCGCGCGCGCCGTCGCAACCGGCCTTCGAGCATCACGCGTTTGGACGAGGGCATCTGGATGCCGCAACGATCGTTGATCAGCTTGGCCAGCCGGTCGAAATTGGCCTGGCTGAGCGTGTCCTCCGACAGGTCGTTCAGCGATAGCCGGGTGTGGGCGTTCAAGGCATGGATCCTTTTCTGGCCGGTTCAGGCCGCAGCGTCGAGCGGCAGCATCGGCGCCAGTTCGCTCCCGGTCAGCACCCCGGCAATATCGAGCAACAGCACGAAGCCGTCGCTGCGCCGCATCACCGAACGGATATATTCGGCCTGCCACTGGCCGCCGAAATCGGGGATGGATTCGATCGCGGTCCCGGAAAAACCTGTGACATCCAGCACTTTGTCGACCACCAGGCCCAGTACAAGGGTGCCTCCGTCGCGCCCGCTGCCGGGCAGGTCGACCACCAGGATGCGGGTGGTCTCATCGGCGGCGATTTCCGCCATGCCCAGCCGCAATCGCAGATCGATGATCGGAACCGACTGGCCGCGCACGTCGGTCAGGCCTTTGAGCCATTCGGGTGCGCCAGGCATGTGAAACGCCTCGCGGTGGTCGAGGATTTCGCGGACCATGTTGACCGGCAGGGCAAAGAATTCGGCGCCAAGCCGAAACACCACGGCCTGGATTTCGAGCGGCAGTGCATCGGACATGGTCAGGCCACCTTGCTGAAGGCGGCGTCCTCGGCATCTGGGCCGCCGCTACTGAGATCGAGTGCAAAGCCGGTCAGGCGCGCCTTCTGGTCGCCGATCGATCCGCTGCGCGGTGCCTTTGGCGAGGCGGCCTTGCGCGGTGCCTTGGTGCGGGCTGCTGTGGCACGCGGCGCCGGTGCCTGGATGCGGGGTGCCGGGGGCGGCGTGGTGGCGCCAAGCCGGAAATAGGATATCCCCTGTTGCAGTTCCTCGGCCTTGGTCGACAACTCGGACGAGGTGGCGGCGATCTGCTCGGATGCGGCGGAATTCTGCTGGGTAACGCTGTCGAGCTGCTGGATCGCCTGGTTGATCTGCGAGGTGCCGACATCCTGTTCGCGGCACGCCGCGCTGATTTCCGACACCAGTTCGGCGGTGCGGCGGATATCGGGCACCAGCCGGGTCAACATGTCGCCAGCTTCCGCGGCGGCGGTTACCGTGCTGGACGAGACCGAGCTGATTTCGGCGGCGGCAGACTGGCTGCGTTCGGCCAGTTTGCGCACTTCGCTGGCGACCACTGCAAAGCCTTTGCCATGTTCGCCCGCGCGGGCCGCCTCGACTGCGGCGTTGAGCGCCAGCAGGTCGGTCTGGCGCGCGATTTCCTGCACGATGCCGATCTTTTCGGCGATCGTGCGCATCGCGACGACGGCCTTTTGCACGGCCACGCCGCTGGTTTCGGCATCCTTGGCCGACTGGCGCGCGATCTTTTCGGTCTGCGCCGCGTTGTCGGCGTTCTGCTTCACGTTGGCAGCCATCTGCTCGATCGAGGCAGAGGCCTCCTCGGTGCTCGCGGCCTGTTCGCTGGCGCCTTGCGACACTTGTTCGGAGGTCGACGACAACTGCTGGCTGCCGGCCGCGACATCCTGCGCGACCAGCGTGGTGGTGCCGAGCACCTCGCGCAGGCGGGCGATCATGGTGTTGAGCTCGCCGATCAGGTCGGAAATCTCGTCATTGCCGGCATAGCTGGCATCGCGGGTCAGATCGCCGCTGGCAACGGCCTCGACGGCGGTGGTGGCCGCTGACAGGCCCTTTGACACCGTGCTGCGGACCCACAGCGCCCCGCCTGCGGCGATCACCAGCGCCAGCGCCGAGACCGCGATCAGCATCGAGCGTGCACTGGCGAATTCGTCACCCGATTCGATGACCGCCTGCTTCATCATCTGGTCTTGCAGCTTGACCAGTTGGTCGATCGATCCGGCAATGCTGTTGACCAGATCGCGTGACCGGGTGGTGGTCAGCCTGGCGGCATCGACGGTGCGGTGCGCGGCAACCAGTTGGCGGACCTGGTCGTTGACCTGGATATAGTCGTTCCATTTCTGCTGCACTTCCAGCCACAGCGGTTTGCCCTGTTCGCTGGCCTGCGCGATCCCTTTGGTCAGGGTGGCCTGCACAATGTCGCGTGCCGCCATCATCCGCGTTTCGGTGGCCTGCACCTCGGTTTCGTTGGTGTCGAGGATCGTGTTCTTTTCCATGCGCACCACGGTCGCGACCTGACCGTCGATCGTCTGCGCCAGGGTCAGCCGCTCGACCGGGCCGTCGATCACCGCCGACAGGTTGGCGTTGAGGCTGCTCATCCGGCTGACCCCGGTGATCGCCACCGCCAGCAGCAGGACGATGATGATGGAAAACGACGCAACTATCTTGAGACTGATCGTGGGGCGCATGGATCGGTTCCTTGAATGAACGGTGTCAGGCTGCGGCGGCGGTTTCGCCCGCGCGCCCGGCAATCTGGTCGAAAATCATCACGACATCGCCGCCGCGCCGCACCAGCGCGCGCAGCAACCCGCGCGGCCAGCGCACGCCGAGCGCGGGCGGCGGTTCGGCGTCGGCCTGGCGCAAGGTGGTCACTTCGTTGACCCGGTCGGTGCCGATCGCCAGGTGCAGCGTTTCGCCACCCAGTTCGAGTTCGAGCACGACCACCCGTGCATCGGCCGACAGCGTGTCACGCTGTAGTCCGAAGGCGACGTGCAGATTGGCGAGCGGGATCACCGCGCCGCGAAAATTGATCACCGATGCGACCAGCGGATGCGCGCCATGAACCATGGTTTCGGGCAGGGGGTCTAGGATTTCGCGGACCAGCCCGGCTTCGATCGCCAGCGTTTCGCCGTGCACGTCGAACGTCAGCACTTCGAGCGTGCCATCCTCGGCCCAGCCGATTGTCGTGTTGTCTGCCATGGTCAAGCCACCTTGCCAAATTCGGAGTCTTCGGAATCGGGACCGCCTGTCGAAAGATCGAGGGCAAACCCGCTCAACCGCGCACGCTGATCGCCGATCGATCCGGCCGTCCGCGCCGGGGTCACCTTGCGCGCGGGTTTGCCCCGGGGCGGAGCCTTGGCGGTCGGCACGGCTCTGGCCTCCGGCGCCTGTGTGCGTGCGGCGACGCGTATGCCGTGATCGAGCCGGAAATAGGCGATCCCTTGTTGCAGTTCCTCGGCCTTGGCCGACAACTCGGCTGAAGTGGCTGCGATCTGTTCGGATGCGGCGGAATTCTGCTGGGTCACGCTGTCAAGCTGCTGGATCGCCTGGTTGATCTGCGAGGTGCCGACATCCTGTTCGCGACACGCCGCGCTGATTTCCGACACCAGTTCAGCGGTGCGGCGGATATCGGGCACCAGCCGGGTCAACATGTCGCCAGCTTCCGCGGCGGCGGTTACCGTGCTGGACGAGACCGAGCTGATTTCGGCAGCGGCGGACTGGCTGCGTTCGGCCAGTTTGCGCACTTCGCTGGCGACCACTGCAAAGCCTTTGCCATGTTCGCCCGCGCGGGCCGCTTCGACTGCGGCATTGAGCGCCAGCAGGTCGGTCTGGCGCGCGATTTCCTGCACGATACCGATCTTTTCGGCGATCGTGCGCATCGCGACGACGGCCTTTTGCACGGCCACGCCGCTGGTTTCGGCATCCTTGGCCGACTGGCGCGCGATCTTTTCGGTCTGCGCCGCGTTGTCGGCGTTCTGCTTCACGTTGGCAGCCATCTGCTCGATCGCGGCAGAGGCTTCCTCGGTGCTCGCGGCCTGTTCGCTGGCGCCTTGCGACACTTGTTCGGAAGTCGACGACAATTGCTGGCTGCCGGCCGCGACATCCTGCGCAACTTGCGAAGTGGTGCCCAGCACGTTGCGCAGACGACCGATCATCGCGGCCATGGCATGGCCCAGCTTGTCCTGCGCCGACAATGGCGTGCTGGTCACGGTCAGATCGCCTTCGGCAATCGCCACCGCCACGCCAGCCGATTGCGACAGGTTTTCGGCCATCGCGTTGACCTGACCGATCAGGTCGGCAATCTCGTCGTTGGTGCTGACCGCGATACGGGTGTCGACATCGCCCAGCGCCATTGACCCGATGGCCTCGCCGACACGGGCGATCCCGCGCGAAACCTGCCTGGAAATCCATACCGCGCCGCTGATTGCCGCCACAATCGCTGCCGCGGCAATCGCCAGCAGCAGCATGCGGGCATCGACATATGTCTGATTGGCCAGCGCGGCGGCGTCCTTCAACCGCTGTTCCTGCAGCACGACAAGCTGATCGAGCGTACTGTCGATTGCGTTGGCCAGATCCCGCGAGCGTGTCCGGCTCACTTCGGCTGCTTCATCCGACCGGTCGGCCATGGCCAGCTTGCGCACTTCGTCGCTGGTCTGGATATAATCATTCCACTTTTGCAGCGCCTGCTGCCACATCGGGCGACCTTCTTCGGACGTGCGGGCAAGTCCCTGGTTAAGCAAATTCTGCATCGTGTCGCGCGCGGCCAACAGCTTGGTATCGACATCCTTTCGATCTGCCGGACTGGTCGCGAGCACCTCGTTTTTTTCAAGACGCACGACGGCGGACAGCCGTTCTTCCAACTTTTCGTCGTAGTTGAGGCGGCGGACGGGACCATCGATGAGGTTGTTGATAGTGTCGTCCAGTATGCCCATGCGGCTGACGGCGAACCCTGCAACCACGAGCAACAGGACAATGATGGCCGCAAATGTCCCGGCGAGCTTCAGCCTGATGGTCGGCCGCATGATCAAACTCCTAGAAAGATGGTTCAGCCGACCGCGCGCAGCCGGTCTTCCCGGCCGCCCGCAGCGGCGAGCAGATGTCCGATGTCGAGGATAAGCGCGACCATGCCGTCGCCCAGGATGGTGGCGCCGGCAAAGGCGGCGGCGCCTTTCTGCAAGGGCGACATCGATTTGATCACGGTCTGGTGGCTGCCGATGATCTGGTCGACCACCAGCCCTACGCGCGACGAACCGCTGGCCACCACCACGATTTTCTGGAACGGGTCGGCCGGTTCGCTGACCGCGAACAAGTCGCGCAGCCGCACAAACGGCACCAGCCGCTCGCGCAGCGTGATCAGGCTGCGGCCCTGCGACCGGGTATCGTCGGCGGTGCTCAGTTCAAGGCATTCCTCGACCGCCGCCAGCGGCAGCACGTACCGGCCCGAACCGACGCGCACCAGCAGCCCCTCGATGATCGCCAGCGTCAGCGGAATGCGCAGCGAGATCGTGCTGCCGTGTCCCGGCTGGCTGGCAATCTCGATCGTGCCGCGCAGGGCTTCGATGGTGCGCTTGACCACGTCCATGCCGACGCCCCGGCCCGACAGGCTGGTAACTTTGGTGGCGGTTGAAAAACCGGGGTGAAAGATGAACTGGATCAGGTCGTGATCGGGGATCGCGGCGCCGGGTTCGATCAGGCCGTTGGCCTCGGCACGGGCGCGCACGCGGTCGATATCGATGCCCCGGCCATCGTCGGTGATGGTGATCACCACCTGGCCGCCCGACTGGCACGCGGCCAGACGCACCGTGCCGGTGGGCGATTTGCCCGCCGCGCGCCGCGCCTCGGCATCTTCCAGCCCGTGGTCGCAACTGTTGCGCACCAGATGGACCAGCGGATCGAACAGGCGTTCGACCACTGTCTTGTCAACTTCGGTGCCTTCGCCTTCGATTTCCAGGTTGATGTCCTTGCCGGTCTCGCCCGCCAGATCGTGGACCAGGCGGCGGAACCGGCCGAACAGTTGCGCCACCGGCACCATGCGCAAGACCATCATGGTCGTGCGCAATTCGCCCGACAGGCGTTCGATTTCCTCGGATACCGAGCGCAGCGCGATGTTTTCGTTGCTGCTGGCGATCTGCGACAGGCGGCTTTGCGCGATCACCAGTTCGCCCACCCGGTTCATCACCGCGTCGAGCCGGTCGGCCGGGACGCGCACGGTTTCCACAGGCGCAGTGCGGGTCTGCTCGGTGCGCGGATCGGGATCGGGCTCGCCGTGGTCGGCGCTGGCCTGCGGGGCCGCGTCGGCAGGTTCCAGCGCGGTCAGTTCCAGTTCCATGTCGTCGAGCACGAACAGGAACACATCCTCGATCGCTTCCCTGCTGACCGCGCCGGTCAGCGTGATGTCCCAGCCGATATGGCAATGGGCGGGATCGAGATCGGGCAGCGGCGGGATCGCATCGAGCAGCGCGGTAACCTGGCAGGGGCCCAGCTCGGCAAGTTCGGCCAGCAGCGCCAGCGGATTGATCCCGCGCGCCATGGCATCGGGGGCAATGCGGAACCGCAGATGCCAGCCACCGCTGGCAGGCTGGGGCATAGGCGCCGTCTCGCCTTTGGGCGCGCCGGTGGCCTTGGCCATTTCGGTTTCGAGCTGGGCCAGGAGTGTTGCCCCGGCGTCGTCCTTCGCCTCGCCATGCAACAGGCGGCGCATATGGTCGCACGCCGCCAGAATCACCGACACCAGAGGGCCGGTCGCGGGCACCTGACCCTTGCGCACCTGATCGAACGCGGTTTCGCAATGGTGGGTAAAATTGGCCAGCGCATCAAAGCCGAACATCGCGCCCGACCCCTTGACGGTGTGCAGCCCGCGAAACACCGCGTTGATCACCGCCATGTCGTCGAGCCGCTCGTTCAGATCGAGCAGCGCGCTTTCCACCGCATCGAGCACATCGGAAGCTTCGACCAGAAAGGCGGCAATCGGATCATCACTGCTCATCGACCCAGCACCTTCTTGGCTACGCGCACGATCTGGTCGGGCTGAAATGGCTTGACCAGCCAGCCGGTCGCCCCGGCTGCCTTGGCCTGCGCCTTGACCCCGTCATCGCTTTCGGTGGTGACAAAGATCACCGGAATGCCTGCGCAGCCGGGCAGGCGGCGCAATTCGCGGATCATCGTCAGCCCGTCCATGCGCGGCATGTTGAGATCGGTGACGACCATGTCGAACCGTCCGGCGCCCAGCTTGGCCAGTCCTTCGGCGCCATCTCCGGCCTCGGTCACGGTGTAGCCCGCGCCCGACAGGGCGATGCGGATCGCCATGCGCACGCTGGCGCTGTCGTCGACGGTCAAAATCGATGCAGTCATGGTTGATCGGCTCCATGGGTCCAGAATGGAATCGAGGTGTCGTCGCCAATGCCGGCCCGCGCGAGCACGTCGCGCACCGCTACGGGGGCGGGCGCAGCCAGGCGAAGCTGTGCGCCAACCGCGTCCGCGTGGCGCCGGGCGGATTCGATGATCTGGACAAAGCCGAGATCGGCGGACGTGATCCCGCCGATATCGAGCACGGTGGTCGTGCCGGGTGTAATTGAATCGAGCAATTCGCGCTGTAAATCGCCGCCGTTACGCAGATCCTGGTCGCCGCAGAGTGTCAGTGTCATGCCCGGATACCTCGTGTGTCCGGACATTCCTTAAGGCGGCACGACTTAATTCAGACCATGCCCATAGTTCTGGAATGCTACGTATCGGGCGCAAGTGTGCGGCGGCGCGGCGCCAGTGTTTCACGCTGTGTCAGCCAGATCAGCGCGGCGAGCGAAAAGGCCACGGCCGCGCTCGACATGGCGGTGGCCATGCCGGCGCTTTCGGCGATGCGCGCGGTAATCAGCGGCGCGAAAAAGCTGATCAGGCGGCCCCAGTTGAAAATCGACGCGGCCGTCGATTGCAGATGCGGGGGATAGAGTTCGGCCATCCACGCGCCCCAGATCACACTGGAACACAATGTCGCGCCATAGACCAGACCCAGCAGTTTCAGCACCAGCACATCCGACGGCACCAGCAGATATCCGGCGATGGCGAGGGCGGCGATGAAAAACCCGATCGCGTTGAACCGGCGGCCAAACCGGTCTGCCGCCCAGCCCCAGAAAAACCCGCCCGCGATATTGCCGGTGAATTGCCAGGCGACCAGTTGCCCGGCCAGCGCCGCCGACAAGTGGCGTTCGCCGGTCAGATACGTGGTCAGCCAGCCGCTGAAGGCGGCATAGCCAAAGAAATTGAGCCCGGTCATCGCCGCCAGCGCCAGCGTCTGGCGGCGCACGGCGGGGGCAAACAGTTCGCTGATCGGCAGCGCGGCGCCCTTGCGCCGCACCAGATCGATCGCCGACCCGGCCGGGATCAGCGCATAGCCCGCCATCGCCAGCACCAGCGGCGGAATGCCGCCGCCCCACAGCAGCACGCGCCAGTTGCCCGGCCCGACCTGGCCCATGGCAAAGCCCAGCGCGACGATCGCCAGGCTGAAACAGGCGTTGAGCAGGCTGGCCAGCCGCCCGCGCACGCCGGGCCCGAACAAGTTGACATAGATGCCCACCCCGACCGGAAAGCTGGCGCCGGTAAACAGCCCCAGCGCAAACCGCTGTGCCAGCAATTCGGGATAGGAGGCGACCCAGGC
>Ga0302187_10002454_pt1 | contig 15264 bp, 15 predicted proteins | sample II_Bog_E1_3_FD_202120 | JGI IMG/M metagenome (GOLD analysis project Ga0302187, IMG submission 202120) | Peat permafrost microbial communities from Stordalen Mire near Abisko, Sweden - II_Bog_E1_3 | ecosystem: Environmental > Terrestrial > Soil > Wetlands > Peat | place: Sweden: Abisko...
GTCCAGCACATGGGTATAGATCTGGGTGGTGGCGATGTCGGCATGGCCCAGCATCTGCTGGACGCTGCGCAGATCGGCGCCATGGGCCAAAAGATGGCTGGCGAAGGAATGGCGCAGCACGTGGGGAGAGACCCGGCGGCGGTCGATGCCGGCGGTCAGGGCCAACTGCGACAGCAGCATGGCGAACCAGGCGCGGGTGACATGGCCGGTTTCGCCGTCTCCGGGGAACAGGTACTTGCTGCCCTTCGGCGCACGGATTTGCCGCCAGGCGGTCAGGGCCAGACGGGCGGGCTCGCCCAGGGGTACCAGCCGTTCCTTGCCGCCCTTGCCGCGTACGATCAGCGAAGGCGCGTCGCGCCCGGCGGCGGCCAGGGGCAGGCCCACCAGCTCTGAGACGCGCAGGCCGGTGGCATAGAGCAGCTCCATCAGGGCGATGGCGCGGATTCCCGCTTCGCCTTCCATGGCGCGGGCAGCGTCGAGTAGGCGGCTGACCTCGTCTTCCGACAGATATTTCGGCAAAGGCCGGCCCAGCTTGGGGCTGTCGATCACTGACGAGGGGTCGTCTTTGCGCACCCCCTCGGCGAAGAGGAATTTATAGAACTGGCGGATGCAGGACAGTCGCCGGGCAGCGGTGCGGGCCGCCATGCCGCGGTCTTTCAGATCGCCGATATAATCGCGGATGGCCTCGGTATCGGCTTCGTGCAGGCCTAGACCGGCACAGGTGAGGAAGCCGCCGAAATCCTCAAGATCGCGGGAATAGGCGTCCAGAGTGTTGATGGCGGCGCCACGTTCCGCCGCCATCATCTCCAGGAAGGAGTCCCCATAGCGGGAGCCGTCAGACACCGTTGGCAATGGCGGCTTCGACCGCCAGGGCTCGGGCTTCCGCATCCAGGCCGATGTGACGCAGGCTCCAGACCACGCGGTAGAGGTCATTGGGATCAACCTGACCCAACGAACCGTCACCCAACGAGGCCAGGGACATCAGTACCGTCTGACCCAGGCGCAGATCGTTGGCGGCGATGTTCAGGCCTTGCCACAAAGCCGGGCGCGGCGTGACCGAGGCCCCCAGGGCCGGGCCGTCATAGAGCGGCAGCCAGGCGTCTTCCGGCAGTTTCTCGCCCAGGGCGGCCAGCAGGCTGTAGCAGACGGCGGCGCGGCGCTGGCCGATTTCGCCGGGCTGATCGGCGCGGGCCTTGCGCCACAGCTCCAGGGCCGAGGCCGGCAGCATGTGGTCGTCTTCAGCCACGGACATGCGCAGGATGGGCCAGAGCCCTGCGATGGCGCTGGCGGTTTCCGGGGCCTGGGCCATCTGGGTCCGCAGGAACAACAGCCAAGGCTTGGCGGCATCGGGCTTGCCGGCGGCCAGCAAAGCGCGGGCGGCGGGATAGGCGAAGGCCACCAGTTCGGGCATCGGCTTGACGTTCTGCAGCTCCACCGCATAAAGGCGGGCGGCAGTGAAATAGGCCGGGCCGAAATCGCCGCTGATGGCGAAGGCGCGGCCGATCAGCTCGGCCTTGGCGTTGGGCGAAGGCTGCTGGACGGTGGCGCGATAAAGCATGGCGCGACCGCGCGGACCCTTGTCGGCTCCCACTGGAGCGGCCAGCTCCTGCGGGCTGAAGGTTACGGCCTCATAGGCTTGACGCAGCACATCGGTCTCGATGGCGCCGACGGCCTCTGCCTTCTCGGCGGCCAGCAAGCGGGCTTCCAGGGTGGCGGCGGGGTCGGTGGCGATGCCGCGCAGCACGGCGGGGCTGGCGGCATTGGCGGCGGCGGCCTCGGGCAAGGCGATCTTGGCGGCGCGGGCCATGGCCAGGGTCAGGGGCGACAGCTGGTTGAAGGCGTCCAATTTGCCGGGAGCGATGCCCGACAGGGCGTCGGCGGCGATGAAGAAGGCCGGGTCATTGAGCTTCTGCTCGCGCAGAACGTCCAGGGACAGGGCGGCTTCCTTGGCCTTTCCGGCGGCAAACTGGCAATAGACTCCCAGCTTGGCGGCGAAGGCGTCATCTCCACCCGGCTGGCCGCGCAAGGCAGTCAGCTGGTCGCAGGCCAGGCCGTTGTCACCGGCCAAAAGAGCGTCTTCAGCAGCCATGCGGCGAAGCTCAGGAGTGAAGTTCTGGCCCGGCACACCCTTCAGGAAGGCGTCCAGGCCTTCGGTGTCGCCCATGGCCCACAGCTTGTCGGCGCGCAGCTTGACCAGATTGTCGCCGGGCACCGGCTTGCCGTCGGGAACGGCGGCGGCGGTCAGCAGCAGCTTATGCTCCAGCAGGCGCAAGGCACGCGACTGGGTGGCGGCGGGCAGGGACGGCATGACCTTCTGCACCACGGCCATCTGGGCACCGGCCCACATGTCGGCGCCAAAGCCGCCGTTGCCGGAGGTCAGCACGCCGGTGCTGCCGGGATCGACCCCGGCCAGTTCCTGCACCTGGACCTTGGCGTCCCGGGGCGAAGTCACCTCGGGGAAGCTGTCGGCGCCCTTGGCCACCGGCACAGGCTGGGCGGGGGTGATCTGCACCGGCGCGGCGGCCGGCTGAGCCGGCTGGGCATTGGGCGAGATCAGCACTTCCTCGGTACGCTGCACCGGGGCGGTTTGGGCAAGCGCGCTGGCAAAAGGCAGCAGCGCCAGCAGGGCGGCGGCGGCGACGCCGGATCGCTTAATGTTGGAAGCGGTCATCGGGGATCACCTTCTCGACCTTGGCGGAGGGAGCGGGAATATCCCACATCGCCAAAGCGGCAACGCCGCCGACGACGATAAGAAGCACCAGGACAAGGACGATGCGGACCAGACTGCTCATGTGCGAAGACCTGCTTTATAGAGTCAAGACGGTGGACATGCCCCCAAAGGGGCGGGTACAAGCCGAACGGGTGGGGTTATGTGCGTTGCAACGGACACCCATGCCATTCGCGGCGGAGTATGGTAGGTTTCACCCCATGGTGACGAATAGAAAGTTTATCGGCAGCGGCTGCCGGTTTCAACGGCGGTGGAGCGGCGGCTCTCGCTTTGGAGACAAGTCATGAGTGGCGAGACCGCGACGGAGGCCTTTTTTCTGCCGCGCACGGTGGTGCTGGTGGGTCTGATGGGGGCTGGGAAAAGCTGCGTCGGACGCAAGCTGGCGGCCCGTTTGGGCGTGAATTTTGTCGATGCCGACCAGGAAATCGAGAAAGCCGCCGGTCAGACCGTGGCCGAGATATTCAATAATTACGGCGAACCGGCCTTCCGCGAGCTGGAACGCAAGGTGATGTCGCGGCTGATGTCGGGCCCGGCCTGCATCCTGGCCACCGGCGGCGGCGCCTTCATGGACCCCGACACCCGCGCTCTGGTCAAGGCTGAAGGCCTGTCCTTGTGGCTGCGGGCCGATCTGGAATTGCTGGTTAAGCGCACGGCGGGCCGCGACCATCGCCCGCTGCTGAAGACCGGCGACCCCCGTGAAATTCTCCAGCGGCTGATCGATCAGCGCTATCCCACCTATTCCGAGTCCGAGGTGATCGTCGATTCCGCCGATCAGCCGGCGGACGTTACCGTCGATGCCGTGGAAGCCGCCTTAAGGGCGCATCTTCTGGCCGCACAGGATCAAGACAGATCATGACCGCCGTTCTCTCTCTCGCCTTGGGCGATCGCTCCTATGACATCCATGTGGGCTCGGGTCTGCTGGCTCAGGCCGGGGCGCTGATCCGTCCGCTGCTATCCTCGCCCCGGGTTTTCGTGGTCACCGACGAGAACATCGAGAAGCTGCATCTTGAGTCCCTGAAGGACTCCCTGGACGCTGCCGGCATTGAAAACCACGGCGTGGTTTTGCCCGCTGGCGAGCAGATCAAGGACTTCGCCCATCTGGAAAGCCTGCTGGACGCCATGTTGGAAGCCCGCTGCGAGCGCGGCACCACCATTCTGGCCTTCGGCGGCGGCGTCATCGGCGATCTGACCGGCTTTGCCGCCAGCATCCTGCTGCGCGGCGTGCCTTTCATCCAGATCCCCACCACGCTCTTGTCCCAGGTGGACAGCTCGGTGGGCGGCAAGACCGGCATCAATACCCGCCAGGGCAAGAATCTGGTGGGCAGTTTCTATCAGCCCAAGCTGGTGCTGGCCGACATCGACGTTCTTTCGACCCTGACGCCCCGCGATCTGCGCTCCGGCTATGCCGAAGTGGTGAAATACGGCCTGATCGATGACCTGGCATTTTTCGAATGGCTGGAAAAGAACGCCCTGGCCCTGCTGGCCGGCAGCAAGGAGGCCCGCGAGAAGGCAGTGCTGACCTCTTGCGCCGCCAAGGCCCGCATCGTCGCCGCCGACGAACGGGAATCCGGCCAGCGGGCTTTGCTCAACCTGGGTCATACCTTCGCCCATGCCCTGGAGGCCGAGGGCGGCTATGGCGAGGCGCTGCAGCATGGCGAGGCGGTCTCCATCGGCCTGATGATGGCCTTCGAGCTGTCGGTGCGCATGGGGCTTTGCCCGCGCCAGGACGCCGATCGCCTTGAGAAGCATCTGCGCGCACTTGGCATGCCGGTGGATCCGCCGGATCTGCCGGAAGACAAAGCCTGGAGCGCCAAGGCTCTGCTGTCCCACTTCGCCAAGGACAAGAAGGTCAAGGACGGCAAGGTCACCTTCGTTCTGGCCCGTGGCATCGGCCAAAGCTTCCTCTGCCGCGAGGTGGAAACGCCGATGGTTCTTTCGGTTCTGGAAGATTGGGTCGCCCGGAAATGATCCTCGACATCGCGCTCGTCGTCGTTCTTTTGCTGTTGCTCTATTTCTTCAGCACCGCCGAAACGTCGCTGACCGTGGTGTCGAAGCCGCTGATGCATCAGCTGGAGATCGAGGGCGATCCGCGCGCCGTTTTGGTCAACCGCCTGTTGGCCCGCAAGGAACGGATGATCGGCTCGATCCTGCTGGGCAATACCCTGGTGCAGATCTTGGCCTCGGCCATTGCCACTACCGTGGCCATCTCCATCGACGGCGACATGGGCGTCATCGTCGGCACCGGGGTGATGACCGTGGTGGTGCTGGTCTTCTGCGAAATCCTGCCCAAGACCATCGCTTTGCATCACGCCAACCGTATGGCGCCGTTCCTGGCCCCGGCCATGCTGATGGTGGTGGTGGTCTTTGGCCCGCCGATTCGGGCGGTGCAATTGTTCGTCAACGGCCTGTTGCGGCTGTCGGGCATGCAGCCCAACGAGGAAGCCGATCTGGATTCCTCCATGGCCGAACTGCGCGGCGCCATCGACATCCATGCCGCCGAGGATGAGGTCCGCCACGAGCGCAAGATGCTGCGTTCCATCCTCGATCTGGTCGAGGTCGATGTGGGCGAAATCATGGTCCATCGTAAGAACGTGGTGATGATCGACGCCGATCTGCCCATCGACACCCTGATCCAGCAAGTCACCCAGGCCGCCTATACCCGTCTGCCTTTGTGGCGCGGCCAGCCCGACAATATCGTCGGCCTGCTGCATTCCAAGGCCTTGCTGCGGGCCATCCAGGCCAATGAAGGCAATCACGCGGCCATCGATCTGAATGAAATCGCCGCCACCCCCTGGTTCATTCCGGAATCCACCTCTCTGCTTGATCAGCTGCAGGAATTCCGTCAGCGCCGCGAGCATTTCTCCCTGGTGGTCGATGAATATGGCTCTTTTCTGGGCATCGTCACCCTGGAGGACATCATCGAGGAGATCGTCGGCGATATTTCGGACGAGCACGACGTCCAGACCGCCGGAGTGCGGCCTCAGCCCGATGGCTCTTATATCGTCGATGGCGGTGTGACCCTGCGCGATTTGAATCGCGATTACGACTGGACCTTGCCGGACGAAGACGCCGCCACCATCGCCGGCCTGCTGCTCCATGAATCCCGCATGATCCCCGATGTGGGGCAGGTGTTCCTGTTCCACGGCTTCCGCTTCGAGGTCCTGCGCCGTCTGCGCAACCAGATCACCTCGGTGCGCATTACTCCAGAAGTGGGCGAACCCGCCGAGGATGGCGCCTGATGCCTCTTTCCCCGCCCGCTCCCCGCCAGCATATCCATCGCCGCACCGTCGAGCTGGAAGGCTTCCGCCGTGACGATGGCCTGTGGGATATCGAAGGCCGGCTGCTCGACATCAAGAGCTACGCCTTCCCCAACAAGGACCGTGGCGGCGAGATTCCGGCGGGCGAGCCGATCCACGAGATGTGGGTGCGCCTGACCGTCGATGATCATTACCGCATCCACAAGGTCGAGGCGGTGACCGACAATGCCCCTTTCACCATTTGCGGCGAGGTGGCTCCGTCTTTCTCCGAGCTGGAGGGTCTGACCCTGGGGCCGGGCTTTATGAAACATCTTCGCACCCGCTTCGGTGGTGTCGGCGGCTGCACCCATATCGTCGAGATGATGGGGCCGCTGGCCACCACCGCCTTCCAGACCCTGGCTCCCCTGGTGCAGCACGAGCTGCGCGGCGAAAAGCGCCCGCGCATTCTCGACACCTGCCATGCCCTCGACGCCAAGGGTCCGGTGGTCAAGCGGGAATGGCCCCAGTGGTACGAAGGTGACGAGCCCTCAGAGACGAAATGATCTGCCGGATGATCAGGGGATAATTTTGGCCTCTGCAGGCTATTATTCCCATCAATTGTTTATATGTTAACCTAACTATAAAATCCGCAACCAAAGCGCGTTGCTGGGCTTTGAGTCGGATCAATTCCCCCTTTCTTTTTGTCTCTATCCTGAAGTATAGCTGCGCCTGACTTTTAGGTTAGAGAATTAGGGGATCTGCATATGGCTGCCTTGGCAGGAATTCGCCGCATTGGACTGGCGCCGCGCATTGTCTTGTTGATGGCCTCGGGCATCATCGGTCTGGGGCTGCTGATCTGTCTGATCACCGCCAGCCTGTTGTTCGATTCTGCCCGCGATTCCGCTCGTGAACGGGTGGACGCCAACATGAAGGTGGCCTGGCAGGTCCTGAAGGAAAAGGGCACCAGCTTCCGTCTGGCCGAGGGCAAGCTGATGGCCGGCGACGTGGCGCTGAACGGCGGCACCGAGGTGGTTGATCTGATCAAAAATCTGGTGGGCGGCACTTGCACCATCTTCATGGAAGACGAGCGCATCGCCACCAACGTCATCACCGCCGAGGGCAAGCGGGCCGTGGGCACCAAGCTGGCCCGCACGGCGGCCTATGAGTCCGTTTTTGGCCACCATGAAGCTTTCCGCGGCGAGGTCGAGATTCTCGGTCGCCCCTATATGACCGCCTATGATCCCATCATTGACGAGGCCGGTAAGGTGATCGGCGTACTCTATGTCGGCATGCCCAAGGACGAATTTACCAAAGCTGCTTTAAATACCCTGGAAACCATCATTTTGCTGACCATCCTGGTGATGGTCGCCGGTGTTGCCATCGGTTGGGTGATCGCTAATCGCAGCATCGTCCAACCCTTGAAGACCTCCATTGCCGGCATGGGCCGTCTGGCCGAGGGCGATCTGATGTTCGATCTGCCCGACGCCGACGAGGAAGCCAAGGAACTGGGCGATATGACCCGCGCCCTGGCGGTCTTTCGCGAGAACGCCCTGCAGAACCGCAAGCTGGAGGAAGCCCAGCGGGCCGAACAGGCCGAGCGCGAGCGCCGGGCCAAGGTCATCACCGGCCTGACCAGCGATTTCGACGGCACCGTCACCCATCTTCTTGAAACCATGCAGTCGGCTTCGACCCAGTTGAACAGCACGGCCCAGGCCATGTCGGCCAATGCCGAGCAGACCAACCGTCAGGCCGCCACCGTTTCCGACGCCGGCAACGAAGCCTCGGCCAGCGTCGAGACGGTTGCCGCCGCCGCCGAGGAACTGACCTCCTCCATTAATGAAATCGGCCGTCAGGTCGAACAGGCCGGTGAAATCACCCGTGCCGCCGCTCACGAAGCCCAACGTGCCGACGAGACCGTGCGCAGTCTGGCCGAAAGCTCGGCCCGCATTGGTGAAGTGGTTAATCTGATCAACGATATCGCCGCCCAGACCAACCTTCTGGCCTTGAACGCCACCATTGAGGCGGCCCGGGCCGGAGATGCCGGCAAGGGCTTTGCCGTCGTTGCCAACGAGGTCAAGCATCTGGCCAATCAGACGGCACGAGCCACCGGCGATATCGCCGCCCAGATCGGCGCCGTCCAATCCTCGACCCAGGACGCAGTCTCGGCCATCGCTTCCATCGTGCAGCGCATCGAGGCCGTGAAGGACGTCGCGTCCGGTATCGCCCAGTCGGTCGAGGAACAATCGGCTGCCACCTCGGAAATCGCCCGCAACGTCCATCAGGCCTCGGGGGCTACCCAGGCGGTGTCTCATAACATCAACGGCGTCAACCACGCCGCCGCCGAAACCGGAGCCGCCGCCCGCCAGGTCCTGGCCTCGGCCCATTCCCTGGCTCAGGAAGCTGACACCCTCAAGGATACCGTCGCCGCCTTCCTGAAGGGGGTGCGGGAGGCTTAATCTGGCCGGATAGGGGTTGTGGGCTCTGCCCACGCCCGCCAAGGCCGGCCTGTTAATTCAATGAACATTCGTCGTCCCCAGGCGCGACCCGGGGATCCACGTCTCTTGGAGCGCGAAGATTTTCGTGGATGGTCGGGTCAGGAGAGATCCGAGGCGTACGGGTTCCAGGGCTCCAGCCCTTGGCGGGGTGGGGCAGAGCCCGAAAGTCCCCGTCGTTAAACCCTACCGCCCCCGTCGCCTCGCCCCTGCCACTTCGATATCGAACAGGTCGGTCAGCTGGGCCATCATGGTGCCGCCAAGGTCTTCGGCGTCCATGATGGTGACGGCGCGGCGGTAGTAGCGGGTGACGTCGTGGCCGATGCCGATGGCGACCAGCTCGACGGGGGTGCGCATCTCGATCCATTCGATGACGTCGCGCAGGTGGCGTTCCAGATAGCTGCCGGGATTGACCGACAGGGTGGAATCATCGACGGGGGCTCCGTCCGAGATGACCATCAGGATGCGCCGCTGCTCGGGCCGGCTGGCCAGACGGTCGTGAGCCCATTGCAGGGCTTCGCCGTCGATGTTTTCCTTGAGGATGCCTTCGCGCAGCATCAGGCCAAGGTTCTTGCGGGCGCGGCGCCAGGGGGTGTCGGCGCCCTTATAGACGATGTGGCGCAGGTCGTTGAGGCGGCCCGGCTGGGGCGGTTTGCCCTCGGCCACCCATTTTTCGCGGGCCAAGCCGCCCTTCCAGGCCTTGGTGGTGAAGCCCAGGATCTCGACCTTGACGCCGCAGCGTTCCAGGGTGCGGGCCAGAATATCGGCGCTCATGGCGGCCACCGAGATGGGCCGCCCGCGCATGGAGCCGGAATTGTCGATCAGCAGGGCGACCACGGTGTCGCGAAAATCGGTGTCTTTTTCCAGCTTGAAGGACAGGCTCTGGGTCGGGTTGGTGACGATGCGGGCCAGACGGCCGGCGTCCAGCAGGCCTTCCTCCAGATCGAACTCCCAGGCGCGGGTCTGCTTGGCCATCAATCGGCGCTGCAGGCGGTTGGCCAGCTTGCTGACCACGCCTTGCAGGTTGGTCAGCTGCTGATCCAGCTGGTGGCGCAGATGCACCAGCTCTTCCGGCTCGCAAAGATCGGCGGCATCGACGATCTGGTCGTAGGCGGTGGTATAGGCCAGATAGGGCTTTTCACCGGGCGGATGATTGCGCGAATTATGGCCCGAGCGTTGACGTGACGGGCCGCCGGCTTCTTCCGAGCCATGGCCGGGCACCTTCATGCTCTCGCCGTCCTGCTCCTCGCCGTCTTGGGCGCCCATGCTTTCGGCATCGCCCATGACTCCTTGCTCGCCGCCCTCGTCGGACTGGCTGGAGCCGCTTTCGTCGGACTTGGACTGTTCCTGCGGGCCGGATTGAGCGCCTTGGGCGTCCTGGGTGTCCTGCTCGGAGTCGTCTTCGTCGGGCGGGTCCTGCTCCATCTGCTCGATGTCGAGCAGAGCAATGATCTCGCGCAGGATTTTGTCGAAGGCTTCCTGGTTGTCGAGCACGGCTCCCAGTCGCGACAGCTGCGATCCGGCCTTGCGCTCCACATGCTCGCGCCATAAGGCGACGGCAGGGCGGGCGGAGGGCGGCGGGACTTCGCCGGTGAAATATTGCCGGGCGATCAGGCGCACGGCTTCCGACAGCGGCACCTGCTCTTGGCGGGTGACGCCAGCATAGCCTTCGGCCTGATAGCGGGATTCCAGGGCGAGGGTCAGATTGAGGGCCAGACCCTCCATCATGCGCCCGCCCAGGGCTTCGACGCGGGCCTGGGCGACGGCGTTATAGATGTCCTTGGCGTCCTGGGTTTGCGGCAGGCGGCGGTTATGCACCGCCTCGTCCAGGAAGCGGACACGGCAGGCCACGGCATCGGCGGCGCCGCGCAGGCGGACGATGTCTTCTCGGTTGATCTGGCGGGGCGGCACCGGCAGGCGCACCTGATCGCCGCGAATCCCCGCGGGACCGGCGGCATAGGTCACGCCGATGTCGCGTCCGGCCACGGCCCTCACGGCGGCGGAGGTGGCGCGTTTGACCAGCTCGGCGGGAGCTTCCTCCCGCAGGTTCAGGAAATTATGCGGCTTGCCGTCCTGCTCCATGCTTGCCGTTATCCCAACACGACGCGGGCCATGGTTTCCGGCAGCTCGATGCCGAAGCAGCGCTGATAGTACTCAGCCACCAGCGGACGCTCGGTCTCGTCGCATTTGTTGAGGAAGGTCAGGCGGAAGGCAAAGCCGATATCGCCGAAAATCTCGACGTTTTCGGCCCAGGTCAGCACGGTGCGCGGGCTCATGACGGTGGAGATATCGCCGTTGATGAAGCCGGTGCGGGTCAGATCGGCGACACGGACCATCTTGCTGACCGTGTCATGGCCATGGACGCCGGCCAGCTCGGGGCGCTTGGCCAGAACGATGTTCACCTCGGAGTCATGCTCCAGGTAATTCAGGGTCGCGACGATGTTCCAGCGGTCCATCTGGCCCTGGTTGATCTGCTGGGTGCCGTGGTAAAGGCCGGTGGTGTCGCCCAGGCCGATGGTGTTGGCGGTGGAGAACAGGCGGAAGGCCGGATGGGGGCGGATGACCCGGCTTTGATCCAGCAGGGTCAGCTTGCCTTCGACCTCCAGGATGCGCTGGATGACGAACATCACGTCGGGGCGACCGGCGTCATATTCGTCGAAGACCAAAGCGGTGGGATGCTGCAGGGCCCAGGGCAGGATGCCTTCGCGGAATTCGGTGACCTGCTGGCCGTCCTTCAAGACGATGGCGTCCTTGCCGATCAGATCGATGCGGCTGACGTGGCTGTCCAGATTGACGCGGATACAGGGCCAGTTAAGGCGGGCGGCGACCTGTTCGATATGGGTCGATTTGCCGGTGCCGTGATAGCCCTGAACCATGACGCGGCGATTGAAGGCGAAACCGGCCAGGATGGCCATGGTGGTGTCATGGTCGAACAGATAGGTCTCGTCCCGGTCGGGCACATGCTCGCTGCCCAGACTGAAGGCGGGAACCTTCATGTCGGTGTCCAGGCCAAATACCTCCCGCACCGAAAGGGTGATGTCGGGCGCAGCCAGGGGGTGGTCCGAAGGCAGGGCGGTAGGGCTGTTGTCGCTCATGAAAAAGGGTCCGACTTATCTGAAAGGTTGGTCTGAGGCGGCCAGGCTGGACATCAGGGTCTGATAGGCCTGGCCGATGAGTTTGAAGCGTTCTTCGGCATCCTTGTCGCCGTTGTTGGCGTCGGGATGGTGGAGTTTGCAGAGTTCCTTATAGCGGGTCCGGAGCTGGTCCAGGCTAAGGGGCTGGGTCAGTTCCATCAGCATCATGGCCTGTTCTTCCGGCGAGGGGGGCGCTTTGCGCTCCTTGGGCTTTTGCCACATCTCCTCGTCGAAGACGCCGAAGCTGTCCTTGACCTTTTCGCCGTCGAACTGCCAGCGCCCGCCGGTCATCCGGCCCAGCGGCCAGGTGGGGCGCTGCCAAGTGGTGTCAAAGCGCAGCATGCGCTCGATATCTTCAGCTTGCAGTCCGGCGTAATAGTCCCAAGACTGGTTGTAGGCGCGCACGTGACCCAGGCAGAACCAGTAATAGTCGCTTAAGTGGTCCCGTGACTTCGGGGCTCTGTACTCTCCGTGCTCGGGGCACCCCGGATGGTCGCAGGGCCGGAAGGGTCCTTCTGGTCCATTCTTCTCCCTGGGCTTCCCTCTGGGCTTCTCCCTTGGGGGCCAAAATTTCCGTGAATCTCCCGTCATGATGGCCCACTATGATCGGTGCGGGCGAGGCTGGCAATATCCGTCTCTGCCGTCAAGCTCCAGAAAATCGCAGGAAATACGGGAAAAAGCGGCATGAGCGTCAAGGATTCCATGGTTGCCAAGCTGACCGACGGACTGGCCCCCACCCGGCTCGACATCATCGATGACAGCCACCGCCACGCCGGCCATTCCGGCAGCCGGCCCGAAGGCGAAAGCCACTTCACCGTGCAGATTGTCTCGGCGGCCTTCGAAGGCAAGGGGCAAGTCGCTCGTCAGCGAGAGGTTTATGCGCTTTTGGCCGAAGAAATGCAGGGCAAGGTCCATGCTCTGGCCCTGACCACCCTGACTCCCGACGAGGCCGCCAAGCGCGGTCTAGGTGCTTAGTGATCAAAAAATAACCTTCGGGCGCGTAATTCTCGCTCTTTTGGCGAGTATTATGGTTGCAAGCCTCACCAAAGTGCGCCTATTAATTGTTCAGGGATTGGCGAGACGTAGAAGGGGAAGGTAGCATGGCCGTCGGGTCGCTGCTAAATCGCAACGTCACTATAGGCGGGCGACGGACCAGCATGAAGCTGGAACCGGATATGTGGGATGCGCTGGACGAGATTTGCCGGCGTGAGCAAATCACTCTGCATGAAGCCTGCACCATGGTGGCAGGTCGTCATCAGGGCAATAATTTGACGGCCGCGATGCGGGTCTTCATTTTGGCCTATTACCGCGCCGCCGCCACCGAGCAGGGGCATAGCTCCGCCGGGCATGGCAAGCAGCGCCGCAAGCCAACGATTACTCTGGCTGCGGCGGACTGATATCGGTCAACGGCTGAAACACCGCCTCCTACCCCTATGGGGCAGGAGGCGTTTTCATCTTCGCTTACAGAACCGTCAGCATCGAAGCCACCAGCGGGTGGCGGACGATGTCGCGGTCGGACAGATGCACCACGGCGATGTCGTCCAGGCCGTTCAGGCGGCTGGCGATGTCGGCCAGGCCTGAGATGCCGGGCAGAAGGTCGCTCTGGTCCGGGTCGCCGGTCAGGACCATGGTCGAATGCCAGCCCAGGCGGGTCAGCAGCATCTTGATTTGGCCATAGGTGCAGTTCTGGGCTTCGTCGATTACCACGAAGGCGTTGTTGAGGGTGCGACCGCGCATATAGGCGATGGGCGCGATCTCGATGGAGCCATCGGCCAGGGCCGAACGCAGGCGCTTGCCGCCAAGACGGTCGGACAGGGCGTCATAGAGCGGGCGCAGGTAGGGGGCCAGTTTCTCTTCCAGGCCGCCGGGCAGGAAGCCAAGGCTTTCACCGGCCTCGACGGCGGGGCGCGACAGCACGATGCGGCCTACCTTGCCTTCATCCAGCGCCTCGACGGCGGCGGAAATGGCCAGATAGGTCTTGCCGGTGCCGGCCGGCCCTAAGGCCAGGGTCAGATTGCGCTCGGCCATGGCGTCGAGCAGGGCGCGCTGGTTGTCGCTCTGCGGACGGACCTTTTTCACATAGCTTTGGTCCCGCTGCTCTTCGCCGAGGGGGTCCCAACCACCTCTGACGACGCTTCCATACAGCGGATGAACATTGTTCTCGGGCTTGGACTGGGCGATTTGGCGGGGACGCTTTGCCATTGAGCACTCCATGAGCCTACGGGAAAAAGAAAAAGCCTCCCGAACGGGGAGGCTTTGCGGAAGCGACACCAAAGATGCGGCGTCGAATGGACGGCGATGCCGATGCCGGGCATGCCGAAGCTTTTGCCAATGCTTGGGGGACTGCCACGAATGGCGCGATGATCAAGTCATATCCCAAACCGGTCTTTCCTTTGCTGAAGGACGACTTGAGAATCTTAGCAAAAAAACAGCCGCCGAAGCTACTGCTTCTTGCGGCTGTAAGAGAAGATTCACCCAAGATGTAGGATTTTGATTTTAGTGATCCGACCCATGCAGGATCACATCGGCCAGACCGGTGTCATAGCTTAGGCCCGAGGGCGTCAGGGTGATGGCGAAGGGGAAGGTGGCCTTGGCCAGTCCTTTGCGTTCCAGGGCCACCCAGACCGCCTGATTGCCAAGCCCGGTGGCGTCCGAGGCCATCACCACCCGACGGCCCACATGGAAGTGATTGCCGTGGGGTTCGGGGATATTGGAGATGAAGACCTCGCCGCTCTCTTCGTTGCGGGTCGAGAGTTCGGGATATTTGGCCATTTCCTGCAGCAGGGTCAGGGTGCGCAGTTGCAGGGGATTGAGCTTCAGGGGATTAGGCTTCAAGGGCGGTGTCCTTATGGCGGGGATAGAGTTGCGGCTGGCGGGCCAAAAGCATCATGGCGCACAAGTCCAGCGGTGAGATTTTGGGCAGGACCAGGGCGTCTTCAAGGGTGAAAAGTCTCATGCCTGCCCCTTCATGCTGCTCCAGCCGGGGAATCTCGTCCAGAGGAAGCGGCACCAAGTACCAGACATTGCGCACCCGCCGGCGGGTTTGACGCGGCAGGCTGTAGACGGATTCGAAGAACCAGTGGCATTCGGCGGGGCGATAGCGCAGTTCCTCGTTCAGTTCTCGCAGCATGGCTTGGTCGGCGGTTTCGCCGGCATCCAGGTGGCCGCCAAAGCAGGACCAATGGCCGGGCAGGATGATGTCCGGCTTCTCGTCGCGCAGCTGCAATAGAAAGCGGCGGTCCTCGGTGACCAGCAGGGCGGTGACCGCATAGGCGTCGGCCTCATAGCCTTCGGCGGGCGGCAGCGGCGGATAGGGAGGATTGGGAAAGCCTGAGGTCATGGCCATATCATGCCGGGACGCGGCCAAAAGAAAAAGGGGCGCCTTTTGGGCGCCCCTTCTCGTTCATCCGGCTGATCAAGATCAGTCGTGGATGATTTCGCCATGGAGGGAGTAATCGAGACCTTCGACTTCTTCCTCGGGGGTGACGCGCAGACCGATGGTCCAGTCGATGACCTTGTACAGGATCAGCGAGACCACGGCGCACCAGACGACGGTGACCAGGATGCCTTCGGCCTGCAGAGCCAACTGGCCGGCATTGCCTTCCAGCAGACCCGAGGTGCCGCCGATGTCCTTGACGGCAAAGACGCCGGTCAGCAGAGCGCCGGTGATGCCG
>Ga0302187_10002462_pt1 | contig 15233 bp, 14 predicted proteins | sample II_Bog_E1_3_FD_202120 | JGI IMG/M metagenome (GOLD analysis project Ga0302187, IMG submission 202120) | Peat permafrost microbial communities from Stordalen Mire near Abisko, Sweden - II_Bog_E1_3 | ecosystem: Environmental > Terrestrial > Soil > Wetlands > Peat | place: Sweden: Abisko...
ACGTCCTGACGATCCATCCGGATACCGTGCATTGTTCCAGAACGCAATCAGCACCAGGATGACCCCAACCCCGAACATCATCCACGCGCCCATCGTCCCATCGTTCGACTCCGTGCTCCACCCGCGCCGGGGCCCACTCAGCATCTCGACGTGCGTCACCGTACCCATGCCGCCCACATACCGCACCAGCGCCTCGTCGCCCTCAGTGATCGCCGCTCCGCTGTAGGAAAGGTGCAGCGCCAAAGGCCCATCCGGCCCGTCCAGCTCAAACTCCGTGTGCGCTCCCTTGCCATGGAAGACCTGCACCGCGCGAACCACACCGCCCGTGCTCAACCGCGGCGCCTGCGCGATCCTCAGCACCGTCACCATCCCATAAACACTCATCGCGACGCCCATCAGGCACGTCGCGATGAGTTTCACCAGAGCTTTTGCAGGTCCCAACGGCAACAGCGCACTAACGACCGAGAACGCCAGGACCGCAGCGATCGCCACCAGCACCGCGACCGGCGGGAACATGGACTTAGTACCCCATGTGGTGCAGGTACAGCACCACGCAGCTCGCCAGCAGGCAGTAGATGCCGAACAAATACCACTTGCCGCTCTCCAGCCACGAACTCAGCCACTTCAGCCCGGCCAGTCCAGCAAAGAACGCCAGCACCATCCCAATCACCGCGCCCATCAGGCTCGCGTGCAGGTCGATCGGCGTACCCATCGCCGCCGCTTCCTTCGAAGCCTTCAGCAGCCGCAGCGTCTCACGTCCCACCACCGCCGGGGTCAAAATCACCGCCAGCGCGAACGAGAACCGCTCCGCTCGCTCCCGCGCCGCGCCCACAATCATGCCCGCAGAAATCGTCGAGCCCGACCGCGAAAACCCGCGGAAGGGAAGCGAAAGCCCCTGCACCGCGCCGATCCATCCCGCCTGCCCAAACGTTACGTTCTCGCCCGAGCGCGAAAGCCGCTCGTAGTCCTTGGCAACCGGCTTCTCCGCGCTCCGCTCCTTCAGCCCGGCCCACAGGATCAGAAGGCCTACCGCGAACAGCGCATACCCCACCAGGTCCAGCCGCCCGAACAGCTCCTCAATCTCAGCCTTCGGTGCGCCCGGAAACGCCAGGTGCGCAATCAGCTTCTGCAGCGGATATCCGATGATCGCGGTCAGTGCAGTCGCCCACACGGCGCGGATCGCAAACCGCTGAAACGCATCCCCGCTCGAAAAGTACGTGCGCTTCCATTGGTTCCAGAAGTAGACGATCACCGCAAACATTGTGCCCGTATGCAGCATCACCAGCAGCAGCGTCATCTCTGGCGAGCTCGGATCCAGCCCCATCAGCTTTTCGGCAGTAACCACGTGAGCCGAGCTCGAGACAGGCAACAGTTCGGCAAGTCCCTGGACAATCGCCAGGATCAGAATCTTCAGAAGAGGCATACCGGAATTCTAGCGGAGGAGCCTCAGCGAAGCATGAATCTCTTGATCCAAACCTCCATGTCGTCATTCCGACCCTGATCGCAGCGAACGGGGAGGAACCCCTGGATTCCGTCTGGGGCGTAAACCAAATCAGGGCCGCCGAGGCTCTTCCATACTTTGGTTTGTCGTCTTCAGGACGCTGAGCGCAGCGAAGGGGACGAAGGGGACGAAGAGGGACGAACGACCCGTTTCTCCATGGCACTGACTCGTCAAACTGTTCCGCTGTTCCGCTGTTCCGCTGTTCCGCTATTCGCTATTCGCTGCTACCGCGAAGCGCTAACCCGCACGCCAGTGCGGCTACCGGGCCGCAGGCCCGCTAACGGCGAAGCCGCTACTTAGCTTCTGTCATTCCCATAAATCGGCACACCCTGCGCCACACGGAACGCAATCGACATCGCCCGCGCCGTCCAGTCCGACTCCGGATACTTCTGCTTCATCTGGTCCGCGATCGACTGGCAGTTCTTCGCCGCCGCCTCGCTGCGCTTGCCGTTATCGTCCACCAGGTACAGCGTAACCAGCGCGCCCTGCCGATACGCCGCCTGGTACATCGCCTCGGCCGACTTCGGCCCGCCCGCATACTGCTGCGCGTACTTCAGGTAGAGGTTCGTCTCCATCTCCGGACACTTCGGCAGCCCCTGCCAGTCGCCACACAGCTTGTCGTCGATCAGGTCAAACGCCGCCTTGGCAGCCTGAGGCGTCTGCGGAAAGACCTTCATCACGCGCTTCAGCTCGCCGTCATACAGCCGCGGCCGCAGAAACGCATCCTGCTCCCGCGCACTCGGCAACGTAGAGATATCCGCCTTGTCGATCTGCCACCGAATGTCCGCTGAGCGATAGGCTGCCTCCGCCGCCAGCGGAGACGTCGGAAAGTACTCCGCCACGCGCCGATACAGCAGGTGCGCCGCTCCGGCTGCGTCCTTCGGCGGATGCGGTTCCGCAGCCTCCGACTCCAGCTGCGCCGCATACCCGAAGATCAGCGCATCCCCGTTCGGCGTGTTCGTCGCCACGATGCCCTTGTCGCGAATCCACCCCGAGCTGGGATCCGGATTCTCCTTGGGGTCCGTGATCTCCGGCAAGGACTCATCGTCCTCGTCTTCCTTCGCATCCGTGTTCGCCAGCACGTTCACCCAAGGCCCGTTGTGCGAAAGGATCACCACCTCATGCCCCGCCGTCACCGTCGAGATCGGCGGCGTAGTCGCATCCGCCATCGTGTAAAGGTTCGCCGTGTGCAGTACCGTAGCCTTCGCCGAGCGGTCATAGCCCGAAAGCTGATCCTCCCGCTTCGGCTTCTTCTGCGCCGCAGCCGAGACGGCCAGAACCGCGCACAGCGCCACAACAACAGCCCGCAAAGCACTCGCTACCCGATACCCGCTACCCGAAACTGAACCACGCATCTGTCTCTCTCCGGACCGTCGCCAGTTTAGACGGGAGTTGAACCCACCGGGCGATCACTGTACGAAGCTCCGGGAGCAAACACGCGAAGCACTGGGAACTGGTGACTGGAAATCTGGCAACTGGAAGCTCCCAACGCCGACCTCGAACGCGCAACCTCGCCCGTGGCTATGTCCCTGTCACCCCTCTTAGACGTGTGCCGCCGCCGCTTCGTTCTCCAGCGTCTCCTTCAGACTAGGCTCCAGGTTCCCACCCGAAACCACCACCACAATCCGCTTCGCCTTCGGCAGCACGTCGCTGCGATACAGCGCCGCCGCCAGCGTGATCGCCCCGCTAGGCTCCGCGACGATATCCGTAGCCGTCAAATACAGCTTCAGCGCGCTCCGGATGTCGTCCTCATTCACCGTGATGATGTTGTCCACGAACTTCAGAATGTGCTCAAAGTTCAGCACTCCCAGCGACTGCGTCCGCAGCCCGTCGCACAGCGTCCGAGTCGTCTTCGCCGCCGGCCACTCCACCAGCGTCTTCGTCCGGAAGCTCTCTTCCGAGTCCGCAGCCAGCTCCGGCTCGATGCCAAAGACCACAGGTGCAGCATGTCCCGCCGCTTCCGATGCCAGCTTGATCCCCGTAGCAATCCCCGACAGCAGCCCACCTCCCGACACCGGCGAAAGCACCAGCGTGGCATCATCCGCCGCCTCGCCAGTAAGCTCGGCGAGTTGTTCCAGAATCTCCGTCCCGCAAGTAGCCTGCCCCGCAATGATCGACGGGTGATCGTACGGCGGAATCATCGAGTACCCATGCGCGGCCTCCAACTCCTCCGCCTTGATCTTCCGATCGCTCGAAGCCGACCCGACGAACACCGTCTCCGCTCCCAGCGCCTGGGTCGCTGCAATCTTCACCTTCGGCGCATTGTCCGGCATCACGATCACCGCCTTCGACCCCAACGCCCGCGCCGCATACGCCACACCCTGCGCATGGTTCCCACTGGAATACGTAATCACGCCCCGCCCCAACGCATCCGCCGGCAGCTGCGCGACGGTGTTGTAAGCCCCCCGCAGCTTGAAGCTCCCAATCGGCTGCTTGCTCTCATCCTTCAGCCAGATCTCCGGAAAACCCGCAGGCACAGCGAAACCAGCAGCAGCCAGCCGTGCCGGATCAAGCTTCACAAGAGGCGTACGGACAGCAGTGCCCGCAATACGGTCTTTGGCAGAGAGAATTTCGGAGAGAGTCACCATGGCGTACCGTCAGTATAGTGATGGGGATGAATTTGCTCCGTACCCGTCGCCCGCATTGGATCGATACTGAAGGGACCGTCGCCTCAGTCGAAGTCCACGAGACGACCCGCAGCGGCGACCCCTCCACATGGACCGTCGTCTTCACCTACAAGGTCGACGGCCACTGGTACAGCGGCACCTACCGCACCTTCGATACCTTCAAGGTCGGCGACACCCTCGCTCTCCGCTACGACCCCGCCGACCCCAACCGCAACAACCTCGTCGTCAAGGATCGCCTCCTCCATGTCCTCTACTGGGGCATCGCCGTCGCCATCGCACTCGCCATCCTCATCGCGACGTGGAAGTGAAGCGACACCCTGACCGCCGTATAGTAATCCCCATGCGCTGGCAGAGAAAGACAGACTGGCAATCCGCCGACGGCACCGTGACCGACGTCGAGGTGGCACAAGGACGTGGCGGCCCCATCTACACCGTCTCCTTCAACTACAAGGTCGGCGAGCACTGGTACGGCGGCTTCTTTTCGAGCACCAGCGAATACAGGAAAGATGACGCGATCTCCGTCCAGTACGATCCAGCCGACCCCAACCGCAATGAATACACCGTGGCCGCCAGCCGTGCACACCTCTGGGCTGCTCTCGTCATCGTGATCGTCGCCGCGCTTGTCATCTGGATAGCGGTGAGCTCAGGAAGTCGCTGAGAGGCACTCCGTGTGCCCCGGGTCTGGACCTTCGGACCCGGGCTGATCGGGCGACGAGGCCGGACCTCAAAATCCTCGGGATAACCCGATCACGAGCCGCAGTATATTGATCCCCATGCGTTGGCTGCGAAAGACCGATTGGGTTGAGACCGAAGGCAGAGTCTGGAGCACGGTAGCTTTTCAGACGAAAGGCCTGCAAGGCCATACGGTGACGTTCAGCTACGAGGTTGATGGGCACTACTGCAGCGGCACCTTCACCACATTTACGCCCTACCGCGAAGGCGACACGATCAAAGTGAAATACGATCCCGCCAATCCGGACCGCAACAACCTGACAGATCGCGAACACAAACTGAACTGGTTCTATGCGGTTTTCTTCATCGCGATGGGGATCCTGGCGGTTTACCTGTTCCTCCAGCCCAAAGCAAACTAAGGGTGCTCCAGGGCACCTAGTCGGTGTGGCCGTTGCGCCCTCAGCCCTACCGCCCCTCCGCCGCATGCAGAATCAGCGCAAAGAAATGCACCAGCTTCAGCTGATCCCAGGCCCCCGGCCCATGCCCATCGAGATCCAGATGCGATAGCACCGGCGAGATCAGCTCAGCCTGCAGCGTCTGGTGCGGCAGCTCCGACGCCATCCACTGCGTCTCCGCTGCCGGGATAATGTTGTCGCCCTCGCCATGCAGCAGGTACACCGGAGTCGTCAGCGTGGCCAGGTGCCCATGCGGACTCACGCCCGCCATGTCCTGGACATGCTTCACCTCATCCTTCGCCAGCATCTCCCGCGTCGCAGCCGAGGTCGTATCCATCAACTGCTTTGCCTCTACCGTCTGCTGCGGAGTCAGCAGCGCCATCGCGGCCTTCTCGTTCGCCGGCTCCTCGTACAGGTGCGCCCGCAGCACCGCCCGCAATGGCGCCAAATCCTGCTTCGGCACAAAGTCCTCGAGGTTCTCGTACTCCAGCACCAGCGCGCCGTACTCATGCGGAGGCAGCTGCTCTTCGCCGCCATTGGGCTCCGCATCCGCTCCGGTCCGGTAGTACTGCGCCACCCGCAACATCTCATCCTGAGACCCGATCGCAAACACGAACCGGAAGTACGGCCGATACTGCGGACTAGCCGCCGCCAGCAGCGACAAGCCACCGGAGAAGCTCAACCCCATCACGCCGACCGGCTGGTAGGACATTGGCGTCGCTGATTCATTGCCCGTGCGACGCGGAACATTCCGCTCCGCCATCCACTTCGTTGCATCCCCAATCGTCGCAATCGAGTTCGCGCCCACATGGTAGTCCTTGATGTCCGGCAGCTCCGGCGTCAGCACCCGAATCCCGCAGCTCGCCATCGCCGTAGCGAACGCAATCAGCCGCGGCTCGTTCATCCCCAGGTGATGCACCCCATGCAGCACGATCAACGCCGGAGCATCCGGCTTGTCGATCGGCGTATACATCCGCGCCGGAACCGGCCCATTGCTCGTCGGCAGCGTTAGGTCCTGCGTCGCGACCGGGTGCGCGATCGTCTTCTGCAAAGCCCACGGCACCGGCTTGTTCGCCACCAGGTCCAGCACCGCAATCGCCTGCAGATGCGCCTTCACAAACGGCGCTGCGATGGCATTCGCCAGCAGGAACGCCGCAATGCAGATGCCCGCATAAAGCCACGGACGCTCACGAACCTTCTCGCGGCGCGCGGCAAGTCGCGCACCCACGCGGCCCGCAAGCCGCTGCATCGGAGGTGTCGTATGGGAGGACTTGCTATAGCGAAAGCGCGGCATATTCTGTCGACGATGCTACCGCGAGGCCACAGCGTGGAACAGGAAGGGAAGCAGCAGCACCACAACCGCCAGCAGCGCCACCGCAACCGTCAGCAGCAGCTGCAATCTGGCCTGCGTCGCCACGATACCCGCCAGCTTGGCCTCCAGCGACGCTGCAGCGACCTTGGCCTCACGCGCATCGCGAGCCGCGTCGTCCACCTTCGCCGTGATCTCGTTCATCTGCCGGTAGAGCCCCGCGTGCGACGACGTCACCTGTCCCAGATCCGCCCGCAGCCCTTCGGTCACGGCCGCCATGTGAGCCGTCGCACCCTCCAGCGCCTGCCGGTTCGCCTCATCATTCGACTGCCGTGAGGCGAGAAACCGGTCCGCCAGCGGGAGAACCCGCGACACGTGAGGCAACAACTCCAGGATCTGCGCTAACGCCTTCGGCCACATGCAGAGATTGTAGAGCGGCACGCGTCTCTGCGCGCCCTGGCATCCGCCGAGCCGGGAACGCCAGCCACCCCGCCACGGTGATATGTTTTCGACATACCTACAGAAGTCTTTCCACGAGGTTTCACGAGCATGATGCGTCGTCTGCTGGCTCCATCCCTGCTGCTGTTCTCGCTCCTCGCAACGATGCCCGCCGCATCGGCTCAGGCCCCCAGGCGGCCAATTACTGAGAAGGACATCTTCGACTTCGTCTGGATCGGCGACACCCAGCTCTCGCCGAAGGATGGGAAGGTCGTCTACGTCCAGACCACCGTCTCCGCCGACCGCTCCGGTTACGACACCGCGCTCTACCTCCTCGACACCGCGACGCCCGGAGCCACACCGCAGCGCCTCACCGCTGGCCCGCGCGACTCCTCGCCCCGCTGGTCGCCCGATGGCACCCAGATCGCCTTCGTCCGCGCCGCAGCCAACGCCGCCGGCAAGCCCACGCCGCAGCTTTACGTCATGGCCGCCAAGGTCAGTGCCACCATCACCAAGGTCACCGACCTTCCCCGCGGCGCAGGCAATCCCCAGTGGGCCCCCAACGGCCAGGCCCTCACCGTCACCTCCAGCACGCCGCAGGACCCCGCCGCCGCACGCGCCGAAGCCCAGAAGCGCTCCCACCTCACCGGTGACGACGCCCACGCCTCCGACATCAAGGTCATCAACCGCGCCACCTGGCGCGCGAACGGCGAAGGCTACCTCGAGCCTGAGTTCGTCCCCCAGGTCTACATGGTCTGGCTCCCCAAGCCGGACGGTTCGCAGGCCCCCGCGTGGCAGCTCACCGGCGGCCGCTTCGGCGTGCAGGACGCTCTCTGGTCGCCCGACTCGAAGTGGATCTTCTACGCCCAGTCCCGCATCGACGAGCCCATCTACGAGGCCAAGCCCCACAACACGATCTACGGCATCAAGGTCTCCACCGGCGCGGATCACGCCAGGGAGATCCCCACCGACTCCTTCACCGACGCCCTCAAGGTCAACGCCCGCGGCCTTTCGCTCTCGCCCGACGGCAAGCACCTCGCCTTCCACGCCTCCGCTCCCGAGCTCAAGCCCGCCACCCACAAGCAGGACGATCTCTGGATCATGGACCTGGGCTGGGCCGGTGACACTCCATCCGCCAGCGAACCCCGCGACCTCACCTCGAAGGACGCCTACGAGATGGGCGGCAGCATCGGCGGAGACAACACCGCACCCAAAGGCGGCGGCCGTGGCGGCGTGGCGTGGACCCCCGACAGCTCAGCCATCCTCGACATCGCTGGCTACCGCGGCAGCGCATTGCTGGTCAGCGTCGATACAGCCTCCGGCAAGGTCACCGAGCTAACCCAGCAGAAGCAGGCGGTCCTCAGCTTCAACGCCACGGCGGATGCCAGGACCGTCATCGCGCAGATCTCCAACCCCATCCTCGTCGGCGATCTCTTCGTCCTGCATCCCGGCGACGGCAAGACCCAGACGCAGCTCACGAAGGTCAACGACGCCCTCTTCTCGCAGCTCGATATCTCCATGCCACTCGACTGGCAGGTCAAGCCCACCCATCATGCCGAGGACATCAAGGGCGAAACCATCGACACCTTCGTCATGATGCCCCCAGGCATCACCGGCAAGCCCTCCAAGCCGCTCCCGCTCATCCTCAACATCCACGGCGGACCGCACTCGGCCTATGGCTGGGTCTTCGACCACGAGATGCTCTGGATGGCCGCCAAGGGCTACGTCGTCGTCTATCCCAACCCGCGCGGCTCAACCACCTACGGCGAGAACTTCGCCAACATCATCCTCAACAACTACCCCGGCGACGACTTCCACGACCTCATGGATACCGTCGACGAAGCCGTGAAGCTTGGCTACGCCGATCCCGCGAAGCTCGGCGTCACCGGCGGCTCCGGCGGCGGCCTGCTTACCGATTGGGTCGTCACCCAGACGGATCGCTTCAAGGCCGCCGTCGCGCAGCGCGACATCACCGACTGGGCCAACTGGTGGTACACCGCGGATATGGCCGGCTTCCACCAGTCGTTCTACCCCACCAGCCCGCCGTGGGAGCACATCGACGCCTTCCGCGCCCACTCGCCCATCACCTACGTCGACAGGCTCAAGACGCCGATGCTCTTCATCCTCGGTGACTCAGACTTCCGCACACCCACCGGCGCTGGTGGCGAGGAGTTCTTCCGAGCCCTCAAGTACAAGAAGATCCCCACCGTCATGGTCCGCTTCCCGCGCGAAAGCCACGAGCTCTCCCGCTCCGGCGAGCCCTGGCACCGCGTCGAGCGCCTGGAGAACATCATGAACTGGATGGACCGCTTCCTGATGGGCGCCTGCGAGCCGCAGTACGACATCACCCCCACCTGCAAGGCCGAAGCCGCGCAGTAGCGGGCGAACACAAACCGGGGCCCCGGGTCCGGATTCTCGGACCCGGGCTATGCCAATCTCGGTGAATCGGTTCGGCTCTCGGTGAATCGGTTCGACGAAGGATACCCACCGCAGCTGGTCATTCCGAGCGTAGCGAGGAACCCCTGTATTTTGTCCGCACCGGCAACACCGCACCAGGATCACCCCGGATTCGCAATCAGCTTGCGGTGCATCGCAATGCTGTCCGCGGCGCGGGTGATGCTGAGGGCCGAAGGCCCAGGTCCGATGCCAACAGAAGTGCGAGCGCTGAAGGCGCGACACATCGCCTGCGAGTCGATAGGGGAGAACTACGCGATCCGTCTCTTCCGCGCGTCCATCACCACCGACGCAAACGCCAGCACCATGATCGCCGTGATGAACCCCGCAGACCACAGGCAGTAGATGCACCACTTCTGCAGGACATAATCCTCCAGGAAGCTGAGGAACGCCGCAAACGCGAACCCACCCTCCGCCAGCTGCAGCAGCACAAACGAACGGTACGGCACCCTCGGCAGCAGCGCGAGCGCGCCGATCAGCGCGTAGCCAAGCAGGCCCAGCAGCGCGACCGGGACATGCAGTTTCTTGGTCGTGGCGGGGTCTTCATCGAAGCCGATGGGAGGAAGGACAGCGTACTTGGAGTGGTTCACCGCGCCGCAGTCGAACTTCTCGGTCACAGCACACGGCGGCGCAGCACTCGGGTCCTGGTTGTGAATGCGGAGGGCCATCCAGGAGTCGATGAGGCCGGCAAGGGCGAGCAGGGCAATCAGGTATCGCACGCGTTTATTCTATGCGCGTGTCTTGCTCTGCCGCAGGCTGCTTATCGGGTCCGCGTGGCCGCGGGATCCTCGAGCGGAGAGCTGGCGACGTGAGGAACCCGCGCTGGAGCTTCGTTCAACTCCGGCTCTGCCTTCTTTCCCGGCTTCTCGGGAGTCACCCCTTGAGGCGAAAAATTCGAATAGCTCGCAATCACGCACGGCGCAAGCACCATCGCAGCAAAGACACCGATCACTAGCACCGTATGCATGGGCACTCCCAGGTCTTCAAGTCTGCGCTTGGTTACGGGATTGCCACCATAACACCTTTCGGGGAGACAGCAGCCGACAGCACGATTCGCTTACAGTGGAACGGGGAGAAACATCGATGCAGCCTGTCGCCGAAGCCACCACCACCGCCATTCCTATCGACCTGCTGGACCCGCTGCATCTTTGGGCGGGTCTGGACTCCGCCGCAGGCGCCAGGACCTGGGTCGAGTCGCACCTCGCGGCCTCGCGCGCCGCCATCGCCGAGCTGCTGGCTGTAGATGCCGACGCCAGCCCGCGCACCGTGCCCAACACCCTCGAGCCTTACGACCGCGCCTCCTGGCATCTCCGCATGGCCGGCAGCCAGGCGCACGTCATGTTCATGGTCCACCCGTTGGCGGGCGTCCGCGACATCGCGCAGGAGCTCTCGCAGGCCGTCAGCGCCGAGTCCGTCGCCCTCTCGCTCAACCGCGAGGTCTACCAGGCGCTCGCCATGCTCGAAGGCGAAGCGATGACCGGCGAAGACGCCGCGACCCGCTACTACCTTGAGCGCGTGCTCCTCGGCTACCGCATGTCCGGCGTCGATCGCGACGACGCGACCCGCGAAAAGATCCGCTCCCTCGCCGACATCATGATCGGCCTCAGCATGACCTTCAGCCGCACCGTGCAGGACGACGTCCGCAAGATCGAGGTCACTGATCCCAACGAGCTTCTCGGCCTCCCCGCCGACTACCTCACGCGCCACGGCGTCCGGGAGGAAACCGCCGCGGACGGCAGCGTGAAACTCGTCGCCGATGGCCCCGTGACCATCACCACCGACCCGCCCGAGCTCACCCCGGTGATGAGCTACGCGGCCTCGCGCACCCTCCGCCGCAAGCTCTACCTCGCCTACAACGGCCGCGGCTATCCCGCGAATAAGCAGATCCTTCTCGACCTCCTCGCCGGCCGCGAAGAGATGGCCACGCTGCTCGGCTTCCGCAGCTGGGCCGACCTCGCCACCGTCGACCAGATGATGGGCTCTGCCGCCAACATGCGCAAGTTCCTCGACGAAGTCGAACTAGCCGCACGCGAGTTCGCCTCCCGCGAGTATGCCGAGCTCGAAGCCTTCGTCCGCGAGCGCGACCCGCAGGCCCTGCCCCTCACCCTCAGCGATGCCCGCTATTGGGAAGAGCAGTTCCGCCGCACCCGCTACAGCTTCGACTCCCAGAGCGTGCGCCCCTACTTCCCCTACGAGCAGGTCGAGGCCGGCATCCTCGCCACCGTCGAAAAGCTCTTCCGCGTCCGCTTCGAACGCGACCCCAACGCCCCCGTTTGGGACCCCAGCGTCAAAGCCTTCCTGGTCTATGACACGGCTCAAGATACTGCCACGAGCGCGCCCTCTGGACCCTCGGCCCTGGCCCCTAAGCCCTCGCCCCTAGGCCGCATCTACCTCGACATGCACCCCCGCGAAGGCAAGAGCAAGTGGTTCAGCGAGTGTTCGCTCGTCAGCGGTGTCCTCGGCAAAAACCTCCCGGAAGCCTCCCTCGTCTGCAACTTCCCCCAGCCCACGGAATCCGACCCCGGCCTCATGCAGTACTCCGACGTCGTCACCTACTTCCACGAGTTCGGCCACCTTATGCACGAGGTCCTCGGAGGCCGCCAGCGCTGGGCAGGGCAGTCCGGCATCGCCACCGAGGGCGACTTCGTCGAGGTGCCCTCGCAGATGCTCGAAGAGTTCTTCGAGGACGCCGACCTGCTCCGCACCTTCGCCAGGCACTACCAGACCGGTGAGCTGCTGCCCTACGACGCCATCGAGCGCATGACCAGGGCCGCCGCGCATGGCCGCGCCCTCTCCACGCTCACCCAGGTCATGTACGCGACCTACTCCATGGAGACCCACGATCGCCTCGCCGCCGACCTCGACCTCGATGTCCTGCTGCGCCAGGGCTACGACCGCTTCTCGCGCTATGAGTTCGTCGAAGGCAACACCATGTACGCCGCCTTCACGCACCTCATCGGCTACACCTCGAACTACTACACCTACCTCTACGACAAGGTGATGGCACTGGAGTTCTTCGAACAGTTCAGCGCGATCGAAGCCAAGGCCGCAGTGGAAGACGCAAAGGGCGAAGGAGCCCAGCACGCAACCGAGCTGCTCACCAGCCCCGTCGCCCTCCGCTATCGCCGCGAGGTGCTCGAGCCCGGCGGCACCAAACCCGCCCGCGAGCTCGTCCAGGCCTTCCTCGGCCGCGAGTCCACCATGGAAGCCCTCCGCGGCTGGATCGGCAAGGAGTTCACCGCATAGCGGTATCGACGAATTCCGAATTACCCAGAATGTGTCATTTCGACCGAAGCGGGACGGCTCCATCGTCCCGCGAAGTGGAGAAACCTGCAGTTTGCCAGCATGAGGGAGCCTCTGCACAAGTCGCTCGTTACGAGGCCCAGCCACATCTCCGCTGAAAACAGTCCATAGGGCCAACGGCCCGTTTCATCCCAGCCCAGGGCGAACCGGGGCCCCCGGCGAGCGCTTTTACTCGCTGGGGTGGGAAGCCCTGGGTTAGTTTCACCAATGACACAGAGGGCTGAAGGCCCGACTCAAGAGCGAGAAATCAGACCAAAACAAGCAGAGCCCGCTGACTCAGCGGGCTCTGCTCGTTCTTAGCTTCATGCGTGCGACTCAGCGCGACTTGGCCTTCGCCTTCGCCACAGGCTTGCCTTTCGCGACAGGTTTCGCAACGACCTTAGCCTTCGCCACAGGCTTCGCGACCACCGGCTTCTTCGCGACCGCCTTCGCCGCAGGAACAACCTTCTTGGTCACGGTAGCCGTGATCTTCGTCGTAACCTTCGTCGGGACCTTGGGGGCCACCTTGGCCGTTGCAACCGGCTTCGCGGGAGCGGCCTTCGCCACAGGCTTGGCCTCAACCTTCGGCGCTGACTTGGTCTCCACCTTCGCCACAGGCTTGCTGCCGTTCATCGCGACCTTCGCCGGAGCAGCCTTTACCGCAGCGGCTACTGGAGCCGCCGCCTTCACCGGAACCGCCTTGGCAACCGCCTTCACCGCCACCGCCTTCACAGGCTCCGCAGGAACCGGTACGGGCGCAGGAGCAGGAGGCGGTGCCGCTGCCTCGGCCGCTGCCGTCTGGATGCGGCTCGCCGGCGTCATCGCGGGCGAAATCTCGCCTGCGGCTTCGGCTGCCTGGCGCAGTGCATGCAACACCACGCGCAGCATCTCTTCCTCCGGTGCCGGCTTGCCCGTCCAGATCTCGAACTGCCGCGCACCCTGCTGCACAAACATCTCGATCCCCGTGATGATGTGGATCCCCTTCTGGCGCGCCATGCGCAGCAGCGGCGTCTCCAGCGGGTTGTACACCGTGTCGAACACCAGCTTGCAGGTCAGGTCTTCCGGCCCAAGCATCTGCGGCGACTTGTTGCCGTTCATGCCCACCGGCGTCGCGTTGATGATCACGTCGAAGCCTGCCTTGGCGACAGCCTCGCGCTTGATCGTCTTCGCTCCCGCCTGCCGCGCGAGCTTCTGCGCGGTCTCCGGCGTGCGGTTCAGGATCCACACCTCGGCGCCCTTGTCGCGACAACCAAACACCGCCGCGCGCGCAGCCCCGCCAGCGCCCAGCACCAGCACCTTCGCGCCCTTCAGCGAGAGCCGCTTCTCCAGCGGGCCCACGATGCCGTGCACGTCGGTGTTGAAGCCATACCACTTGCCGTCGGCCATGCGCGAGATCGTGTTCACCGCGCCGATCTTCGTCGAAAGCGCATCCGTGCGTTCGAGGAAGGGAATGACATCCTGCTTCAGCGGCATCGTCACGCTGAGCCCCTGCAGTGGAATTTCCTTCACCAGCTTGAAGAGATCCTGTGCGCTCGAGGTCTGCAGCGCGAGATACACCGCATTCACCGTCTCGCGACGGAACGCCGTGTTCAGCATCAGCGGCGACATCGAGCTTCCGATCGGATTGCCCGCCACGCCAAATACCTTCGTCGCTGCGTCCACGCTGTCGATGCGATAGGTCTCGGCCAAAGTGCGCGCCGTGATCTGGCCCGGAGCCGTCTCCTCGCCCTTGGTAGCCGCGGCAAAGGTGAAGGCCGAACCGGCGCGCAGGCTCAGGATCCGCGAGATCGTGCCCGCCTCGCCCATGCAGATGCCGACGATCTCTCCGCTCGCCTTGTCTTCCCAGCGGCGGATGAAGTCCATCAGCACCAGGTTGTCGGCCAGGTTGCGGGCGGTCGGAACCACCTTCATGAAGTCCGGCTCGAAGACCTGGATGCGCTTCGCAACCGCATCGAGGTCCTTGGTCTCGTGGAAATCATGCCAGCTGATGATGACGCCCGCGCCCGTCGCGCGAAGGCGGCTCATCGTGTCGCCCGGCAGCTTTTCCAGCGAGTCGATGTCGATATCGAGCACCTGGAACCCTGCTGCCGCAGCTGCCAGCAGAACGTCGAGGGACGCCTTGCTGGAACCGTCGAACTGCCCGCCGAAATCCTTCGGGCGGCACGTGGCGATCGCGGTGATCGAGCTGTGCGTGGCTAGAAATTCTCCCAGCATCGGCAATGCCGCTGCTGGCTTTGAAAGATAGTCCAGCCGGAACTCAATAAAACTTGTGTCCTGCAGTACTTCCGAGGCGCGAGCCAGCATTTCCTGGGCGCTCGTGCCCAGAATGGCCGCGCAGATCTTCCCAATGCGGGAGCGGAGCAGGTGAGAGGCGATTTGTAGGTCGTTGGTCATTCCGAGAGCAGTCGCGGTATCGTAACGCCGAAGTGCAAAGGATGCAAGGAGTTCGCGGCCCTGCCTGGCACTCCGGGACTAGCTGCGGCACAGATTCCGCG
>Ga0302187_10002474_pt1 | contig 15201 bp, 9 predicted proteins | sample II_Bog_E1_3_FD_202120 | JGI IMG/M metagenome (GOLD analysis project Ga0302187, IMG submission 202120) | Peat permafrost microbial communities from Stordalen Mire near Abisko, Sweden - II_Bog_E1_3 | ecosystem: Environmental > Terrestrial > Soil > Wetlands > Peat | place: Sweden: Abisko, Stordalen...
CGACGGCTGTGCGATAAAGCTCCTCGGTCTGCGAGGAGAGATTGTTGCCTTCAAGAAACTGTGCCAGGCGGTCGTAGATGGCGGGATCATCTGGATTGCGGTCCAGTTCGTGACGCAGGACTGCGAGTGCCTGCGGCAGCTGGCGAAGCTCGGCGAGCCGCGCGAGATATCGTTCAAGCACGCGGCTATATTCGACTGACGCGGGGTTGGCAGGAAGTTGCGGATCGACGACGTTGAGTTCGAAGGCGGCTGATTGCTCTGCCCTTGATTTTGGCGCGCTGGGTTCGCCTGCTTCCTCGTCCATGCGGCGCTGAGAACCTGCGCTTTGTGAGGCCTGCGATGCTGCAACGGTTAGCGGGCGGCTTCCCGCTTGTGGCGAGAGCTCAGTCAATAGCCGGTCGTAGAGCGCGAACTCGGCGGTGGTATTCTTCTGCCGCGCATAGACGTCAGCCACAATGAAGGCCACGCGCACACGATCGACCGCGTGCGGAAAGGCATCGAGAAACGCTGTGGCTTCTCGAACTACTGCGGCGTCATCGCCATAGCCTACGTAGGCATCGAGCAGCTTCGCATGCAGGGCGGCTCGATCCGGCGATTGGGGAGCATCATGATCGAGCTGTGCGAGAAGCTCGGCGGCTTTGGCCCGGTGAAAGTACGGTTGCGCTTTGGCGTCTTCCTGCGCGTACTCGCTCTGTGGTGACTGGCCATTGAGCCACAGCGAGAGCACACCATTCCAGTAGCCCGGCCCCTGGTCCAGCGTTGCGATATCGCGATACATGCTGAGGTTCGATGCTCCGAGCGAGATGCCGGAGTCCGGCGCGGAAAGCAGCGCGTCGACCATGCCGCTGAGGCCGACTTCATGCGCTGTACGTGCGTCGAATACGTTGCCCTGGGTCTGTGCGAGCGCGAAGTCATATCGCGCTGCATCGGGATAGTCCGCGGCCAGCACGGAGAGCTGCGCGAAGGTGTAGAGCTCCTTCGCGCTCCACTGCGCGTGCCTTCGCTCCTTGTCAGCACGGTAGGACGCAAGAGCGTCGAGCGCCTGTTGCGGCCTTCCCTGCTCACGGTAGTAGAGGAACACGCGCGCTGCGGCGTCGTAGTCATCCGGCTTGGCTTGCAAGCGTGCGTTGGCCTCCGAGAGGAAGGCGCGCGTGCGATGTGTCTCCGCGAGCAAGGCGAAGTAACTCTTCTGCAGATCCTCAGGCCATAGCGGCTGGAAGGCGGTGTTGTAAACGGCGAGTGCTCTGGTTTGCGCATCGGCGCCTCCGGTGCGCAGAGCTAGCAAGGCTTCTGCCTTTACAGGAAAGACCTCGTCGGACGGAAAGGACTTGCGATAGCGTTCGATCCATTGCCCAGCCTCGGTGGGATGCGCGTGATCCAACTCCCACAGAAACGCGCGTTGATACACCGCCTGCTGTTGGTAACGCGTCGCCCAGGACTGCCATGCCGACCGCACGGTAGCATCGTCGAAGCCCTGTTCATAGGCGAGCTGCATGCCTCGTTCAAAGGCTCTCCAACTGCGCTGATCCGCAGGGGGGACGGTCTCCTCGGCGCGGGCGGGCGTGGCCCCGCCGATCTTCAGCCTCTCTTCGAACTCGGCCTTCACCTCGTGACGTCGCTGGTAGAAGTCAGCAAGATCGACCATCGCGGCTGGCTGATCGCTACTCTTTGCGACGAAGCTCTTCCAGTCCGCTTCCGCGCGATCGAACTGCTGTGCTTCCTCTTCCTGACGGGCGCGCAGGTTATAAAGCTCGGGCGTGGGCTTCGTCGCGACGAGTTTGTCGAGCTCGGTGACGCTCTCCTTGGGCGGACGTGGAAACAGAACCTCGACCCCAGGCAAGGACATGGCGCGATAGAGAGCAGCCTCGACGGGAGTGTTGGCGATCGCGTGTTCGAGCCACTCGGAGGTGGCACCGGCGCGCAGAGCCAAGAGAGCTGACGTAGCGAAAGCTACGCCGCCGATGAGCCGATGCGAACGACGAGTGAGGGGCGTGCGGCTAGGGGACGACATCGACTGTCACCTCCTGCGTGCCAAGGTTGTGTGCCACGTCCTCGGCTGTCACAGTGAGCTTGTAGCTGCCCAGCGGCATGTCTGCGGGAACGGTGAGGCGCGCTGCATTGGTTGCTAGCTGTGGGCTCCATCGCAACGTGACCGGCAACGCGCCGGGAAGCCGCGCCGTGAGAGCGCGTGTGCTTTGCGATGCGTTGGCGCGCACGAGGACCGTCTCGCCGCGATGCAGGCGATTGGAAGCAAGCAAGACCTTGACCGTCGGCGGCGTGCTCGCGATGACGAAGCTCTTGTTCTCGCGATAGGTGTTGCCGCTGCGGTCGCGCAGGATGAGCCGCACGTCATAGGTGCCATCGCGCATGTCATCGGGGGCGAGGAAACGCGTCTCCCATGCCAGCCCACCAGTGCCGTCGCGGTCGGGCTTGTCCTCGTCACTGAGATGGCGCAGCTCCTTGGTAAGGCCGAAGGGGAAGATGGCGACGACCGAGGTGATGGCAGGATCAGTCCGCACGCGCAGCACGGGATCACCGGGGCGAATGACGCGCGGCCGCAGCAGCGAGCGTGGCACGGCGAGGAATGAGGTGTACGGCGTGACCAACTTGTAACGGCGCGCGAGGCGGATGATCTCGTCAATGGCCGCACGCGATTCGCCGTCGCGATTGATCTGCTCCAGCAGCGCATCGACACGGGCCTGCGCCCAGAGGCGCGGCAGCTGCGGATGCGCAGGCTCCACGGCTGGCAACGCCACGCTGGCATGAAGCGAGAACGTCTTGCCATCGCGTGCGCCATGGGCATCCATCGTCACAGAAGACGGGCTCGCATATTGCCCGACCCACGTTGCGGTCGAGCCGGGATAGACACTGGACTCCAGCGGGTAGACCATCTGCACCGCAGCGTTAGGGGAGACATCGAACGCGAGGCCTGTTACGGGAGCGCGCGTCAGCTTGGCGAGGAAGGCACGCAGATGCAGGTCCAGCGGCTCGGTCGAGAGCGTGTGCTCGAGGAAGCCGCCATTGCTGGCGAGCAACTGCAGCAGGCCGAGCCTGGCATCATCTCCCACGGCGAAGACGTCCGTGTGCGGCGGCTGCTTCATCGCCTTCCACTGCTTCGTGTAGTTCGCGGCGATGCGGCTAGTGAGGATCGTGTCGCCAAGATCGCTGCCGCCATCGCTGAAGAGCACGAGAGTGCTGTTGGGCTGCGTGCATTGGGCCAGGCCATCATGCAGCGCGAGGCCCAGGTCTGTGCCTCCGCGCAGGTGGCTGGCGCGGAGATAGTCGAGCGCTTCGTTGACGTGCTTCGCATCCGCAGAGACAGGCTGCTTCTGCCAGCGCTGTGTCTGCTGGTTGAAGAGGATGAGGTTGAAGTGATCCGCTGGCGTGAGGGTGTGCAGCAGCGCCTCGGTGGCGGCGTAGCTGCGCTCCAGCTTCTCCCATTGCATGGAGAGCGAAGTGTCGAAGAGCACGACGATGTTGCGCGGAGGTCCGGCTTTCGTTGCGCCAGAGGATGTTGCGGAGTCAGCGAGCAGCGCGCTGGCCTGGAAGAAGCCGGGCTCGGGCTCGGTTGGACGCTTTGGGGAAGTCTCATCTGCCTGCGGTGCGGGCGGGGCGGGATCGCGATGCGTGAGGACGGTGAGCGCATCGGTCCCGTTGGGAGCGAAGGTCCATGCGGCGCCCATGTCATCGCCGAGCGAAAGGTTCTCCGCTGCAAAATCAGCGGTGAGGCCGTGGTCATCCTGTTGCGCGATCTTGAAGCCGTAGCCCCCGGTGAGCACGAGCTTCGACAACGGATGCGACGAATGAATCACCATGTGCGCATGGAAGTGATGCACGCTCTGCGTCCCTGCGGCATCCGGCTTCAGCGGCAGCACGAATCCCTGCTCCAGCGCTGTCGCTTCGAGGCGCTGGTGATACTCGAGTTCGAGCCGTTTGGTTCCCCACGCGGGAATGGGCACGATCTTCGCGGTAAAGAGCGTGCGCTCGGCTGGGTCAGCGCCGGAACGTTCGCCCATCTGCAGCAGGCCTGGGTCGATGGCTTGGGCCTTAGCCTCGGCGTAGACCTCCTGCGCGCGTTTGCGCTCCAGCACCACGGCGGGGATGCGCACGGCGCCGTCCCACACGGCGAAGTCGGAGACGGTGGCCTCCGACGGCAATGGGAAGCGGTAGACGCCCTCCTGCGCAAGGCCGGTGTGGTTGAGGAAGATCTGCGTCATGAAGATGCGGGCGTCGCCGTCGTCGATGGTGATGTCGACGGTCATCTCTTCGAGCGAGAGCACCTTCGGGTCGGGTGTGTCCTTGTCGCCGGGAAGGAGCACGCCCGTCTGCGCGCGAGTGGGCAGCAACGTCATAGACAGCAGAGCAGCAAACAGCAATCGTGAGAGGCGGTGGCTCATTGGATCAACTTCTCTTCCTGGATGCGAACAAGTCCGTTTTCCGTCCCGACGTACAGCACACCGTTGTGGCTGGCCAGCGCGGTGACGTTCAGCGAGGGCAGCCCCGCTGTCACCTGCGACCACCGCGCTGCGCCTGCGGAGTAAATCCAAAGGCCGCGATCGAGCGAGCCGGCATACACGCGCGAGCCTGCCACCAGCAGAGCGTTGGGATTGATGATGAGGTCGCGGGGTGCGCCATCCATGGGCTGCACCTTGCCCGCCGCATCCATGCGCTGGAGGCCACCGCCGTAGGTCCCGATGACGTAGCTGTCGCCGACCGGTGCGATCGCTGTGATCCAGTTGTGATGCAGGCCTGAGTTGGCGACGGTGAGGTTGCGTTCGACGGTATCGCGGTGCAACACGGAGAGGCCGCCGAGCGTGCCTGCGAGGAGCGTGTCCCCGGTGCTAGCGAGGGCGTAGACGTGGTTGTTGACGAGTCCCTGGAAGGCATAGACGCTGTCGATGCCGCTCTCGCGGACGAAGCTGAGTCCTGCAGGGGTCGCAACGGTCATGCCTGCAGTGGTGAAGGCTATGTCGGTGATGTGATCGCTGAGCAGGCCGTCGCGGCGGCCGAGAACCTGGCGCGGTTTGCCGCTGCGGTCAAAGAAGACAAGGCCGTTGGCCGTGGCTACGTCCATCGTCCCGCGCACCGGGTCGGCGACGATGCGATTGATGCAGAAGAGATGATCGTTTTCGAGGTGATGCGCGCTGGCCAGCGTGGGGTCGAGCACATCGAGCCCATGGTCAAAGCTGCCGACCCACAAGCGGCCGTCGGCATCAAAGGCGATCGCCGCGACGTTGCGGTCGGCGAGCGAGGCCGTGGCAGCGGTTGCGACAGGAAGCCACGCCGCGCCGTGGCGCTCGAAGACTCCGGTCGGGCGCACGGCGTACAGTGTGCCATCGGACGTGTTGAAGAACTGGGCATCGTGGGTGTCTGCGGCTGCAAGCGATGCAGCACGGATGCGGGCGCGGGCTTCGCCCAGGGGGAGTTGCACCGTCCCTTCGCTGTAGGCCGCGAGGGTCAGCGTGTCCGCGTCGGCGTGGAGCGCGTGGGCGAAGGTTCCGCGAGCCAGCACGCGCTTGGGGCGTCCGTTCTCAAACTCGACGACGCCCACAGGTGTTGCCGCGAAGACGTGGTCGCCATTGGCAGCCAACGCTGCGATGTGCGGGTCCGGGAGCTCCGCCTCATAGTGATCGGTGACGCCAGCGTGGGTGTGCAGAACGCCGTGCTCCTCGGTGCCGGCCCAGACGTCCTCGCCCACCGCAGCCAGGGAGGTGATTGCGGCGGCGGCATACTCCGGCCGATAGAGCTGCAGGGAGCTGCCGTCAAACAGCACCACGCCGTGGTCATGGGTTCCGATCAGGAGATCGCCACTGTCCAGCGTCGCCAGCGCGGTGACGTCGCGAAGAGCGGCATCCTCAGGCAGTAGCTGGCGAAAGGTTGCGGAGGGTGGGTCGTAGACCAGCACGCCGGCGCCGTGCGTTGCGATGAGTAACTCCGTGTGCTCGGCGCCGCGTAGCCTGGCCGCAACGACACTGACGAGCGGCACGGCAGGAAGCTCCTGCCCCACGCGGAACGTCCGCTTGGCTTCACCGTTCTGATACTCGACGAGACCGCCGGCCCCGGCGACGTAGAGGCTTTCGCCGATCACCGCGGCCGAACGGAACGCTGGAGGTGCGGCGAGGGACTCGAAGCCGGGGTTCGCTGCCAACTGCAGCGGGCCAAGGCGGTAGCGCAGCGAATGCGTTGCCTCCACCTGCTGCTCGCTCTGCCGAAGCACGCGATGCATATGCAGAACGAACGCAGCTCCGCCGGTGAGCAGCGTGGTGGCTGCCAGGAGAGCGATGGATTGTCGCGTGAGGCGCATGGGGACGGGACGTCCGGGTCGAGGTGAATCGAACTGTACCACGAGGCTTGCTTGTGACTGAATACAGTCAGAGAAAGACTCGCAGTTGCCCCATGTGACGAAGCCTCTTAGGAAAGGGCAGCGTAGTTACAAAGAAATATTTTTGCACGTGTCAGGGAGAGTATCCACGCGGCACGCATGGATCGTTCGACCAACGTCCGGCCAGCGAGAAAAGGGACGCGAGCTTCTGCCCGCGTCCCTTCCCGGTTGCGATCGACTGCGGCTTACGCCTGCAGGAACTGCACGTCCAGCGTGATCGTGACGTCTTCACCGATGAGGATGCCGCCTGTTTCGAGCGCGGCGTTCCAGGTGAGGCCGAAGTCCTTGCGGTTGATCTTCGTCGTGGCCTCGAGCCCGATGCGGGTGTTGCCGTAGGGATCCTTGCCGGGAGCGCTGGGGCCTTCGACTCCAAACGTGACGGGCTTGGTGACGCCGTGCACGGTCAGGTCGCCGGTCACTTTGTACTCCCCTTCGCCTTCCTTCTCCACGCTAGTGGACTTGAAGGTCATGTGGGTGTGCTTGTCGGCTTCGAAGAAGTCGGCGCTCTTGAGATGGCCGTCGCGCTGCGGATCGCCGGTGCTGAGGGTGTTCATGTCGATGGTCGCTTCGATCGAGCTGTTGGCCGGATCGGTGGCATCTTCGACGAGGGTTCCGGTGATCCCGCTGAAGGAGCCCTTCACGTTCGAGATCATCATGTGCTTTACCTTGAACGACGCGCTCGAGTGGGCGGGATCGATCTTCCAGGTGGTGGTCGACATTGCAATTCTCCTTTGGCAATTAGCCGCTGTGGCGTTTAGCCGGTTCTGTTTGGATGCCCGGCCCGAAGTCCGGCATGACTCTTTCGGGTGGGGAAACGATGAAACTTCAGTAAAGACGGTGTTACGCGAGAGCCTGGCGGAGTAAGTCTCTGCCGAGCCAGATCTCGTCCTGCGTGATGGTGTGGGGCCGGCCGGGGTAGCGCTTGGTCGTGACCTCAGCGCCAAGCTGGCGAAGCATCGCTGCAGACTCCTCCACGCGCGCCCAGGGCACGTGTGGATCGGGATCGCCGCTGAGCAGCAGGGCTGGCATCCCGGCCAGAGGCGAGCCGGCAACGCCGGAGCCGGAGAGCGTCGTTCCGGGAGCACCGATGAGTCCTCCGGTGAAGGCGACGAGGCCGGCGTACTTTGCCGGATGGCTCGCGACGAACTCCGTCGAGAGACAAGCTCCCTGCGAGAATCCTGCAATCACGATGCGCTCCGGACCGAAGCCCTTCTGCGCCAGCGACGCGAGGATGGATTCGATCTTCGTCAGCGCGGAGCTGAGGTACGGCTCGTTGGCCTCCCGCGGTGCGAGAAACGACTGCGGGTACCAGCTGTGTCCCGCAGCCTGCGGGGCGAGGAACGCCACATCAGGCACGCTGAAGGCTTCACCCAGACCGAGGATGTCCTCGGCCGAGGCGCCGCGGCCATGCAGAAGCACGACCGCGAGCTTTGCCTTGTCCAGCGGAGTGCCGGCCTGGAGCACCGGCATCGCTGCGTGTGGAGCTGAGACCGCGTTTTGATTCAGGGCCGCGTTCATGCCTGCACCTCTTCCTTCGCTGCTTCCTTTACCGCCTTGTGGAGCGTGATCGGCGTCAGCGCCTTGTCGATCTGGTCATAGTGCGGCTGCAGCCAGGCCGGGACGCGGAGCGCCTCGCCCAGAGACTCCAGCGGTTCGTCCACGGCAAAGCCGGGGATGTCGGTGGCGAGCTCAAAGAGCACGCCGCCCGGTTCGCGGTAGTAGATGGAGCGGAAGTAGTCGCGGTCCATGACCGGCGAGACGCCGAGGCTCTCGCTGATGACCTTGAGCCACTCCTTCTGATCCGCGTAGTCCTCGCTGCGGAAGGCGACATGGTGCACGGTTCCCGCTCCCATCCGGCCACGCGGCGCGGCGGGATCGATGACGACGTCAATGCGGTGCGCCAGAGCATCGCCTGCCACCTCGAAGCGGACGCGGCGACCCTCTTCGGCGACCTTGGTGTAGCCCATTAGCTTCAGGGCAGACTCGGTGGGAGCAAGATTGCGCTCCAGCAGGGTGACGCCGTAGAAGCCGCGGACGGCAACCTCGTCCGGAACGTCGGCGAAGCGGGGATTGGCGAAGGAGGACTCTACAGCCGCAGCCTCGGCATTGCCGACCAGCTCGATCTTCATGCCGTCGGGGTCCGAGAACTCCAGGACGACCTTGCCGAAGCGCTCATGCCTGGCTTCGATGCGAACATCGTTGGCCTCGAGGCGCTGCTCCCAGTAGTCGATCGCGCTGACCGGGACGCTGAAGGCGGTGTGCGAGACCTCGCCGGCACCAAGTGTGCCGCGATTGGCGTTCGGCCAGGGGAAGAAGGTGAGGATCGTGCCCGGCTTGCCGGCGTCGTCGCCGAAGTATAAGTGATAGGTGCCGGGGTCGTCGAAGTTGACCGTCTTCTTCACGAAGCGGAGGCCCAGAACCTGGGTATAGAAGTCGAGATTGCGCTGCGGATCGCTGGCGATCGCCGTAACGTGGTGGAGTCCTACGATGGGCTTGGTGGCCATGGCTATTTTCTCCTTCGTGCCATTTCTCTTACGCTCAATATGATTCGATATCGAACTAAAAGATTCAGCCCCCTCCAGGGAAAATCGCAAGCTGCTGATTCCAGATGAGCCCAGCTGGCGCGAAGAATCGTTTGCATCTTGCTTCGACGCCGAAGCATCCTTGAAGGTGCCATGTCGAAGACAGAACAGACCGGGAACGACACCACGGGGCCAAAGCTCTGGGTGGTGCTTGCGCGGGCGTATGGTTCACTCGCGCATTATGTAGAGCAATGTATCGCAGCCGAGGGCCTTTGCCTGAGCGACTTCATGATGCTGGAGGTGCTGCTGCACAAAGGGCCGCTGAGCATCTCGGCCATTGGGGAGAAGGTGCTGCTAACCAACGCCTCCATGACTGCGGCGACGGATCGGCTGGAGAAGCGGGGCTTTGTCGAGCGTCACAACTCCGAGGAAGACCGGCGCAGCAAGATCGTGACACTGACGCCCGAGGGGCGAACCTTTATCAGCGAGCTCTACGAGCGGCACGTGAGGGATATTGAGGCGGTGACCTCAGCTCTGAGCCAGAAGGAACAGAACAAGATGCGTGGGCTGCTGAAGACGCTGGGTCTTGCGGCCAAGGAAGCTTCAGAGCGGAAGCGCGAGGCTGCGAACTCCGACGCGGCCACACCTATTAAGGAACGCGCGCGCGCGAAGAAGGCTTGAGCCCAACCGTACGTCGGGCTACTGCTGCTTCTGCTTCGCGATCCCGCCGCGAGTTACATGACGCAGCACGAACTCCTGGAAGAGGGTGCCGATGGCGCCTTCGCTGATGCCGATGAAGGTATTGGTCAGCCGGACCTGCGCGCTTTGTTGGCTGGTGGCGGGGTAGTAGAGGGTTGAGATCTCCGCCGAGCCGATGTTGCCCAGGACGTTCGAGAAGTTGGGCTGCCAGTGGCCGCTGTCCCCCTTGCAGATCACGGTGGTGGAGATGGCATAGAGTGCGCGGTGGATGACGTTGCCGTGCCCCAGGTAGAAGTAGCGCGGATCCTGGTGAAACAGTGATGGGAAGAAGGCCGCGCCGAGGAAGGTCGCCGAGAGCTTGTCCCCATAGGTGGCGGCGTAGCGCTGACCGTACCCTCCGATTCCCGGTCCATATCCAGAGAAGTTGTTGTTGGCCTGCTCGATGCCGGCGGTGATGCTGGTCGTGAAAAAGGTTACGGGATCGACGCTGACCACGGCAGCCAGCTTGAACTTCTGCTTGCGGGTCAGCGGCATCGGGTGCTTCTCATAGCTGACGAAGAAGTTGGGCAGCACGCCCAGGATGCGCTGGTGCTCTTCGTTGGTGATCTGCTGCTCGGCGAGGTCCTCGACCGTGATGGCGGAGACGGCGGTGGTAATTTCCTCCACACCAAGTTCGACGCGATCGAGTGCGACGTCCTGCTTCGGGGCTACCTCGAAGTCCTTTACCTTCCAGGGAGCAAAGCCTTTGGCCGAAATGTGGACGCGGTAGGTACCGGCCGGTACCCGCTCGAAGCGGTAGGCGCCGGACTGGTTGGTGACGCTCTCGGTATGCGTCTCTGCGGTCTTGGCGTTGACCAGGGAGACTTTGGCGTTGGGAATTAATGCACCGTCGATATCGGTGACGTCGCCGCTCACCGTACCGACATCCGGAGCATCGGGAAGCTGGGCCGAAGCGGGGGGAACGGCCTGTGTCGCCGCCTGAGCCGGCAGGCGCGAAGCCCCAAGCGCCATTGCCAGCCCAAGGAACAGCGGGGCATGGCAAAGAGACGAGGGGCGCAGCAGCCGGACGGCGCGATGCATAAGGCCCTTTCCCAACGGAGGCGTGCACCGCCAACTCTCGCCGGATCAATGCGTCAGGGGATACCTACAGTTGGATGGACGGCAGGACGGCACAAATGGTTGCGAAGCCCACAAGATGAGTGCGTGGGTGCGGTAGCCTTGGGAGGACATGCGGACCCTTGTTGCGCCCCTGCTGATCGCCGTTCCTTTGCTGCCTGGCGCGACAAGGTCGGTCAGCGCGCAGCAACCTTCTCCGCAGGCGATGGGGACGGTCTCGACCGTGGACGCGAAGATCGCCGGTGGCCTGGAGGTGCAGGGGCCGAAGGCCCTCCTCGTCACCAACGCTTCGATCACAGCGTATGACCATACCGCGCAGGTGGACCTCGTGCGCGGGGGCGACGTACTGGTGTGCTCGACGAGCCAGTTTCACCTGCTGCGAGCGGGGATGGGGCAGTCGCTGCTCTTCGGGCTGGATCGTGGCGCCATCGAGATCCACGCGAAGACCGCGCAGGACGATCTGATCCTGACGCCGGATCTGCGCTTCACGCTGGAGACCGGCGGCACGCTGAATCTGAGCCTGCGTGTAACGCGCAATGGCGATACCTGCGTGGACAACGCTGGAGCCAACGCTCCGACGATGCTGCTGAACGACTCGTTTTCCGCCGCAGTGTACCGGCTCACCGCCGGTCAGCATGTGTTGTTTGAGCATGGGAACCTGCGCGAGGTGGTCGACAGCGAGACCTCGCCCTGCGGCTGCCCGGAGCCGACGCCGATTCCGGGCTCGATCTCGGCCAATGCGGCTACGGCGCTGAGCCCGGCGCAGCGTGCGGCGCTGGAACATCCCTTCCCTGCTGCCGCCAGCCAGGATCTGGCACCGACACCTGCGCCTGCGCCTGCGATGACCGAGCCGAAGGATGGCGAAGCCCACACGCAGATCTCCACGACGCTGGTGTACACACCCGGCCAGCCGCCACCCGCGGCGAGCGCACCGGCTGGTGCGATGCCGGTGTCTCCGACCGGGGAGATTCCGGCCTATGCGAGCGCTGACGGCAAGGGTGCTGACCAGGGTCCGCCGCCCAAGACGCCTCCTCCGGCGAAGGACATCTTCCATGCCATCGGCAGGTTCTTCCACAGGATGTTCCATCCGGGGGACAAGCCCAACGCCACGTCGAGTGCCGCGCAGAAGTAGCGGGACGACTGGACACCCGCAACACCGCTCCGATACCTTGCGGAGGCTTGCGCGCTAGTTGATTGCGCGCAGGTCAACGAGGCAACGGACCGGACAATGAACAGGCGAGAGTTCTTGAAGACGACCAGCTCCATCACCGCAGGCGCGATGCTTACCGGCAGCTCGTTTGCCCAGAGCGTGACCGCACCGCACCAGGGCGCCCACACGAATTGGGCGGGCAACTATACCTTTACTGCCCCGCAGGTGGATCACCCGGCCAGCGCGGAGGAGGTGCGGAAGCTCGTTGCCGCAGCGAATCACGTCAAGGCCATCGGCTCCGGCCACTCCTTCAACAACATCGCGGATACGGCCGGCGACCAGTTGGGGATGCTGACGCTGAGCGGCATGACGCTCGACGCGAAGGCGAAGACAGTCACCGTGGGCGCGGGGGTGAAGTATGGCCAGTTCGCTCCGTGGCTGGACCAGCAGGGCTACGCGGTGCACAACCTCGCGTCCCTGCCGCATGTGACGGTGGCCGGAGCATGCGCTACCGGAACGCATGGTTCGGGACTGCACAACGGCTGCCTGTCCACTGCCGTGGAGGCGATGGAGTTGATCGACGCCAGCGGCGAGGTACATACGATCTCACTTGCGGCGAATCCGGATATCTTTCACGGTGCCGTCGTGGCGATGGGAGCGCTGGGCGTGGTGACGAAGACGACGCTGCGCGTGATGCCGCGGTTCGACATCGCCCAGGTGATCTACGAGGACCTCTCGTTCGACCAGTTGGAGCACAACTTCGACGCCATCATGGGATCGGGCTACTCGGTGTCGCTGTTCACGACGTGGCAAGGGCATCAGGCGAACCAGGTGTGGCTGAAGCAGCTGCCCGGTGGAAACACGCCGCAGCCGGGGCATTATCCGGCGGAGTTCTACGGAGCGACGCTGCAGAAGGCCAAGCTGCATCCCGTTCCGGGACACGATGCTGCGGCTTGCTCAGAGCAGTTCGGCGAGCCAGGCCCTTGGTATGAGAGGCTGCCGCACTTCAAGATGAACTTCACGCCTTCGAGCGGCAACGAGATCCAGACCGAGTACTTCGTTCCGCGCGAGCATGCCTACGAGGCCATTCTTGCCGTCGAGACGCTGCGTGACAGGATCACGCCGCACCTCTTCATCACGGAGCTGCGCTGCATAGCGGCGGATGACCTGTGGATGAGCATGGCGTATCAGCAGGACTCGCTGGCGATCCACTTCACCTGGAAGCCTGAGGCTGCGGCGGTGCATGCGGTGATTCCGCTGATCGAGGCGGCGCTGAAGCCGTTCCGTCCGCGTCCGCACTGGGCGAAGGTGAATACGATTCCTGCGGCAGAGCTGCGTGCGGCCTATCCGAAGTATGGAGACTTCGAAGCGCTGGCGAAGAAGTTCGATCCAACTGGCAAGTTCCGGAACGCTTACCTGGAGAGGGTGCTGGCGTAGGGCCCCTCCCCCGGGGTATTTGCAAATTCTTCAAACGAGAGACTTTAGGGGTGGAGTTCTAATTTTGCAGCGGCCAACGCAGGTCGGGCCAGCGTTGGCGTCTACTTCCATGATAGCGGGTGGAGCTGGGAACTACGCCAACTGGTGGGAGTGGGCCGGAAGTGGATTCAGGGCTGTCGGGAAGTGCTTCGCACGCACCCGCTGGCGCGGTGGATGCTCAAGCATCGATGGCACGAGCGATTGGTGGACTTTCTGGCAATGGGTCGCATCCTCTGGACTCTTCTGCTAAGTTTTCTACATCGTGATCCGAAGAGCATCTTTCTTTCTCGTGGGGCTTGTTGCCGTCATCTCTGCGGCGGCTGAGTCCAAAGGCTCCTATTCAGCAGAGCCGTTCGTAGTTCGACATGCAAACTCAGTGATCGACATGAACGCCGATGGCACGGGCAGCCAGACGGAGACCATGTCGGTCTCTGTGCAATCAGAGGCAGCCGCAAGGCAGTTCAGCGTCGTCAGCACGATGTACGCGAAGCAGTCGCAGCGCGCCGAATTCGTCTACGTGCGCGTTCGGCACCCCGATGGAACCACGGTCGAGACGCCGCTAGGTGACGTCCAGGATCAGGCCGCGCCCGTCACACAGCAATCCCCGTTCTATAGCGACGTGATGATCAAGCAGCTGCCTGTTAAGGGCCTGGGTGTGGGCGACATCCTGGAATGGCAGACACGTAACATACGAACGGCGGCCGAAGCTCCGGGGCAGTTCTGGGGTGCGGAGAATTTTTCCCACGACGCCGTGATCGCAGACCAGACGGTTGAATTGCGCGTTCCCATGGGGACGAAGCTGACGGTGCGAACGAAGCCGGAGTCGAAGGCGGATCTAGCGGAAAGCGATGTTGAGAGGCAGCATATCTATCGCTGGACCTGGAAACAGCTGGACGCCACGGTCGGCCCTGAAGCCGAGGCACGCAAGAAATCGAAAGAAGCGCAGCCGCTGACCCCGGCCCAGGAGAAGGACGCCGTTGATGGCGCGTTGCCTGACATTTCCTGGACGACCTTTCCGACATGGGAAGCTGTCGGCAGCTGGTATCGCGGTCTTGAGGGCGATCGGATGAAGCCCGATGGAACGATTCGCGCCAAGGTTGCCGAGATTACCGCCGGAAAGGTGACCCAAGAGGACAAGGTCCGCGCGGTCTACGCCTGGGTCTCCGGGCAGATTCGTTATGTGGGTGTGGCGCTGGGCGTGGGCCGCTACCAGCCTCATGCGGCCACCGCGGTTCTCGATAACCAGTATGGCGATTGCAAGGACAAACACACGCTCCTGGCATCGATGCTGCTGGCGCTCGGGCTCGAGCCAGATGCAGTGCTGGTTGGCCCTGGCATCCGCTTCAATCGCGATATACCTTCACCCGCAAGCTTCGATCACCTGATCACACGAGTGCCCGTCGACGGAAAGGAGATCTGGCTGGACTCGACGAGTGAGGTTGCCGACTACCGGGTGTTGTTGGCTGTGGTGCGCGACAAGGACGTGCTTGTGGTGCCTCAGACCGGGCCGGCGACGATCTCCCACACACCGATGGAACTGCCCTTCAAGCAGGAGTCTACCTTCGCAGTGGCCGGATCTCTGGATGGAGTGCTTGCAAGCGACTCGACGATCACGATCACGCATCACGACGACATGGAGGTGTACCTGCGTGCGGCGATACGGCAGATCTCGCCGTCGCAGTATGAACAGGGGGTGCAGGGGCTGATGGGGACGTACGGTTTCGGGGGCAAGGTGAGCCAAGTCGAGATCGAACACGTGAGCGATCCGTCGAGCCCGCTGGTGATCCGCTTTCATTACCATCGCGATCACGGTGAGGATTGGGGCGAAAATCGGGTGACTGCGACCTTCGGCCCGA
>Ga0302187_10002477_pt1 | contig 15198 bp, 11 predicted proteins | sample II_Bog_E1_3_FD_202120 | JGI IMG/M metagenome (GOLD analysis project Ga0302187, IMG submission 202120) | Peat permafrost microbial communities from Stordalen Mire near Abisko, Sweden - II_Bog_E1_3 | ecosystem: Environmental > Terrestrial > Soil > Wetlands > Peat | place: Sweden: Abisko...
CCACGCCCTGACCGACGTGCGTGGCGGCAGAGCCAATGCGCACCTTGATATCGCGGGCCGCATCGGTGGCGCGTTGCGCCAGCGCACGCACTTCCATGGCGACCACGGCAAACCCCTTGCCCGCCTCGCCCGCGCGCGCCGCCTCGACCCCGGCGTTGAGCGCCAGCAGGTTGGTCTGGAACGCGATACCATCGATCAGCGTGGTGATATCGGCAATTTCGCGGCTGGCCTGATCGATCCCGTTCATCGCGTCGATCGCGCGACGCACGACATCGCCGCCCGCTTCGGCTTCGCTGCGGGCCTCGATCATGGCGCTGTTGGCGCGGGTGACTTGCGCGCTGCCTTCGCGCATCAGCCCGGTGATTTCCTCGATCGACCGGGTCGAATTGGCCAGACCCAGCGCCTGTTGTTCGCTGCGCTGCGACAATTCGGTCACCGCGTCGCGGATTTCGCCAGACGTGCTGGCGATCGAGCCCACGCCATCGCGCACCACCAGCATGGCCGCGCTCAGCTTGTCCATCGCGGCGTTGAAATCGACGCCCAGGCCGGCAAATTCCGACGGCAGCCCGCCCAGCCGGTGGCGCAGATCGGCCGACGACAAGTGGTGCAGCGATTCCCCGATCGCCTTGACCGCGGTCTGGATATCACGATCGGCGGCGACTTTGGCCCGCGCGGCGTCGCGAAACACCCCGACCGCGCGCGCCATGTCGCCCAGTTCGTCGTCGCGATCGGCATCTGGCACATGCGCATCGTGATTGCCCGAGGCAAGCTGCGACATCACCCCGGTCAGCGCCACGATCGGACGGGCAATACCCTGGCCCAGCTTGCGCGACAGCACCAGCGCCAGCGCGATCATCGCGATCCCGCCCAACACCAGCGTGATCAGCGCGGTGGTGATCGCGCTGTGCTGGCGCGCCGTGTTGTCGGCAATCAGCTTGTCTTCGGCATCGCGCAGCGCACGCAGCGCCAGCACCGGCTTGCTGATCAGCACCGCCTTGCCCGCCTCGCGCACTTCGGTTTCGGCGCGTTCGCGGCCGCCCGATTTGACCACATCGATCAACCGGTCGCCCCAGTCGCGCCGCCACGCCAGCGTGTCTTCGCGCGCGCTGCGGATCTGTGCGATCTTGTCGGGATCGGTCAATTGCGCCTCGAGCGCGGCCGACGTGTGATCGAAATCGTCGCGCGCCTCGAAATAGGATTTGAGATAGGTGTCATCGCCGGTCACCAGAAATCCGCGCATCTGGCTGTTCTGGCGCAGCAGCGCGGATTCGAGTGTCAGCGCTTCGGCATGGATCTGCTGGCTGAGATCGTTGCGCTCGATCGCCGATCGGATCATCAGGATATTGGCCAGGAACACGGCCATCATCACCGCCGCAGACGCGATCACCAGGACGAAGGACAGGCCGAGCTTGCGCTGGATATTGAGCGAATTGAGCATGCGATATGTCTCCCCCGGGACACCGGGACGCTTGAAAATGCCGCTGCCGATGCGCCCGCAAACGCCCGGCATTCCGGTGCTCCGCGATAACGGCCAGGGATTAACCACGAGCCGCGCCGCGATCAGGTGATGCCACGGGCGCGCCGTTAACCGCTTGATCGCGCACCTGAGCACGGTGCGCACCGCGCCATCCGCAAACATCCCCATGCCCGCATCGCCGGGCCGTAAACCACGCCCGGCGCAAGAGGCAGGCTGTCCGTTCACCAGACGAGAGGCCTTTTGTGAAGACAACGCTCATCCTGCTTGCGGCGACCACCGCGCTTGCCCCGATCACGGCCTGGGCCGATGCGCCCGCCCCGGCAGCGCCCGACAGCCCGTCTGCCGAAGCCGCCGCAGACCAGCCGTCAGCCAAAGGCGCCTTTACCACCGGCGTTGCCAAAGGCCGCGACTTGCTCGACACCGCCATTTCGGCCAGCACCATCAGCAGTTCGGATCTGGCCAAGATCGGCACCACCTCGATTGCCGAAGCCGTCGGCAACATTCCCGGCATCCGCGCCGAAACCGGCGGCACCGATGGCCGCACCTCGATCACCATCCGCGGGCTGCCGCTCGATGCCGATGGCTCGAAATTCCTGCAGATCGAGGAAGACGGGCTGCCGGTGCTTGAATTCGGCGATCTCTATTTCGCCGGCACCCCCCAGTTTCTGCGCACCGATCTCAGCCTTGGCCAGGTGCAGGCGATCCGGGGTGGTTCAGCCTCGACCTTCGCGTCGAACTCGCCGGGCGGCGTGGTCAATTTCCTGTCGCGCACCGGCGAGGACAACGGCGGCGTGTTGCAAGTCAGTTCGGGCGTAAACTATGATCTGGGCCGCATCGATTTCGACTATGGCGGCAAGATCGACGACCACTGGCGGTTCAACATCGGCGGTTTCTATCACGAAGGCGAAGGCCCGCGCGCCAGCGGCTATCAGGCGTTCAAGGGGGGGCAGATCAAATTCAACGTCACCCGCACGTTCGATGGCGGCTATATCCGCCTTTACGTCAAAGTGCTCGATGATCGCGAGCCCTATTACGGGCTGGTCCCGGTGCAGATCGGCGGCAGCAACGATGCGCCGCAGCTCTCGGCCCTCCCCGGTTTCGACCCGCGCACCAATTCGGCCTGGTCGAAGAACATCGTCAACCTGCAATCGCTGAACCAGAACAACCTGCCCGAAACGATCAATCTGCAACATGGCGACCACAGCAAGGTTCGCTCGTTCGGAATCGAGGCGCAATTCGACGTGGCCGGATGGACCGTCACCGACCATTTCCGCTATTCGGATATCTCGGGCGAACACAACGAAACCTCGGGCGCCGAATTCGTGCCCGCCGCCTATGTCGGCGCGGCGCTCGGCGGGCCGGGTGCGACGCTCAGTTATGCCGATGGCCCCCTGTCAGGGCAGGCGGTGACCAATCCGGCAGGGCTTAACGGCAACGGGCTGGCCGCCGTCAACACGTACTCGCACGCCGATCTCAACAGCCTGAACTATACCGTCAACGATTTGCGCGCCAGCCGCGTGTGGACAGCGGGCAGCGGCAAGCTGACCACCACCGCCGGGCTCTATGCCTCGTCGCAGGATATCAATGCCCTGTGGACGTTTGCCACCACGCTCAACGATTTTGCCAGCGGCGGCAATTCGACGATGCTCAATGTCACCACCGCATCGGGTCTGCCGGTCACCCAGCAGGGCGTGCTGGCCTATGAACTGCTCGGCAATGGCGGGCTCTATCACCGGCTCTACGATGTCAATTTCCGCGTGCTGGCGCCTTATGGTTCGGCCAATTACCAGTGGGGCAAACTGGCCATCGGCGGCAGCCTGCGCTATGATTTCGGCAAAGTGACCGGCGCCGTCTACGGGTCGGATCTGGGCGGCGGGCGCGTCGGATCGGGCAGTTACGATTTCAACGGCGATGGCTTGATTTCGCTGCCCGAATCGCAGACCGCGCTGCTGCCGCTGTCGCAACCGGGTTCCGTCGGCTATTCCTATGGATACTTGTCCTATTCGGTCGGCGCCAACTATCGCCTGGCTGAAGATCTGTCGGCCTTTGCGCGGTACAGCAAGGGCGCGAGGGCGAGTGCGGACCGCAACTTGTTCCCGCCGACGTTCAACCCCGCCACCGGCCAGTTGGCCAGCTCCAGCCTGGCCTATAGCCCGATCAAGCAGGCCGAGATCGGCACCAAATTCCGCACGGGCGGGGTAACTGTCTATGTCACCGGGTTCTGGGCCTCGACCACCGACAACAATTACCAGGTCGGCAACGACGACAACGGCGCCACCATCGTGACCGCGATCGACCGCACCTACAGCGCCAAGGGCGTCGAAGTGGAAAGCGAGGCACGCAAGGGGCCGTTCAGCCTGCGGCTGGGCGCGACCTATACCAAATCGAAAATCGACAACGACTTGTACAACCCGGGCGAAAACGGCCTGACCCCGCGTCACGAACCGGATTTCTTCTTCACCGCGATGCCGCAGTTCGAAACCAGGCTGGTTTCGATCGGCGCGAATGTGGTGGGGGTGACGAGCAGCTTTGCCGAAGACACCGACTTGCTCAAGCAGCCGGGCTATGTGCTGGTCAATCCGTTCATCGAAGTGCGACCGCTGGCGCGTGTCACCGCGCTGCTCAATGTCTACAACCTGTTCAACAAGCTGGCGTTTGTCGAGCTCGATTCAGCCGCAGTCCCGGCGGGCGGGATCGTCAACGCGCTGACACTCAACGGGCGCACGATCACCGGATCGATCCGTTTTTCATTCTGACCGGACCGGCATGAGCGGGCGCGGCGACACAGTGCCGCGCCCGCTATATATCAAGCAGCCTGTGCCTTCTGGCCCGCGCGTTCAAGATTGATCGCTTCGGCCAGCAGGAACGCCAGTTCCAGCGATTGCGCGGCGTTCAGCCGGGGATCGCAATGCGTGTGATAGCGATCGGCCAGCGCGTCCTCGCTGATCGCCACCGCGCCGCCGGTGCATTCGGTAACATCGCGGCCGGTCATTTCGATATGAATGCCACCCGCATGGGTGCCTTCGGCGCGATGCACCGCGAAGAACCCTTCGACTTCGCGCAGAATCCGATCGAACGGGCGCGTCTTGTACCCGTTGTCGGCCTTGATCACATTGCCGTGCATCGGGTCGCACGACCACACCACCGGATGGCCTTCGCGCGCCACCGCACGCACCAGCGCGGGCAGACCGGCCTCCACTTTGTCGTGGCCGAACCGGCTGATCAGCGTGATCCGCCCGGCTTCGCGCGCCGGGTTGAGCGTGTCGAGCAGTTTCAGCAGCACGTCGGGTGCCAGGCTGGGTCCGCATTTCACGCCGATCGGATTGTCGACCCCGCGCAGGAATTCGACATGCGCCGAGCCTTCGAACCGCGTCCGGTCGCCGATCCACAGCATGTGTGCGCTGGTGTCGTACCACTTGCCGGTCAGCGAATCCTGCCGCGTCATCGCTTCTTCGTATTGCAGCAGCAGCGCTTCATGGCTGGTGTAGAAGCTGGTGCCCTGCAATTGCGGTACGGTCGCGGGGTTGACGCCGCAGGCCTCCATGAAGTCGAGCGCTTCGCCGATCTTGTCGGCCATTTCGGCAAATTTCGCCGCCCACGGGCTCTTGCCGATATGGTCGAGCGTCCACTGGTGAACCTGACGCAAGTTGGCATAGCCGCCGGTTGCGAACGCGCGCAACAGGTTGAGCGTGGCCGCCGCCTGCGAATAGGCGCGCAACATGCGGTCCGGATCGGGAATGCGCGATTCGGGGGTGAAATCGATGCCGTTGATGTTGTCGCCCAGATAGCTCGGCAATTCGACATCGCCCTGGCGTTCCATCGGCGACGAACGGGGCTTGGCAAACTGCCCGGCCATGCGCCCGACCTTGATCACCGGCTGTTTGCTGGCAAAGGTCAGGATCACCGCCATCTGCAACAGCACGCGGAACGTGTCGCGGATGTTGTTGGGATGGAATTCGGCAAAGCTTTCGGCGCAATCCCCGCCCTGGAGCAGAAAACCGCGACCCGCCGCCACTTCGGCCAGATCGGCCTTGAGCGCGCGCGCCTCGCCCGCAAACACCAGCGGCGGAAAGCTCGTCAGGGTCGTTTCGACCGCCTGCAGCTTGTCCGCATGCGGATAGGCCGGCAGATGCCGCGCCTCGTATCCGCGCCAGCTATGCGCATTCCAGTTGCTTGCCACTGTTCCTCATCCTTGGATCACGGCCGACTGCCGACCGAACGCGCGAAATAGGCGTTCGGGGCCACAAAAGCAAAGGCAGCGTTCCGATCACACAGATCGGCCTGCGAAAATCAGCGCTTTTCGGGCACGACTTCCAGTTTCCAGCTCGTATCGGGGCGCAGATAGCGACGTGCCAGGTCCTGCATTGCGGCGGGCGTGGTGGTTGCCGAATCGATCAGGATCGAGCGCAGATCGGTGAACTTGCGCGGTTCCAGCGCGCCGCCCTGCAACTGGTCGAGATAGAACCCGTTGCCGGTCAGCAGCCGGGTGATCCATTGCTTGGTCGGCTCGGTCACCCGCGCGATCTCGTCGGCACTGGGCGGCGCGGCCACCAGATCGGCGGCAATCTGTTCGGCGGCGGCAAAGAATGCGGGAAGATCGCGCGGACGCAACTGCGTCATCGCCGAAATATAGCCCCCCGATGGCAGATCGAGCGGCCATGACGAGCCGACTTGGGGGGCATAGCTCGCGCCGATCTTTTCGCGCATCACGTCGAACAGGCGGTTCTGGAAAATCTGCGCCAGCAATTCGAGCTGCCGCGATTCGCGCAATTGGCTGCGTCCGCCGCTGGTCGGCCAGGCCACCAGCGCCGCCGCCGTATCGGGATCGCCCCGGTGGGTCAGCACCAGCGGCGTGTCGTTGTGCGCCGGAACATGCGGTGCCAGCGTCGCAGGCGGCAGCGGCGCGCGCATCGGCAGCGCGCCGAACGAGCGGTTCAGCGCGGCAATCGCCTCTTCGCGGTTGAAATCGCCGAACAGATCGACCTCGATCGGGCCCTCGCGCAGCAAGGGTTCCCACACACGGCGGAACCCTTCGGGGGTGGCCTTGGCCAGTTCGGCCGGATTGGGCCGGGCAAAGCGCGGGTCGCCATCGCGGATCAGCCAGGGCAGATCGCGCTGCAGCACTTTCATCGGCGCGCTGTTGGTGCTTTCATAACCCAGCCGCTGGGCCGCCAGCGTGCGGATCACCGGATGATCGTCCCAGCGCGGCATCGCCAGCTTGGCCGCAAACAGATACAACTGGTCGGCCAGATCGGCGGGGCGAGTATCGGCCGCAAACGCAAAAGTGGTGTCGCCGATATCGAAATCGAGCCCCAGCTTGCGCCCGGTGGCCAGCCGGTCGAGATCTTCGCGACCATATTTGGCAAAACCGCTGTCCATCAGTGCGCCTTCGGCAACCGAGGCATAGACCGCATCCTTGGGATTGATCGCGGCAAAGCCCCCGCCAAAGCGGACTCTGACGATCACCCGCCCGGGCTCGGCATCGTTGGGCCACAGCAGCACTTTTACGCCATTCGACAGCGTGATCCGCTCGATCCCGAGCAGGCCCGAAGGTGTGGCCTCGATCACTTTGCCCGGTGCGCCGATCGGCGGCAGGTCGGCAAACGTCAGCTTGGTGGCGGCGATCCGGCTGCCCGCCGCGGCATCGACCGGCGCCAGCATCGCTTCACGCACATCGGCGGCGGTGGCATCGCTCGCCTTGGGCGTGATCAGCACGGCACGCTCGACAGTCCCCGCAAACAGCGCGCGGGTATGCGCCAGCACGGCCTGCGGGGTGAACAACGGGATGGTCTGGTGAAAGATCGCATAGACCGTTTCGGGATTGGCGACGGTTTCGCGAATATCGACCGCTTCGGCGATTTCGTCGGCCAGTTTCGATCCCGCTTCGGTTTCCTGGGTTTCCACCGGGATACGGTAGTCGTTTTCGAACTCGGCCACTTCGCGCGCGATTTCTTCGGCACTGGGCGGGGTGGCCAGCGCATCGGCGATCACCGCGCGCACTTCGTGCAGCGCGCTTTTCCAGTCATCGCCCAGCGGGGTGACCGTGATCAGCGTGGCATCGGCAGAGCGGTTGATACGGTTCTGATCGACCGACGCGCCCAGAAAGCTGGCATTGGTGCGCGCCTTGGCCTCAAGCCGCCGGTTGATCAGCGCCAAAGCCAGCCGATCGATGATATTGCCCTGGTTATAGACGATCGTGTCGTTGACTTTGTGCCATGGGCGCAGGATCGCCGCATCGATCACGCGCGGCAGATCAGGTTCGACAATCACCGCGGTCTCGCCCACCGGATTGGCGCCAGGACGCGCACCATCCTTGCCCTTTGGCGCCTTTGGCTCGCCGAAATCGGGCTGCGGCGGCTTGGGACCGGTAGCATGCCAATCGCCGAACCACTTGCCGATTTCGGCAACCAGCGTGGCCGGATCGGCATCGCCCGCCACCACGATCACGGTGTTGTCGGGCCGATACCATTTGTCGTGAAATGCCCGGATGCTGTCGGCGGTGGCCGCTTCGAGCGAGGCGACGGTGCCGATCGGGGTGCGGTCGGCCAGCAATTGCCCCTTGAAGAAGGTCGCGCGGGTGGCGTCGGTCACCGCGGATTCGGGCCCTTCGCGCTCGCGCATTTCGGCCAGCACGATCGGCACTTCGGTGCGTACCCCCTGCGGGGTGAAAATCGGCGCCGAAATCATCCCCGACAGCAGCTTGAACGTTTCGTCGAGCGAGGCGGGCGTCGCGCCGGGCAAATCGAGCTTGTAGGTCGTCTGGGTCGGGCTGGTTTCGGCATTGGTATCGCTGCCGAACGTCGCACCCAGTTTTTGCCAGGTGGGGATTGCCTCGCCCGATTTGAGATATTTGGAATCGCGGAAGGTCAGGTGTTCGATCAGGTGGGCATAGCCACGCTGTGCATCGGTTTCATACAGCGAACCGACATCGGCGACGATGCGGATCGACACTTGCCCCGGCGGCACCCCGTTGTGGCGCACCGCATAGCGCAAGCCATTGGGCAGAATGCCGAAAGTCCATTGCGGATCGTGCGGCACATCGGACCCGGCATAGAGCCAGGCCTGATCTGCGGCAGGTGCAGCCCAGGCCTGCCCGACAGGCAGCGCGGCACCAAGCAGGAGGGCGACGAAAAAACCGAGGCGCGCACGGCGCAGACGCGAAGAGACCATGACCCGATCTATAGGGCGCAGAAAAATGAAGGGCCAGTGAATAGGGGGTCATCCGCTGGTCGCGCAAAACGGCGCGACCAGTCTGCAATCAGGTATCAATGCGCTGCGGGTTGCGGCCCTTCACCGGCGGTTTGCGCCTTGCGCATGGCATCGACTTCGGCGGCCGTCTTGGAATCGATCAGTTCGATCTGGAACACCAGGTCGCTGTTGGCCGGGATCGCATCGCCCGCGCCCGTTGCGCCATAGCCAAGCGCCGCCGGCACGCACAGGCGATAGACGCTGCCGCGCGGCATCAGTTGCAGCCCTTCGGCAAAACCGGGGATCACGCTGTCGAGGCTGAGCGGGGTGCCGGGGTTCTGGTCGAACACCTGGCCGGTGGTGGCGAGATAGCCGATATAACCGATCAGCACGAAATCGGTCTTGCCCGGCTTTGGCCCGGTGCCAGGCCGCAACACCGCATAACCCAGACCCGATGCCGTCTTGGCCGAACAGGCGCGCATGTCCGCGCCCACTTGCGGCTGCAACGGCAGCTTGATGATGGCTGCGGCTGGCGCAGATTGCGCCTCGGCAGGCACGGATGTGCCCAGCAACAGGGCAACAAGGACGGGGGCGATTCGCAAGGCGGTCTTGATCATCCGCTCGCGCATAGTGAGCGCGCGGCACCTGTGCCAGCGTCGAAACGCATCGGCGATCGATTGTCGTGCGATTGTCCTCGCAAAAAAAGGGCCAACTGCCCCGCAAAGGCCGCGCGAGCCCTTGACCCCCCGGCCTTCGGACCTAAATGCGAATCATGTTCATCGAAACCGAAACCACGCCCAATCCGGCGACACTGAAATTCCTGCCCGGCGAAGTGGTCATGACCACCGGCACGCGCGAATTCACGTCGGACGAAGAAGCCGCCGTTTCTCCGCTGGCCCAGGGGCTGTTTGCACTGGGTGATGTGACGGGTGTGTTGTTCGGTCGCGATTTCGTGGCGGTGACAATTGCACCGGGGTCCGAATGGAGTGATGCCAAACCGCAAGTGCTGGCCGTGCTGCTCGACCATTTCGTCACGCAGACCCCGCTGTTTGCCGGTGGCGTTGCCGATTTTGCAGTGCCCGATGACAATGACGGCGTGGACGATGATCCTGCCGATGCCGATATCGTCGACCAGATCAAGGATCTGATCGAAACGCGGGTGCGCCCGGCAGTGGCCAACGACGGTGGCGACATCATCTATCGCGGGTTCCGCGACGGGGTGGTGTTCCTGCGCATGCAGGGTGCCTGTTCGGGTTGCCCGTCCTCGACCGCCACGCTCAAGAACGGGATCGAGGCGCTGCTCAAGCACTATGTGCCCGAAGTGAACGAAGTCCGCGCTGCCTGAGCGCACTTTGCCAAGGACCGGCGTTGACCATGCACCAGCCCCTTGCCGATGCGGCCCTCGACCAGTTGTTTCGCCAGGCCCGCACCTACAACGGCTATCTCGACCGGCCGGTCAGCCAGGATCAACTGACCGCGATCTGGGACCTGATGAAGATGGGGCCGACTTCGGCAAACCAGTTACCCGCGCGGATCGTCTGGTGCGTCAGCGACGCGGCAAAGGAAAAACTGGCCACGCTGGCAGGCGGCACCAATCCCGACAAGATTCGCAAGGCGCCGGTCACCGCGATCATCGCCATGGATCTCGACTTTCACGAACAACTGCCTTGGCTGTTCCCGCATGCCGACGCCAAAAGCTGGTTTGCCGGCGATGCAGCGGCGCGTGAAGTCTCGGCATTTCGCAATTCAACCTTGCAAGGCGGCTATTTCATTCTGGCCGCGCGCGCCTTGGGGCTCGATACCGGGCCGATGTCGGGATTCGACAACGCCGCGGTCGATGCTGCGTTCTTTGCCGACACCCCGCGCGTCCGGTCGAATTTCATTTCGACGCTCGGTTACGGCGATCCGGCAACAATTTTCCCGCGCAGCCCGCGTCCCGACTTCGCGGTGTTCAACCGCATTGCGTGACGTGCTGGTCATCGACAGCGCGACCGAGGCCTGTTCGGTCGCGCTGTTTGACGCCGGCACTCTGGTGGCAGGCGAATGTGTCGAACTGGGCCGGGGCCATGCCGAACGCCTGGTGCCGATGATTGCCGATTTGCCCGATCGCGGGCGCGCGCGGCGGATCATGGTCAACCTTGGCCCGGGCAGCTTTACCGGCATCCGCGTCGGACTGGCGGCGGCGCGCGCACTCGGGCTGGCCTGGGATGTGCCGGTCGGCGGCTATCATTGCCTCGATCTGGTCGCGGCCATGGCGCGCGACACGCATCCTGCCACCGCCATCGATGTGGTGATGACCGGCGGGCATGGCGAATGGTTTTTCCAGCCATTTGGCGCCGATGGCGTCGCCGCCGCGCCGCTTGCCTCGTTGCCGCCAGAGGCAGTGCTCGACCGCGCGGCCGCACGTGTCGTCGCGGGTAGCCAGGCCGAAGCGGTGGCCCGGCACAACGGCGCGCTGGCGCTGGCGATCCGACCCGACGCGCGCCATTTTGACCTGCTTGCGCACGCCTGCTGGCACGATGCGATCAGCCCCGTCTATGGGCGCGCGCCAGACGCACGCCTGCCGGCCTGAGCGTCGCGCCGGTGCTGCCCCCGCTCGACGATGTCGACCGTATCATGGAGGTCATGACGGTCGCCTTTCCAGTCGAGTTCGGCGAGGCATGGAATCGTCGGCAAGTCAGCGATGCGCTGTTGCTGGCCGGGACCCACCACGCGCTGATCTCTTCCGAAGCGACATCACCGCCCGCGCCGCACGATGCGGTAGCGGGCTTTTATCTGTCGCGTGGCTTGTTCGATGAAGAAGAACTGTTGTTGTTCGCAATTGCCCCCACTTGGCGGCGACGCGGTCTTGGCCATGCGCTGCTGGGGCATTTTGTTGAAAATGCCCGACAACGTGGCAAGAAGAGACTGTTTCTTGAAATGCGTCGCAACAATCCGGCCGGCATCCTCTATGCTGCACATGGCTTTCAGCCGATCGGAATTAGGCCCCGGTATTATCGTACATCGAATGGCGATCGCATTGACGCCATCACACAGGAATTGGTGATCACCTGAATCCTTGGATACCTCCACATCGGTGAGATTTTTTGCAGATTTTTGCGTCGATCTGCCGAAGGGTTATTGTCAGTGAATGCGTTTAGCTTATATGACAAATCCTAAATGGAAGAGTCGATCTGCTTGATCGGTTAAAAATATAGCAAATTCAATGCTATGAAAATTGTACGACAAGATACAAAAATCACGAAGATACCAAAATCACTGCACCAGTTACCAAGCCAAGAGTTACCAAGCCAAAATTGAAAACAATGGCATCAACAGAAAGAAGGTCGGTTCGCAATGTCTGAAAACGATAACGATCTGCGTGAAACGCTGATCACCCTCACCTCTGATATCGTCGCAGCCCATGTCAGCAACAACAGCGTCGCTGTTGGCGATCTGGCGACGTTGATCAGCAATGTTTACAACGCTCTTGCTGGCCTGAAGCCTGCCGAACCGGCGGCCGAGCCGACCCCGGAACCAGCCGTTTCGATTCGCTCTTCGGTCAAGAACGATCACATCGTCTGCCTTGAAGACGGCAAGAAGCTCAAGATGCTCAAGCGGCACCTGGCAACGCGTTACAACCTGACCCCGGAACAGTATCGCGCACGGTGGAACCTGCCGGCCGACTATCCGATGGTTGCCCCGGCCTATGCCGAAAAGCGTCGTGAACTGGCCAAGAAGATCGGCCTTGGTCGCAAGCCCGCACCCAAGCGTGGCCGCGCCAAAGCCGCGAGCTGATTTCGATTAGCTGACGCTGTCAGCAAACCCGCATGACCGCATGGCTTTGCCATCCCGGTCATGCGGGTTTTGCTTTGCCCAAATCGACCAGCCGTTGTAGGCTTTGGCTCGCAATCAATCACCGTCGCCTTTGCGCGACTGCTGCGGATGGACCGTGCAACAACCGATAGACATCGAGGCCCTGTGCGCTGAACGGGGCTTGCGCATCACCGAACAGCGCCGGGTCATCGCCCGGGTGCTGTCCGAAAGCGAAGATCATCCTGATGTCGAAAAACTGCACGAACGCGCCGTGCAGCGTGATCCGCGCATTTCGATCGCCACGGTCTACCGCACCGTGCGCCTGTTCGAAGAGGCGGGCATCCTCGACCGGCACGATTTCGGCGATGGCCGGGCGCGCTATGAAGCCACGCCCGAAGCCCACCACGACCACCTGATCGATGTCGAAACCGGCAAAGTGATCGAATTCGTCGATCCCGAACTCGAAGCGTTGCAGCGCCAGATTGCCGAAAAGCTTGGCTATCGGCTGGTCGACCATCGCATGGAATTGTATGGGGTCAAACTTGGCCGTGATGCCTGAACGCCGTCGCCCGACCGGCCCCGAACGCGGGGTTCCGATCGGCTGGACCGGATGGCTGCGGCTGGTGCTGCGCTCGCTCGGGCTGGCGCTGACGCTGCTGATCTGCGTGCCGTTGCACTATACCTATCGCACGATCCATTACGGTTCACCGTTTCCCAAGATTTTCCTGCGGATTGCCTGCCGGATCTGCGGCGCGCGGCTGCGCATTCACGGCGTGCCTTTGCGGCGCGATGTGTTTTTCATCGCCAACCATTTGTCGTGGATCGATATTCTTGCGCTCGGCGGGGCCAGCGGCACGGCCTTTGTGGCCAAGGCAGAGCTGGGCATGGCCCCGGTAGTCGGCTGGCTGGCACGCATCAACCGCACGGTGTTTGTCAGCCGCGAAGACCGGTTGGGGGTTGCCGACCAGATCAACCGGCTGCGCGAAGCGCTGGCTGACAACTGGTCGATCACCGTGTTTCCCGAAGGCACCACCACCGACGGCCATTCGCTGCTGCCGTTCAAGACGGCGATGCTGCGCGTGCTCGAACCGCCGCCGCCCGGCGTGATGGTGCAACCGGTAGCGCTCGATTACGGTGCCGACATCGGCGAATGGATCGGCTGGATCGGCACCGAAGGCGGGGTCGAGAACGCCAAACGGGTGCTGGCACGGCGCGGCTCTTTCAAGCTGGAAGTGTTCTTCCTCGAACCGTTCGACCCGCGCGACTTTGTCGGACGCAAGGCGATCGCCGCCGAAGCCCGCGCGCGCATCGTGCCCGCACTCGAAGCACGACTGGGCAAGCCGCTGCGCCCGTTTGCCCACGTGGTCGGCCCGGTCGGCTATATCCCGCCCCCCGACAAGGCCGCCTGACGCTTTCGCTTCGTGCATTTCTGGCGTATGGCGCGCCGCTTATGTCCTCCACCGAACACCCCCGCACCTTTCACGTCAAAAGCTTCGGCTGCCAGATGAACGTCTATGATGGCGAGCGCATGGCCGAATTGCTGACCGCGCAAGGCATGCACGCGATCGACGCACGCGAAGACGCCGATCTGGTCGTGCTCAACACCTGCCACATCCGCGAACGCGCCACCGAAAAAGTCTATTCCGATATTGGCCGGTTGCGGCGTGAAGACGGCACCACGCCGTTGATCGCGGTGGCCGGATGCGTGGCGCAGGCAGAGGGCGCGGAAATCATGGCGCGCGCGCCGTCGGTGCGCGTGGTGGTCGGCCCGCAGGCCTATCACCGCCTGCCGCAGATGGTTGCCGCCGCCGCCGCCGGTGGGCGCGAAACCGAAACCGACATGCCCGCAGAGGCCAAATTTGCCGCGCTGCCCCGGCGGCGCAAATCGGGCCCGACCGCGTTCCTGACCATCCAGGAAGGCTGCGACAAGTTCTGTACCTATTGCGTGGTGCCCTATACGCGCGGCGCGGAAATCTCGCGGCCCTATGCCGATCTGGTCGATGAAGCGCACGCGCTGGTCGATGGCGGTGCGCGCGAAATCACTCTGCTGGGCCAGAACGTCAACGCCTGGACCGGCGAAGATGGCGCCGGCCGCGCGGTCGGGCTGGCAGGGCTGGCCCAGGCGCTGGCCGCGATCCCCGATCTGGCACGCATCCGCTATACCACCAGCCACCCTGCCGACATGGACGACGCGCTGATCGAGGCGCATGCCAGCAATCCCAAGCTGATGCCGTTTCTGCACCTGCCTGTGCAATCGGGCAGTGACCGCGTGTTGAAGGCGATGAACCGCAGCCACACCGCGCAAAGCTATCTCGACCTGATCGCGCGCGTGCGCGCGGCAAGGCCCGATATTGCGCTGTCTGGCGATTTCATCGTCGGCTTTCCCGGCGAAACCGAGGCCGAATTTGCCGACACGCTGGCTCTGATCGATGCGGTCGGCTACGCGCAGGCGTTCAGTTTCAAATATTCCGCGCGGCCCGGAACGCCCGCGGCGGAGATGCCCGGACACATCGCCGCAGACGTGATGGACGACCGGTTGCAGGCGTTGCAGGCGCGGATCAACCGCGACCAGTTGGCGTTCAACCAGGCGTCGCTGGGGCGGCGGTGCAGCGTGCTGGTCGAACGGCGCGGGCGCCAGGCCGGACAATGGCTGGGCAAATCACCCTGGCTGCAATCGGTGCATTTCACCGACGAGGTTGCGGTGGGCGATCTGGTCGAGGTCGACCTGATCGAGGCCG